>Ga0075522_10000360_pt1 | contig 32767 bp, 41 predicted proteins | sample NGEPerA_FD_74796 | JGI IMG/M metagenome (GOLD analysis project Ga0075522, IMG submission 74796) | Arctic peat soil microbial communities from the Barrow Environmental Observatory site, Barrow, Alaska, USA - NGEE PermafrostL2-A | ecosystem: Environmental > Terrestrial > Soil > Wetlands > Peat ... | reverse complement strand
GCCGCGTATGAATATCGCAGCCGGTGGAGTTTGTTCGGCTTGCCGCTCGTCCATATCCGCACGGGCGACCGGTTTGACGTGCTGCGCGGGCCGGTGAAAGCCTGGATCGCCATCGGCAGCAGCCATGCGGTCGGCGTGATTTTTGCATACGGCGGAATTGCCGTCGCGCCTGTGAGCTTTGGTGGCATTGCCATCGGACTGCTGCCGTTTGGTGCGATTGGAATCGGATTGGTTTCGCTCGGCGCGATCAGCCTTGGCGTCTGGTCCTTAGGCGCGCTGGCCGTCGGCTGGCAGACGGATGCCGGCTGTGGCATCGCGTGGAACGCGGCGGTGGGCGGCATCGCGTTCGCGCATAATTTTGCGCTCGGCGGCATCGCGCACGCCGCGCAGGCCAACACGGAAGCCGCCCGGCAGTTCTGCCAGCAAGACTGGTTTTTTCGCTGCGCGCAATTTATTGGAAAATATTACCTCTGGCTGATTCCGCTGGTTCTACAGTCGCTGGCCATGGCGCGGGCACGCCGTCGGCGTCTTGATCAGAACCGTGACAGGATATAATTTTCAAATTCACGAAAGTAAAATATGAAATCAACCCTCATTACCGTGGCCGTTCTCTGTCTTGCCGTTATCGGCGGAGCGATACTCTATTTCGGGCATCATTCCAACCGGGCAATTGATGCCTTGTTGTCCCCGCGAACAAGTTACCAAGACAAACAGACGACCTGGAAGCAATTGCAGGATGCGGGCGGATTGGACCAGACCATTGCTGCGTTGAAAGCGGGCATGGCGAAACATCCCGACAATGCCGCCTATCCAGCCGAGCTGGGTGTAGCATACATCAATAAACTGAGAGCCGTGAATGCCGGCGGGAATTCAGCCATTCTGGCGATGCAGGCCGACCAAAGTTTTGACGCGGCTTTGAAACTCGATCCTTCCAACTGGGAGGCGCAGTATTACAAGGCCGCCTCCCTGTCTCACTGGCCGCCGGAAATGAACAAAGGCCCGGAAGTCATCGAACGATTGTCGAGCCTGATTGACCAGCAGGAAGCGATGCCGCCCCAGCCGCAGTTTGCGCAAATCTACATCCTGTTGGGCGAGCAATATCAGAAGGCGGGCAATCCCGGCCAAGCCATGCAAACATGGAAGCTGGGAGCATCCCAGTTTCCGAACGACGCTGAACTACAGAAAAAAATCAGCGGCTGGTGAGAATTGTTGCCTCCAATTCCTCCGCCGGATACGTCCAGATTTCCGCGAGCGTCGGATGATAATGCGGCATCGCCGCGAGTTCGTGAACGGTCATGCGCTTGGCCATTGCCGCGACGATTTCGTGGATCAATTCGCCGCCGACCGGCCCGACGCACGCGCCGCCGAGAATTTCGCCGGTCTTGGGATTCGCCAGCAGTTTCACGAAACCATCCTTCGCCTCCATGATGAGCGATTTGCCGTGGTCGTTGAACGGATAACTGGCCACGATAAATTTTATTCCGCGCGCGTTCGCTTCCTTTTCCGTCAGCCCAACGAATGCCACTTGCGGCTCTGTGAACACGACGGAAATCAGCAGCCGATCATCCATTTTGCGCGGCGATTTCGGCTGCGCGATGTTGTGCGCCGCGATTTCGCCCTGCGTCACGGCGATGTGGACGATCTCATGCGGCCCGGTGCAATCGCCCGCCGCGAAAATGTGCGGCGCGCTCGTCTGCATTTTACCGTTCGTGATGACACGGCCGTTTTCCGTTTTCACGCCGGCGTTTTCCAGGCTCAGTGACGCCGTGTTTGGAATTCTGCCGAGCGCAAATAAAATTTCTTCCGCCGAAACAGAAATTACCTTGCCTTTATGCTCGAAGGAAATTACCTTCCTCGTAGGACAGGGTTCCAGCCTGTTCATTTTCCGCTTAAGCGGTTGTTTGGACAGGCTGGAAGCCTGTCCTACGATTCGCGCGTCCAGAAGTTTCGTGTTCGTAAAAATTTGAATTCCTTCGCGCCGGAAAACTTTCTCGATTTCAATTCCAGCATCGAAATCAAACTCCTTCAAAATATGTTTGCTGCGCTGGACAATCGTGACTTTGACGCCGAAGCGCGCGAAAAATTGTGCGAACTCGCAGGCAATCGCGCCGCCGCCGAGGATGATGAGCGACTTCGGCAATCGTTTAAGCACCAGCGCGTCGTCGCTCGTGATGAAACCGGCTTCGTCCAGTTGCGGCAGCGGCGCGGGCGCGACGTGCGAGCCGGTGGCAATGACGAAACTTTTCGCCGTGAGTTTTTTTCCGTTGTCCAACTCAACCATGTGCGCGTCGAGAAATTTTGCGTTGGCGCGGATGAATTTGAATTTTCCTGAGTTAAGTTGATTGACGCGAAAATCGGCAAAATCTTTTACCTGCGCACTTTTTCGCGCCATGACTTTCGCAAAATCGAAGGACACTTTTCCGGCGCGAACGCCCCACGTTTCCGCGCGCTCGGCGAGATGTTTGACTTCCGCCGCGTAAAGCAAAGCCTTCGTCGGCATACAGCCGCGCAGGATGCAGAGTCCGCCGACTTCTTCGCCGCCTTCGATGACGACCGTTTTCAGTCCCGCGTTGGCCGCAGTTCTTGCCGCCGCGTAGCCGCCGCTGCCGCCGCCGATGACGGCCACGTCTAAATCAAATCGTTTCATGCCTAGAAGATGCGCGGCATTTCAAATTTGACAATCCGATTCAATGATTCAACCATTCAACGAATTACTATTATGAGCGAAATCATTTATCCCCGCAGCCCGCGCGAAATCATGGACGGCTGGCATTATTTGCCCCGTTACGTTGACAAAATCCGCCTGCACCTCGCGGGCAGGCTGCACTCCGATTACACGGACAATCTCGGCAAGGCTTTCGACGGCTTCTGGCTCAAGGCCGCCGGACTGACGCATGAACAGTTTGTCGAGGTCGTGAAAAAATCCGTCACGGACGGCGAGGTGTGCGACTGGGTGCGGAAAAATGTGAAGCGCAGCGTCGCCGAAAAGGCCGCGCACTGGCAGGATGTCTTGAGCCGCCCGCTGGCGAACGACGCACCGGCGGTCGCCCGGCTCAAGATGCGCAAGGAACAGGCCGGCATCGCCCACCGCGACGACATCACTTGTTTTGTGGACTTGATTGACGCGGACGAGAAGCGGATTTAGTCGTAAAAAAGAAGCCTGTGAACCCGGGAAGATTCAACTGCGTCTTTAGGGAGCGAGAACGTTGAATCATTTGCAGCCTGTCTCATTTGGCGGCGTCATCATGCACACTATCATGCTTGGAGGTAAAACATCCACCGACAAAGTGAAATAACAAACCGATGCCGAAACCCCAGAAAATAGCATTGAGAATGTCTCCGAAATTGGAATACCAGCCCCAAGTGCGGAAAGACATAACTGCGGTTCGGCTGTCCCATGACTCCCAACCTGGAAAGTAAATCGCCGGGAAACGCAAAATATGAAACGCCTCCTCAAGTAACGGATGCGGCCTATCAGTGTCCAGCATCAAACCGAGAACGCCGGTCATGATATACAATAAAACAGAAATCACCACGCTCCATATAATCAAAGATGTGCGTTTGTGTAGCATACGCAACGCCGCCTAACATTTAGGCAGGCCATTGGTTTTGTTGCCTATTTGGTTTCACAATCACGATCCTATTTCCGCCCCGCGCCCGCGTCAAACAGAATTTGCAAGCTTAAGCCTGCTGCATCGCGGGCGCTTCGGTTTTCCACGCTTCGATCTTGTCAATGCGCTGGCGGTGTTTCGCGCCGTGCATTTCGACTTCCACCTCGTCGCCGAGCTTGTGGTTGAGCAGCGCCAGCGCAACTGGCGTGAGGTAGCTGATGACGCCCTGGTCGGGATCGGAATCCCACGCGCCCAGAATCGTGAACCGCTCCGCCTGCTGGGTCTGCAAATTCGTGACCTGCACAATCGTGCCGGGCGCGACCAAGTCGGTTTTCACGTTCAGGAAATCCTGGCCGCGCGCGCGGTTGAGGGCGATCTCGAGGTCGTCCTTCTGGCGCATGAGAATTTTCTGCATTTCCTTGGCGGCCTTGTATTCGTGGTTCTCGCGCAAATCGCCGTAGCTGCGCGCGATGGCGATTTCCCTGGAGTTCGCGGGAATTTTTTTCTCGACGAGTTCCTGGTATTCGAGGCGGCGGCGTTCGAGGCTTTCCCACGAAACGAGCAGGCCGGTTTCCTGCTTGGTCTGTTCGCCGGTGATGAGCGACTGCACGGCGGGATGCGCCTTGACGAGCCGCGCCAGCAGCGAGCGCTTGTCCATGTCGTCAAACACGGGCGAGAGCTGCAACGCGCGCGTCAAATCCTTGATGACCTCGATGTCGGCGGAGGCGGTGAGTTCGCCGAGCAGTTCCTGGTCCTCCAAAATGAAATCACGCAGGCGGTTCGAGCGCCGCTCGTTGAACTGGTCGCGCTCCATCGCCGTGAGCATGGCGCGGAAAACTTCCGGGCCGAGGATGTCCACGAAATCCTCGTTGCGCTCGCGGCCGAACCACAGCAGCAGTTCGCTGCTGGCCGTGTGCTGGTTGATGAACTTGGCGAGCGATTCCTTGAGCAAATCCAGCTTGCCGCCGCTGGTGAGCACGCTGACAATTTCCTTGGCGAGCTTTGCGGAAACAAAATTCAGCGCGCCGCGCAGGATGTCCGGCCACTTTTCCGGGTTCGCCAGCTTGAACGACTCCAGCGCGCGATGATGTTTCGCGGCGGGAATGTTTTCAAGCAGCGGGCCGAACTTGATGCCGTCCTGCAGCCAGATTTGCGCGGCGGAAATTTCATCGGCGGACGGTTGCGCCCCGGCGGCGTGGCGCAGTTCGTCGCGCGAAAAAATCGCCTCAAGCGCGACCGCCGGCTGCGTGCGCTGGTGCGACACGATGTCCGCGTTCAGAGCGAAAATGATTTCGTTCGCCGCCGCCGCCTTGTCCTTCAAGTCCGACACGACCTTGAAAATTTCCGCGACGACCGCGACGCGCGCCTTCAAACCCTTCGCCGCGCGGAAGTCCGCGAGCGACCGGTCTTGCAGCGACGTTTCCTGCGCCTGAAAAACGACCGGCTCGGTTTTTTTCACCGGCACGATGAAGTGGCCGTCCTTCTTCATTTCGCGCTTGGTGGTTTCCCACCATTTCTTCCAGTCGTCGCGGATCACGTCCGGCACCAGCACCTGATGAATCTGATCCACCGTCGCTTTGCCGCCAAAACTGTTCAGCACAAGTTTGATCAAATCCAAATGATGCGCCGCCATCTGGCGCACGCCTTCGATGTCGGCAGCCTTGCGCGCGAGGATGTGATCCTTCGGGATCGGCTTGAGCAGATCGGCGGCGAACGACAAATCCATCGTGTGGCCCGCCTTGCCCGGAAAATCAATCGTGAAGCGCGCGAACACCGTGTCCACCGTCTTGATTTTTCCGAAGCCCCAGCTGCGGTGCGAGCAGCAGCCGCCTTCCACCAGTTGTGTGAGCGGTTCGACGTGCTTGCCCTCGATCTTTCCCGCCGCCGCCAGTTTTTCGAATTCTTCTCTCATAAAAGTTTTAGTCTCGCGTCCCAAAGGCCAATTGACATCATTAAACGCGTTGAACGGCCAAAATCCAAGACAAATTGCGGCGCGGGTTTTAACCCGGCGCCGGCACGGCGGCGAATACACGGAGAACCTTCTCGAAAACGCGCTGTCGGACGCGCGGCTTTCATCCGCCGACTGCGGCCTTTGCCAGGAAATTGTTTATGGCGTCGTCCGCTGGCAGGCCGCGCTCGACTGGCTCATCGCGCGCAAAACCGGCGGACGCGAACAAAAACCCGCGCTGCAAAATTTGCTGCGCCTCGGCCTCTACCAGATTTTCTGGCTCGACAAAATTCCGCCGCACGCCGCCGTCCACGAAACCGTCGAACTCGCCAAGCAAAACGGCTTCGGCCCGCAGGCCGGATTCGTGAACGCCATTTTGCGCGGCTATCTGCGCGAGGCGGATGAAACCAAAAAACTTTTGGATGAATTAAAAAAATCCCGGCCAGCGCTCGGCTGGTCGCATCCCGAATGGCTCGTGGAAAAATGGCAAAAACAGTTTGGCAATGAAAAAACGCGCCAGCTTCTCGAATGGAACAACACGCCGCCAAAAACTTTCGCCCGCGTCAACCCGCTCAAGACCGACGCCGGCAAACTCGTGGAACGCTGGCGTGAAGAAAATGTGGAATATGATTTTTTTACACGCGACTGGACCGGCGAGAATCTGGTCTTCGAGTTGAAATCGCATCCGCCGCTGAATTCGCTGGCGAGTTTTCGCGACGGCCGGTTTTACATTCAAGACCCCAGCACGCTCCTCGCCGCGCGCGAACTCGGCGCGCAACCCGGCGAAACGATTCTGGACTTGTGCGCCGCGCCCGGCGGCAAGACCACCTTCATCGCACAGTTGATGAACAACGAAGGCAAAATCGTCGCCTGCGACATTGCCGAGGAACGGTTGAAATTAGTTCAAGAAAATTGCGCGCGACTTGGTGTGACTTGCGTGGAAATCCAACGTGTTGCCGACATCCTGTCGGCAAAACAAACTGAAATCATTTCTGCCAGCGGGACGCTGGCAGCACGTTTTGACCGCATTCTCGTTGATGCTCCGTGCTCGAACACTGGCGTCCTGCGCCGCCGCGTGGACTTGCGCTGGCGGATTTCGCCGGGGGAAATTTCGCGGTTGCAACAAGCGCAGCTTGATTTGCTCAAGCTCGCCGCGACGAAATTGAAACCCGGCGGCATTTTGGTTTACAGCACTTGCAGTTTGGAGCCGGAAGAAAATGGCGGGGTGGTGCAACAATTTTTGCGCGAACAGGGAAATTTCAAATTGGAAAATGAGCGCCAGTTGCTGCCGTTTGCGGACAACGTGGACGGCGCGTTTGTCGCGCGGTTGGAAAAAACGCTTTAATCATGTCCACTGCGAACATCACCATCCACTCCGGCCAGTTCCCGGAAAATGTCCGGCGCGATTTGCTGGCGTCGCTCCGCGCGCGGCGCGTGAACCACAAGTTTCACTACGACAGCCCCAGGCAGACGCAGAAATGGCTCGCGCTGCACGAGGCGCATTCGCCCGCGCGCACGGACGCGGATTGCGTTGCCACTTACGACCGTGCGTTTGTTGAAACCGCAAAAAAAATTGTCGCAAAAAGAGTCCATGTCCTTGGCCTCGGCTGCGGCGGCGGACAAAAGGACACCCGATTGCTGGAGCTTTTGAAAGCGCGCGGCAAGGAAATCTTTTACACGCCGTCCGACGTGAGCGTGGCAATGACGCTTGTCGCGCGGCAAGCCGCGCTGAAAGTTTTGCCGGAGAAAAATTGTTTCCCCTTCGTCTGCGACCTGGCGACGGCGGACGATTTGTCTGCCCTGCTCGCCATTCATCACCCGTCACTCGTCACTTTCTTCGGCATGATTCCGAACTTCGAGCCGGACAAAATTCTGCCAAAGCTCGCCGCGCTTGTGCGAAAAAAAGATTTTCTCCTGTTCAGCGCGAACCTCGCGCCGGGCGCGGATTACGCCGCCGGCATGAAAAAAATCCTGCCGCAATACGACAACGCCCTCACGCGCGACTGGCTGATGACCTTTCTGCCCGACCTCGGCGTGGAGCGCGGCGACGGCGAACTGCGTTTTACGATTGAGACGGGCGCGGAAAAATTAAAACGCATCGTGGCGAAATTTTATTTTTCCCGCGCGCGGAAATTTTTTGCGTCTGGCAAAGAATTCAAGTTCAAACGCGGCGAAACCATCCGGCTTTTCTTTTCATATCGCTACACGCCGCCGCTCGCCGGAAAAATTCTGGCGCGGCACGGGCTTAAAATTCACGAGCAATGGCTGACGAAATCCGGCGAAGAAGGAATTTTTCTTTGCCGCCACGCGTGATTTTTTGACGGCCATGACATTTGCCATTTTCAAAAACAATGGCATCCTGCGCGCATGGAACTTGATCTTGAAAAAGAATTTGCCGACCGCGCCTATCCGCTGCTGGTCAGCCTCGTCACGCCGCGCCCGATTGCTTTGGTGACGACGATCAGCGCGGATGGAAAAGTGAACGCCGCGCCGTTCAGCTTCTTCAATGTCATGGGCGCGAACCCGCCCATCTGCGCCTTCGCGCCCGGCGACCGCGACAACGGCACGCCCAAGGACACCGCGCTCAACATCCGCGCCATGCACGAATTCGTCGTGAACCTCGTGGACGAAAAAATCGCCGAGGCGATGAACCAATGCGCCGCGTCGCTGCCATTTGGCGAAAATGAACTCGTCAGCGCCGGCCTGACTGCTGCGCCGTCGTCAATTGTGAAACCGCCGCGCATCGCGGAATCGCCAGCGAGCCTTGAATGTGTCGAATGGGGAACGCTTCAGATCGGCGGCAATCGCGTGGTGATTGGTTTGATCAAACGACTTCACGTGCGCGATGAGTTGTTTGACGCGGAGAAAAAACGGATTCGCACGGACAAACTTTTTCTCATCGGGCGCATGGCGTCGCCGCACTGGTATTGCCGCACGCGCGACCGGTTTGAGATGAAACGACCGGACTGATTATTTGGCGGCGTAGCGCGCTTCCATTTCAGTCTGCGTGTAAGTTTTTTTCCCGAGCGACTTGCCGCGCGCTTCCAAAACGTCGAGGTAATCCTCCAAGTCCTCCAGTTCTTCGTGCATATGCGCGACTTGCCGGCGGCGGTTCTTGATTTCCGCACCCACATTTTCCAAGACGGCTTTAGTCATAATCAACTTTTAGCTTTTTCAAAAATCATAAAACAGTCGCTATCAGGATCGCCAACGTAAATGTGAATTTTGTAAGGTGGTTTTTGACCAATCAAATCAACGCCGTGAGTTATATTCTCGTTTTCCCAATCTATGCCCCAGTAACCTTGAATCTTTTCAAGTTTCCAAATGCCATTTGTCGAAATCAGTTTTTTATGAGATTCACCAAAGCCATTTTCCCACCAATCCGGCATATTTGTGAATTCTATCTTGCCGTCTGCATCAACTTCGATTTGGCAGTTTGTTGAAACGTAACCGCCATCCTTAACAATTAACTTCTGTGTTTTTGCATCCGGCTCGTATGTTCCAATTAAATCCGATTCTTTGGGTTTGTTCTTCGTAAAGTGAAGTTCTTGCCAAGCGCCGCAGCCAGCAACAAAAAATAAAATTGCTGAACAAAGAAATAATTTTCCAATTTGAAAAATAGTTTTCACATTCCCATGATCTGATAACCGGAATCAACGTAGAGAACTTGTCCGGTAATCGCCGCCGCGCCGTCGCTGGCAAGGAACGCACCGGTCGCGCCGAGTTCTTCGGGCAAAACATTTCGCTTCAATGGCGAACGCTCTTCATAGTGTTTCAACATCTGGCTGAAACCGGAAATGCCGCGCGCGGCGAGCGTGTTGACCGGGCCGGCGCTGATGCAGTTGACGCGGATTTTTTTCGGGCCAAGATCGTAGGCGAGATAGCGCGTGCTGGCTTCGAGCGCGGCCTTGGCCACGCCCATGACGTTGTAATGCGGCACGACTTTTTCCGCGCCGTAATAACTCATCGCCACGATGCTGCCGCCGTCGGTCATCAACGGCGCGGCGGCGCGCGCGAGCGCAACAAGCGAATACGCGCTCACATCGTGCGCGACGCGAAACGCCTCGCGGCTCGTGTTCACAAATTCGCCTTCGAGCGCATCCTTCGGCGCGTAGGCGACGGAGTGCAGGAGCAGATTTAGTTTCCCAAATTTTTCACCGGCGATTTTGAAGACGTTGGCGATCTCGTCGTCCTTCGTCACGTCGCACGGCAGAATCAACGTGTTCGCGCCGAACGTGCCGGCGAGTTCCTCGACATTTTCCTTCACGCGCTCGCCTTGGTAGGTGAACGCGAGCTTCGCGCCCTCGCGCGCCCACGCCTGCGCGATGGCCCAGGCGATGGAGCGTTTGTTGGCGACGCCGAAGACGATCCCGGTTTTTCCAGCGAGCAATGACATAAGCGAGTAATTCGTTGAATGGTTGAATTGTTAAATTGCAGAAAGACTAAAACATTTTTGCGGCGCGCAAAGAAAATTCACAGTCTCGACTCGCGCGGGCAAAATATTTATTCTGGCGGCGATGGACTCAAATGCAATTGCCGACGGGCTGATCCAGTATCTGCTGCTGGTCGCGCTGCTGACGTTTCACGAATTCGGCCACGCGTGGACGGCCATGAAATGCGGCGACGACACCGCGCGCCTGCAAGGCCGCGTCTCGCTCAATCCGCTCGTGCATATTGATCCCATCGGCACGGTTGCGGTGCCGTTGTTGATGATTTTCGGGCCGTTTGGCATGGGCCGTTTCATGATCGGCTGGGCGAAACCCGTGCCGGTCAATCCGCAAAACCTGCGGAACAAAAACTTCGACGACATTTTGGTGACCATGGCCGGGCCGGGAATGAATTTGATCCTGGCCGTCGGCCTCGTCGCGCTGATGCGCGTCAGCGTGGCTTTTCATTCCGTGCAACTGGCCTTGCTGTGCCACCAGGCGGCGACGTTGAGCCTGCTGCTGTGCTTCTTCAACCTGATTCCGGTTCCGCCGCTGGACGGTTCGCACATTTTGCGCGTGGCGACGGGCATGAGCTGGGAAGCCTACGCGAACTTTGCGCGCTTCGGTTTTATTATCGTCATCCTTTTGCTGCAAACCCATTTTGTCCGCGATACGCTGGCTGATACCACTACAGGCACGCGTGATTTTCTGGAACGGATTTTCGGCATCTAAATTCCTTCGCAAAAAATTCTCGTCCCAGCCTGCCGGGCGTGTCGTGAGAATGGAATTGATTTTTCGCGCGAAAACCAGATGATTGGCCGCATCAAATGAAAAAAACTTTTTTGGTCACCTTGCTGCTGGTTGCCGTCGCCGTCACGGGCTGCATTTTCAAGAAGCACCAGGCCGTCGCCGCCGGTCCGGCCGTCACCGCGCCGAATCCCATCGTCACGCCGGACTTGTCGCTCGCGGCGAAGGTGGTTTCCGTCAACACTGTCGGGCGTTTTGTCGTCCTGAATTTTCCCGCCGACCGGATGCCAAAGCCGGGACAAACTTTTTTTCTTTACCGCGACAGTTTGAAAGTAGCCGAAGTCAAAATCACTGGCCCCCAGCAACAGAATGACATCGTGGCCGACCTCGTTTCCGGCGACGCGAAGACCGGCGACACCGTCCGTGACGAATAGATTTATTCGCCGGCCTTCGGCGATTTTTCCGTGAGCGGCTGCACCGTCTTCGGCAGCGCGTCTTTTTTGTAAGGCGAGTGGAGGTTGAAATAAATCCCGCACAATGGCCGGGCCTCGTCGCCCTGGCTCAAGATGATTGTGACTTCCTTGTCCAGCGCGATGCCGTGGCGCATCCCCGGCGCGCGGGTTTCGTAGGCCTTGACCGCCTTTTGCAGCAGCGACGCCAGCGACGCCCCGAACTCGTCCGGCGTCTTCTCCAAGCAGACGACATGGCGGTCGAAATTTTTCACCGCCTCGCCGGTCTCGCGCTTGAAAGTGTCCACAGTCATCGGTTCAACTTAAATCATATCGGCGGAATTGCATTAAAATTCAATCCGGCGGGCGTTTGAAACTGCTCAAGCGTTCGCCGAACAGCGCCGTGCCGATGCGCACCAGCGTCGCGCCTTCCTCAATCGCCACTTCAAAATCGCCGCTCATGCCCATGCTCAAATGCGGCAGGGGAACGCCGAGAATTTTCTCACATTCAATTTTCAACTCCCGCAGCCGCTGAAAATACGGACGCGACTTCTCTGGAACGGGTGCGAACGGCGGAATCGCCATCAGCCCGTGAATTTCAATTCGCGGCAGCGCGTTCAATTCATTCAGCTCCGCCAGCAATTTTTCCGGCGCGTAGCCAAACTTGCTCGCCTCGCCCGCGACGTTCACTTCGATCAAAACCGGCATCGTCTTCGCCGCCTGCTCCGCGCGTTTGGAAATTTCCTTCGCGACATTCAGGCTGTCCACGCCCTGGATCATCTCAAACAGCTCCACCGCGTCGCGCACCTTGTTCGATTGCAGGTGGCCGAGGAACTGCCAGCGCGCCTTGCCCGGACACAGCGGGATTTTCGCCTTCGCCTCCTGAATTTTATTTTCGCCAAAGAGAAACTGCCCGCAATCCACGGCGGCCTGGATCGTCTCCGGCGGATGCGTCTTGGAAACCGCGAGCAGTGTGACGGAATTTGCGTCGCGCCCCGCCCGCGCGCACGCGGCGCGAATCCGTTGTTGAATTGATTCGAGGTTCTCGGCCAAACTCATGCCGCAATCGTAAATCGTAAATCATCAATCGTAAATTATTTCCATGAACTATTGGCTCGTGAAATCCGAACCCGAATCTTACTCGTGGTCGCAACTGGTGCAGGACGGCAAAACGTCATGGACGGGCGTCCGTAATTTTGCGGCGCGGAACAATTTGCGCGCAATGAAAAGAGGCGACGCCGTTTTCTTTTACCACAGTGTCAGTGAAAAACAAATTGTCGGCCTCGCGCGCGTGGCGAAGGAAGCGCATCCCGACGTGACCGCCGACGAAGGCGACTGGTCGTGCGTGGATTTGGAGCCGGTGAAACCGTTGAAAAATCCCGTCACGCTCGAAACCATCAAGGCCGATAAAATTTTGCAGGCCATGCCGCTCGTGAAACAGTCGCGCCTTTCGGTCACGCCGCTGACCCGGACGCAGTTTGACCGGCTGCTCGCCTTGGCGGAGACGAAAATCTGACATTGCGGCATTAAAAATGCCGCAGCAAAATTTCAAAAACGTCCGTTGATTCAATTTCCCTTGCGCTCAAAATTCCCGGCTGCGACGTGATGAACACCGGCCAGTCTTTTTTGTCCGCTGGCCGCCGGCCGTGCGAAGCTTTCACCAGCGTCGCGTCCAGCGGAATCACGTCCATCAACATCCGCCGGCCGAGGTTTTTTTGCAGCAGCCGCCACGCGATTTTTAATTTCACCAGCGGAATTTTCGGGTCGAGAAATAATTCCACCGGGTCGTAGCCCGGCTTGCGATGAATGTCCACCGTCCGCGCAAAATCCGGCGCGCGCGCATCGTCGAGCCAGTAATAATAGGTGAACCACGCATTTTCCCGCGCCACGACAATCAAATCGCCCGCGCGCGGATGATCAATGCCCGCCGCGATTTTCTCCGCTTTGCCGAGAATTTTTTCCACGCCGGAAGTTTTTTCCAGAACCTCGCGCGTGGATTTTTCCAGCGACGCGTCGTTCAAATAAATATGCGCGACCTGATGATCCGCCACGGCAAAAGCTTTGCTCGCTCCGGCGTCCAAAATTTCCAGGCCGAGTTCGTCCTTGATCGCGAGCCAGCCTTGCTCGCGAAAAATCCGGTTGAGATGAACCGGCGTGTCCACGTTCGTGATGCCGTATTCGGAGAGCAAAACCACTTGCACGTCGCGCTTGCCAAAAAAATCAATCAAGCCGCCGACGATGGCATCAATCTCGCGCAAGTCGCGGTGGACCGCGGGATTGAGCAAAGCAGGGCAGGCTTCCAGCCTGCCCAGCGAGCGTGGCAACGCGAGCGAATCTAAAGTTTCGCCGGCTTCGCCGACGGGGGCAGGCTGGAAGCCTGCCCTACTTTTCACGTAAGTCCCATGCCTTTGCAAATTGTAATCCAAATGCGGCAGGTAAATCAGGTTCAGCGTCGGCGAAAATTTATTTTCAATCCACTTTGCAGATTCGGCAATCCAACGCGACGCTGCATCGGGCCGGCCTTGCGGCGAATCTACGCCGGCCGCCGGTCCCCAAAAACTGAAAAAGGGAAATTCGCCCAAATCCTTTTTGATTTCTTCGCGGATGGAATACGGCCACGAATAAATGTCGAAAACTTTCCCGCCGTCGGCGCGGTAAATTGGTCGCGGCGTGATGGAATAATCCACGCTGGAATACATATTGAACCACCAGAAGCAATTGGCGGAAGTGACGGGTGACGGGTGATGAGTGACAAGCCCGGACTGTTCGCGGAGCGCGTCCCAGATTTTTTTGCCGTGAACAATGTGATTCGACTGTCTCCAAAACTGGACTTCGGCCTGCTCGCGGTTGAACCAGCCGTTGCCGACGATGCCGTGTTCCGCAGGCGGTTTGCCGGTGAGATAATTCGCCTGCGCGGTGCAGGTGATGGCGGGAAACGCTGGCGCGATTTGCGCGAGCGCGCCGCGTTTGCGGAATTCTGCGAGGCGCGGCGTGTGTCCGCCGACGAGCGGTTCGGTGAGGCCGACGACGTTGATGACGGCGAGCCGGTTCATCTTTTGCGTCCGCGCAGTTCGTGAATCGCCTCGATGATTTTCGGCTGGTTCATTTCATGCACTTCCACGCCGCGTCCGATTTCTTTCAGCAAAGTAACGGTCAGTTCGCCGCCGAGGTGTTCGCGGAATTCTTCAAGGCCGGCGAGAACGAGCAGCCGGTCGCCGGCGTCGGCGTTCAGCAGTTCATCGGCGAACAGTTTGAAGCCGAGTTTTTCCAGCAGGTTCAAAATCCGCGCGGCGGACTGGGCGTCGAACAGACCGATGTTCCGCGAGTAAATTACATCCATCGCGATGCCGATGGCGACGGCGTCGCCGTGCGAAATCTGGAAGCGCGAAACCTGCTCCAGTTTGTGCGCGGCCCAGTGGCCGAAGTCGAGCGGGCGCGCGGAACCCATCTCGAACGGATCGCCGCTCGTGGCAATGTGATCCAAATGCAGTTCGGCGCAGCGGCGGATGAGATGCTTCATGGCGTCCGGCTCGAACGCGGCGAGCTTTTCCGAGTCGCGTTCGATTTCGTCGAAGAAATTCCGGTCGCGGATGCAGGCGATTTTCACGGCCTCGACGTAGCCGCCGCGTTTGTCGTGCGGTTCGAGCGTGGCGAGCAGGTTGAAGTCGTTGATGACGGCGAACGGCGGCGCGAACGTGCCGATAAAATTCTTTTTGCCGAAGGCGTTCAGCCCGTTTTTCACGCCGACGCCGGAATCGGCCTGCGACAAAGTCGTTGTCGGAATCCTAACGTGGCGGACGCCGCGGTGCGCGGTGGCGGCGGCGAATCCGGCGACATCGAGCAGCGCGCCGCCGCCGACGGCGATGAGATACGAATGGCGGTCAATGTGATTCCGGCTGATGTGCGACTGGATTTCGCTGATGATGGTCGGGGAGTTTTTGGCGGTCTCGCTGCCGCAGACAAACAGCGGCGGCCGGACGAGCTTCAAGGCCGCGGCGTGCGCGGAAAAATAATTTTCAATCCGGTGTTCCAGTTCCGGCAGCGCCTGCGAAAGGGAATCTTCCAAAATGACCAGGGCTTTTCGCGGCGCGGCGTCGGCGAGCGCGTCTTTCAAGACGGGATTTTCCGGCGCGAAAACATTTTCGGTGAAGAAAACGCGCAGTTGCCAGGCGACTTGGATGGAGCGTTCGATGACGGACACGCCTCCATTCTGGGTTTTGCGCCGCGACTTTCGAGTTTTATTTGAAAACTTTTTGCGCCGGCGCCGTCAGGATTTTTCCGAAGGCTCGGCGGGAATCCTCATGCAATAAAACGAGCGATAGACGAACACGAGCGCGACAATGAAGCAGACCGCGCCGATCCACGGATTCCAATTCACGGCGTTGGGGTCGAGCTGCAAGCGCGCCCGATATTTCAACGTCATCTCCACGGCGATCTCGACGGCGAGCAGGCCGAAGAGCGTCGTGAATTTAATAATGGGATTCATGGCGACGGACGACGTGTCCTTGAACGGGTCGCCGACGGTGTCGCCCACCACGGTCGCGGCGTGGAGCGGCGTGCCTTTCATTTTCAAATCCACTTCGACGATCTTTTTGGCGTTGTCCCACGCGCCGCCGGCGTTGGCCATGAAAATTGCCTGGAACAATCCGAAGAACGCGATGCCCACCAGATAGCCGATGAAGAAATACGGATTGAAAAACGGCAGGCCGAGCGCGAAGGCGAAGACGACGATGAAAATGTTGACGAGGCCGCGCTGCGCATAAACGGTGCAGATTTCGACGACGCGCTTGCTGTCCTCGATGGACGCAGAATGCTCGTCAAGCTTGATGTTTTTCTTGATGAAGACGACCGCGCTGTAAGCGCCGGCGACGACGGCCTGCGTGCTCGCGCCGGTGAACCAGTAGATCACCGCGCCGCCCATCAGCAGGCCGAAAATGATCTGCGGCATCACGAGGCTCAAGCTGCTGATGGCGTTTCCAAAAACATTTTCGAGCAGCATGATGATGCCGAAAATCATCGTGGTCGCGCCGACGACGGCAGTGCCGATCAAAACGGGTTTCGCTGTCGCCTTGAAAGTGTTTCCTGCGCCGTCGCCCTTTTCCAATTCCAATTTTGCGTCGGCAAAGTTGGGTTTGAAACCGAACTCTTTTTCGATTTCCGCGCCGATGTCCGGCTGCGAATCGATGCGGCTCAATTCATAGACGGACTGCGCGTTGTCCGTGACCGGGCCGAAGCTGTCCACGGCAATCGTCACCGGCGCCATCGCGAGAAAACCGAACGCGACGAGGCCGAAGGCGAAGATTGGCGCGGCGAACTTGAACTGCGCCGGCATGAGCGCCATGAAGTCGGCGTTTTGTGAAAATTGAAACGAGACGAACATCAGCGCGAGAATGACGAGGCCCATCCAGAACGCGGAGAAATTGCCGGTGACGAACCCGGACAAAATGTTCAGCGACGCGCCGCCGTGGTCGGAGGAACTGGTGACTTCGCGGACGTGGCGCGAGCTGGTGCTGACGAAAATTTTCGTGAACTCCATGATGAGCGCGCCGGCGAGCGTGCCGCAGGCGATGATGGCGGACAAAACCCACCAGAGATTTTTGAGGGGCACGTCGGCGAGGACGCCGTTGACCATTTGCGGAACGGTGAAATCGCCGAGCAGAAATTTGCTCGCGGCGAAACAGACGAGAATGGAAACGATGCTGGTGATCCAGACCAGATCCGTCAGCGGCGCCTCCCAGTTGAAATCTTTTTTGCCGCCGTAACGGATGTTGGCGACGGCCATGTTGAAATAAAACGAGCCGAGTGACGCGAGGATCATGAGCGACTGGATCGCGAACAGCCAGAGGATGAGCTTGCCGCAGAGAATTGGTGAAGCGACGAGCGACAGGGACAGAAACGCGATCAGCGCCACGCTGGTCACGCCGTAGGTTTCAAAACCGTCGGCGGTCGGGCCGACGGAATCGCCGGCGTTGTCGCCGGTGCAGTCGGCGATGACGCCGGGATTTTTCGGATCGTCTTCCGGCAGGTTGAAGACGATTTTCATCAGGTCGGAACCGATGTCGGCGATTTTTGTAAAAATGCCGCCGCCGATGCGCAGCACGGACGCGCCGAGCGATTCGCCAATTGCAAAGCCGATGAAGCACGGCCCGGCCAGTTTTGGCGGAATGAAAAGAAGAATGCAAATCATGCAGGTCAGTTCCACGCAGACGAGCAGCAGGCCGATGCTCATGCCGGCCTGCAGCGGGATGAAAAGGGTTTTCAGCGGGTTGCCCTTGAGCGAGGCGAACGCGGCGCGCGAGTTGGCGGTGGTGTTGATGCGGATGCCGAACCACGCGACGCCGTAGCTGCCGAGGATTCCGAAAACGGAGCTGCCCAGGATCACCAGCACCGCGCCGGCGGCCTTGCCCTGCAATTCCCAGAAATAATAGACCATGCAGACGGCGATGAGAATCCAGAGCGCGAGGAGAAATTTTCCCTGCTGCCACAGATACGTCTTGCACGTCTCCCAGATGATGTGGGAAACGGCGCGCATGGACTGGTGGACGGGCAGCGCGCGGGTCTTGGCATATTCATAAAATCCGAACACCGCGCCGACGAGGCAAATCACGAGTCCGAGATACAAAATGTCGTGGCTGCTCACGCCGCCTTGATAAAATGAAACGCCGTCCAGCGGCGGCAAATTGATGTCCGCATCGCCGGCGAAGGCGTTGACAGAACAAAACAGCGCGGTCAGCAGAATTCCGCCGCGCAAAAGATTTTTTTTTCCAGCCATAAATGAACGTAAAGAGTGCCGGAGCGTTGGCTGGTTTTCCAGCCATTTTTTTGAAAAAAGCGGTGAGGCGGCGGCGGCCGAGGCGGTGTGCCGGTTATTTTTTTGAAGTTGTCCGCGCGGCGATCCAGTTCAAGTCTGGATTGTTGGGCGTGGAAATATTGTGCGGAATGTAGGCTTCTCCGCCGGCAAGGTGCAGCATGGTCCTGGGATCCAGCCAGCGATGGGCTTCCACATGGCCGTCGGCAAAGGCCAGCACGCCCCGCCGCGAATGCAGGTCGGAAGGATAATGAATCATCGTTTGCAGGCTCATGTCCACGCCGAAGCCGGGCGTGCAGATGCTGGCCGGATTGACATCCGTGAACACAAAGCGGTTGACCGGCGAATCCGCCGCAAGCTGGGAAGACTTCAAATAAATCTTGTAGGCGGTGTTCAGGCTGATCGGTCCGATGTTGTTGGCGCCGGCGGTTCCGATGTAACTGTTCATGCTGTAGCTGCGCAATTCGGTGACGTAGGTCAGCTTGGATGTCCACAGCGGCCAGGTGGAATAATCCGCCGGGCATTTGTAACTCCGTTCGGTCGGGATCAGCCTGGCAAACAGCGCATAATTTGCGCCCGTCAAATACAGATCGTTGGTCAGTGAATCAGTGGAACCGTGGTTGCCGCCGTAAGCCCACAAATGCGCCTGCGCAGAAGTCGCGGACATATCGCCGCCGTTCAGGACCAGATTTTCATTGTTGTCGCCGGAATAAATTGTCCAGGCCAGAATCATCTGTTTCTCATTGCCGATGCACTGGATGCGGGCCGCCTGCATCTTGGCGCCGATCAGCGCCGGCAAAAGCAATGAGGCCAGAATGGCGATGATCGCGATGACGACAATCAATTCAACCAGCGTGAAAGCCGCCGCCGGGAAAAATTTTCCCGCCGTCTGCCGGGCATTCCTGACCGGCACACGCCGACCCGTCGTTAAAAACTTCCGGGGCATTGGTCTTGCCGCAACCTTACACCAATTTTAATTTATGTAAATAGCATGATTTTCCCGGCATTGCCCGGCCGGGCGAACCAGCACGAAGTCATCGTGCGTGGCCTCCATAAACGCGCCGTCATCCGCATGGAATGTTTCAGCCGCCGGGTGAAATCAAAATCGGGATAAACGCGGGGAAATCGCGGGTTGACATTTCACACCGAAAGATTACAGTTCGGCGTATGACACTATTGCAAACAAGGGTCGAAGACAAGATCGCCAAGCGGTTTGAAAAAGTCGCCCGCGAACGGGGCGAAACCATTTACTCATTCCTGCAAAGAGTCGTCGTGGAAGCAACGGTTGCGCCCGAGCCGGAGACGTGGGACAACCACTGGAAAAAGGCGAAGGCATTGAATCTTAAACCGGCGCGCAAAACTTTGGCCGACCTGCGCGAAGAATCCGGCGAGCGATGATTTACGCCGACACCAGCTTCATTGCTTCGGCCTACGGCTTGGATGCGAACACGGCGGCGGCGCGAAAATTTATTGAAACAAACGAGCCGCGTCTGCCGCTGGTTTTTCTGCACTGGCCGGAGTTGGCAAAATCCTTTTGGACAAGCCATCCCGAAAACGCTGAAAAACTTTGGGACTGGGTCAAAGAAGATTTGGCCGGCGGCAAAAAACTTTATCCGCTGGAACTGGAGGCGGATGTTGTTGCCAGACGTGCCGCCGGATTGATCACCAACTTTTGTCCGCGTTGGAAAAAGCTCCGTTCACTGGATGCTCTGCACGTTGCCGCCGCCGTCGCGGGCAATTTTAAAACCTTTGTCTCGTTCGACACGCACAGTTTTCAACGCGTCCTGGCGGCGACGCAAAAACTCAAAGTTTGGCCGCCCCTCACCGCCGAGGAAAACCAGTTCTTGAAATGATTCCGTGCGCGGCCTGCACAAACGCGCCGTCATCCGCACGGAAAGTTTCAGCCGCCGGGTGAAGGAAAAGTTGGGATAGACGCAGTGGGGAGAAAAAATTGTCGCAGTATGTGCAAAATCACTTTTACTGGACTTGCACGCGAAAAAAGCCAGATGGTCCAGTTTGAATGGGAGCAGCAATTTTATAAGAAACATTCTGCACTTGAGCCGTCACAGACGCTCCCAGGTTGGTAACCCATGACCCATTTAGTTGGCTGGATTGAAGCAAGGTAAAATTTGTAGTAGAACCAGTAACTACGGTTAGAATGAAACTGCCTTGATTGTTAGTTATCGCTGGACTACCGAGCAGGCAAACAGGCGGAATGCCGGACAGCCATCCTTTCCGCACCCGGTGACCTACGAGTTCACAGGCATAAAGGTTGCCTACGGCATCAAAAGCCATTCCGATGGGGGAATTAAACGTTGCCCCGTTTCCCGTGCCGTCCGTATCACTGCCGATTCCGGGAATTCCCGCCAGAGTATCCACAACCCAGTCGTTGCCCGTGAGAACCAATCTGCGGATCGTGTCATTGCCCGAATCGGAGACGTATAAAGTCTTGTCATTTCCAATGACAACCCCGTTTGGGCCTTTAAAAATAGCATTCGTGCCAACTCCGTCCGCGAACCCAGCGTTGGTGCTTCCCGCAATGGTGGTAACCACCCAATTGGTGCCAACCGGTCTGACTTCCCGTATTGCATTATTACCCGTGTCGGTAATGTAAAGATTGGTGGCGGCATCTAAAACGATCATTGTTGGATTATGAAAAAGTGCGTTCGAGTTGGTGCCATCTGCACAACCAAAATTCGGAGCTGATCCAGCCAAGGTCGTAACCACCCAATTTGTTCCCTGCGGCGTGACTTTTCGAAGGTTATGATTCGAAAAATCAGTAACATAAAGATTTCCGGCATTATCGACCGCGATGCTTCTCGGGAACGAGAATGTTGCGTTGTTATTGGTTCCGTCGGCACTACCGATGACGTTTGGTTGTCCCGCAATCGTGACAACTGACCAGTTGGTTTGGGCTGATGGGAAAGTGGCTGTGAGTTTGCGAATCGTTCTACCAGAAGAGTCGGCAACAAAAAGGGTGCCGTTTTGATCCAACACGACGCCTTGCGGTGAGTTGAACCTAGCCTGCGTCCCAATACCATCATTAGTTCCTGTCACCCCGGCCTTTCCCGCAATCGTGCTCACAAGCCCATCTGGAGTGATTCTCCGTATCGTGTCGTTTGAAGAGTCAGCCACATAAACATTCCCTGCGCCATCCACAGCGACATCATGCACGTTAGCATATTTCGCGTTCGTCCCATATCCATCGGTCGACCCGGTGATGCCGGAACCAGCCAGTGTGATAAAAGTATAAGGTGTGTAGTTTGTTTGCGCCAAAACGCTGCCAGCAAAAAACAATGCTGGCAGCAGACAAATTGGGAAAAGTTTTTGTTTTGGTTTCATAATTCTCGCTTGGGCAGCATTTGCTTCGCGCGAATATTTTAACCGCCGTCGAATTAGAAAGCAAATTGAAAGCCCAGATGCCATTTTGTAACCACAGCCCAAATTATTTTCCCCGCATTGCCCGCCTCAATGTTTTCAGTTAACTTCGCAGGTGTATGGCTTTTGATTCCTTCCGCGATTTCGTCAACGCCCTCGACAAGGCGGGCGAACTCAAACGCATTTCCCAGCCCGTCGCGACCGAACTGGAGATCACCGAGATCGCCGACCGCGAAATGAAATCGCCCGGCGGCGGCAAGGCGCTGCTGTTCGAGAAGCCCACCGTCAACGGCGTCGTCTCGCCGTTTCCTGTCGCCATCAACACGCTCGGCTCGCACAAGCGCATGGCCATGAGCATGGGCGCGAATTCCGTCGAGGAAGTGGCGAACGAACTTGGCGCATTGATGAAGGCCAAACCGCCGACGAGTTTTCGTGAAACGATAAAACTGCTCGGACAAGCGCTGGATTTGCGCCACGCGAAACCGAAACTGGTGAAGAGCGGCTCGTGCAAAGATGTCATCCAGAAATTCGACGCGCCGCCTTCGCGCAAAGAACCGTGGCCGAAGGCGGCGGACATTCTGGGGAGCGCGCCCGCCCCGGGCGCAGTTGTTGCCGCCCCGGCAACAACATCCGGCCCCGTGTTTCCAGCGAGGGCGCTGGAAACTGCGCCCGAGGCGGGCGCGCTCCCCACGCTTCTCAATCTTCCCATCCTGAAATGCTGGCCGCTGGATGGAGGCCGTTTCATCACGCTGCCGTGCGTCGTTACGCGCGACCCGGACACGGGCGAGCGCAATCTCGGCATGTATCGCATCCAGATTTACGACGACAAAACCACCGGCATGCACTGGCAATTGCAGAAAGTCGGCGCGCGGCACGGACGACGTTATTACGAAACCGGCACGCGGATGCCCGTCAGCATTTTCATCGGCGGCGACCCGATGTTTCCCTTCGCCGCGACCGCGCCGTTGCCGGACGGACTGGATGAATTTCTGCTCGCCGGTTATCTCCGCAAAAAATCCGTCGAACTCGTGAAGTGCGAGACGAATGATCTGGAAGTTCCGGCGAATTCGGATTTCGTCATCGAAGGTTACGTTGACCCGACCGAGCCGTTGCGCGAAGAAGGACCGTTCGGCGACCACACCGGCTATTACACGTTGCCCGAGCCGTATCCGGTTTTTCACGTCACGGCCATCACGCATCGCAAGGACGCGGTTTATCCGGCGACGATTGTCGGCATCCCGCCGATGGAGGATTTTTACATCGGCGGCGCGAGCGTGAAATTATTTTTGCCGATCTTCAAAATGAATTTCCCCGAAATCGTGGACATCGCGCTGCCGGCGGAAGGCGTGTTCCACAACCTCGTGTTCGTCAGCATCAAGAAGACCTACCCGATGCAGGCTTACAAGATCATGCACGGCCTCTGGGGCATGGGGCAGATGATGTTCACGAAATACATCGTGGTGGTGGACGCCGGCGTGAACGTCCACAACACCAGCGAAGTGCTGTTCCATCTCACGGCCAACACCGATCCGCAGCGCGATTCCATTTTTACGAAAGGCCCGTCCGACGTTTTGGATCATGCCACCTCGGAAATGGCCAGCGGCTCGAAACTGGGAATTGACGCCACCAAAAAAATTCCGGGTGAAGGTTTTAAGCGCGCCTGGCCGCCGCTGATTAAAATGGACGACGCGGTGCGTAAGAAAATTGACGCGCTGTTTGGCAATCGTTAGCGCGGGCGCCCGGCCCGATGCAAAGCTTCAAATCCGACTTGCCGAAACCGCAATCCGCGATGGACAGAGGAAACCCGCAAAGCTATGATTGAACCATGAGCACCAAAGTTGCCGTCACCATGGATGAAACCCTGTTGCAGCGATTGGACCGACTGGTCAAAACCCGGTCATTCCGCAGCCGCAGCCAGGTCGTTCAGGAGGCCGTGTCCGAAAAAATCAGCCGCATGGACAAAAGCGCGCTCGCGCGCGAGTGCGCCAAGCTCGACCGCAAATCCGAGCAGGCGATGGCCGATGAAGGACTCGCCACCGAGATTTCCGCATGGCCCAAATATTAAGAGGCGACATTTATTGGGCCGACCTCGACCCGACCAAGGGGCGCGAGCAGTCCGGTCAACGCCCGGTGCTGGTCTTGAGCAACGACATTTTCAATCAGCGCTCCGGCACGGTGATTGCGATGGCGCTGACCAGCCAGCCGCAACGCGCGGGATTTCCCCTCACGCTGGAACTGGACGCCGCGAACCTGCCGAAAAAATCCTGGGTGAAAATCAGCCAGATTCGCACGTTGTAAATCGAGCGATTGAGCCGGAAAATCGGACGGGCCAAACTGGAAGAAGTGGAACTGACCATCACGGGACTGAACCAAATCGTCGCTCAATAGCGAAAGTTTCCAATGGCCATCGGCTCGAAACTGGGAATTGACGCCACCAAAAAAATTCCGGGTGAAGGTTTCAAACGCGCGTGGCCGCCGCTGATCAAGATGGATGACACAGTGAAGGCAAAAATTGATTCTCTGTTCGGAGAAGGCGCTTGATATGGGCAGCCATCCGTGCGAATATGGGCAGCCATATTATGAAGACGACCATTGAAATTGCCGATGATCTTTTTGAACGCGCGCAAGGCGTGGCTCGGAAAGAAAAAACCACTTTTCGCGCCCTCACCGAACACGGCCTTCGCCTGATCCTGAAGGAGAAGGAGACCAAACCAAAAAAACTTCCGCCGCTCGTCACTTATGGCGGAAGCGGGTTGACCGACGAATTCAAAGATTGGAACTGGGACAAGATTCGGGATGAAATCTATCAGGGGCGGGGAACATGATCGCACTTGATACGAACTTGCTTGTCTATTCTCACCGCCCGGAAAGTCCGCATCATGCGGACGCAAGGGCGCTGATTGATTCACTCCGCAACAGTCCCGCTCCATGGGCGATTCCATGGCCGTGCGTTCATGAATTCATCGGCGTGGTGACCAGTCTCCGCGTTTTCAAAAAACCAACGCCGCTTGCCGCCGCATTCGCCGCCGTGGACGCATGGCTGGCTTCAGGCAATCTGCAGCTTCTTGCCGAAGGCAGCGGCCATTGGGAACAACTTCGCGAACTTGCCATGCACGCCAAATTATCCGGCCCGCGCATCCACGACGCGCGGATTGCGGCGCTGTGCCTGCACCACGGCGTGCGCGAACTCTGGACGGCCGACCGCGTTTTCTCCATGTTCCCGAAACTCAAGACCCGCAACCCGCTGGTGAAAAAATGAAAACCGACGCGCCGAAGAAACTGCCCGGCGAAGGTTTCAAACGCGCCTGGCCGCCGCTCATCAAGATGGACGATGCGGTGCGGAAGAAAATTGATTCGCTGTTTGGAAATGCCGGTGACAAGCGTTAAGAAACCGATTAAGCTCCCTTTGCTTGCATGAAACCGCGCGCACAATCCGACAATGCCGTCAAAGCTCAACGCTGGGTGCGTCGTTTGTATGTGCGTGTCAGAAAAGTTCTGATGGCCCATCCCCAGGCTGATCCTGACAACGTCCGCCACACTTTGATTTTGCTGGAGCAACCGCCGCTCGAACGGCTTCAAAGGAGCTTAATCCGTGGCCGCGCCACTGCCATTTTCAGAAAGTGAACTCCGCCTGCTGCAGGTTTTACTGAAGCGCAAGGTGCGGTTCATGGTCGTCGGACTTTCCGCCGCCACGCTGCAAGGCGCGCCCGTCGTGACGCAGGACGTTGACCTCTGGTTTGAAAATCTTGGCGAACCGAAAATTTCCCGCGCATTGCAGGAAGTCGGCGCGGCGTATGTGCCGCCCGGCAATTTCAATCCGCCGATGCTCGCGGGCGCAGGCGCGGAACTTTTTGACATCGTGATCCGCATGGACGGTTTGGGGACATTTGCCGATGAAATAAAAAACTGCGTGGACATTCCACTGGGGCGGCAAAAACTCAAGGTGCTTTCGCTCGAACGGATTCTCGCGAGCAAAATTGCCGCGAACCGCGCCAAGGACAAACTGACGATTCCTGTCCTGCGCGACGCGCTGGCCGCGACGCAATCAGTGAAACGCCGCACGAAGAAAAAATGAAAACCGACGCGACGAAGAAAATTCCCGGCGAAGGTGGAAATTAATTCACCATGAGAATAACTTCCCGATTGTTCAAAGGAACGGCTGATGATGTTGTCAACGCTACAAAATTAGTTTGGTTTCCGCCGCTCCAAGAATACTTGGTTATCGTTGAAGACCTGGCCGAAATGTCCCGACGAAGAAAAAATCTTCGGTATGCTTTTTTCGATTTGCAAATGTATTTAGCACATACCATCCGAAATGAATTATTTTCACTACAGAATTGGCGCAAGGAAACGGAAGGTTCAGAACTGACGGAAGAGCTTCGGTGGATGGAGCAGTTTACGAGGATGACTTTGAATGCCTTGGAGCAGGTAGCAAATGGAATAGCTTATCGCTTTTTTGATTACAATCACACGTTTGTTCAGTCGCTGTGGCGGCAACAAACGAGCCCATTTAATATCCTTTCGGATGGGTTTCTGAATTCAACTGGCGTTGCCGCTACTTACAATGATTTGCCTATTCATGAACGGCAAGTTTTGCTTTCCGACTTAAATTCGCTGACCACTATTGGAGACTTTGTTATCAAAGATACGAACGATTTTGAAATTGTTGAAGTGAAAAAAAACAAAAATGCGAGCGGGCAAAAGATCAGTCGGCAAAAGGCGAAAATGCGGGAATTGGTGGATTTTCTCACGGGTGGCCGAAAGGAAATTGATGGTTTGGAAATTGGAATGGTAACTGTTCTGGCCCGAAAACATAGCATCAACGCATTAAATGATGTGCTTGAGAAATCAGAGCATGAAGGCATTGCAGTGGCTCATTTGAACGACTGCGTGTCTATTGGAGTAGCAGACCTTCATCATTTCAAAAAGGAGCAAGTCAAAGCGAAGATGGATGAAATGTTGATTCGTGTTGTGAACGGACGCGACAGAGAAGATTTATGGATTATTCCTAGCACCTATCTTCGTGAGAAAGCTGGAATTGTAGCACCATTGCCAATCTACCCAATTTCGTCCAAGCACATTGTAGATATTCTGTTCGGCAACAAACTTGTATTCTTTTGCCTCAATCTTGAGGCAGTCGAAATTAAACTAAAACAAGCAGGCTGGAATGTTGCGCGTAATAGGCACGCTTTCAAATCCGGCGACGATACTCAAGTGCGCTCGAAAAATAGTTCTCCGACGGACTTTGATATATTCATGTTATGGAAAGGTGAGAAGATAGAACGAAATTTGAGTGTTCCAATTGACTTCTTATTTTCATGCGCCGTCGAGTTAATTGACATTCAATCCTACATTGAAGTCTTGCAAATACTGTGGGAAAAGGGTGCTGATGGCGTCAAACGTCACCAGATTTGTTTCTACGAGGATGAATCTCATCTTTGGCGTTGAATTGATGGTCTCAATTTCGCCACGTCATCCGAGAATCCCAACAGGATTGCTTAAGGCTATGCACCGGGCGGCGGCAGGAATTCCAGCCAGAATTTTTTCGCAATCTCCATCACGCGCGGGATGTCCTGCGGTTGCTGTGATTTTTGCCGGCACACGGCGCTTGAGTTTTGATTCGTGCTGCGAGCACGCCCGTTCAACGTGAATGTTCCCGGTTTTTTGCTTGCAGCCGGCCCGACGCCACAACATATTTTCTGAAATTGAAATCCACTGGCCTCAAAGAAAATTTATGATAAGCACAAATCGTCTGATTCAGAAATGGGCCGGTTGTTTTGCCGTGATGCTGGCTGTTGCTTTGACTGCGGGCTGCCAGTCGGCCAAGGAGCAGGCCCCGGCAAATCCGAATCCCACGGCCGTTGTCGCTCCGGCCGCGCCAGCCCAGCCCGTCGTGACTCCAGCACCGGACGCAACTGCCGCGCCCGATGCTCCGGCGGCAACTCCCGTCGCGGTGACTCCGCCGGTTCGCATTCACTGCGGCGCGACCGATAAATTGACGGATTCCGCAGGCAATGTATGGCTTGCGGACGAGGGTTTCGCCGATGGCGATACGTTTGGAGTGGACGACGCAGTCATCACCAACACCCCAGACTCCGCGCTTTATCAGACGGAACGATTCGGGATGACGGCCTACAGCTTTGCCGTTCCCAACGGCAAATACACCGTGAAACTTCTCTTTGCCGAAATTTATTCAGGCATCAATGGACCGGGCGACCGCGTTTTTTCCTTCAATGTCCAAGGGCATGACTTCAAGGATTTTGACATCTGGGTCAAAGCCGGCGGTCCGAATAAAGCCTATGTCGAAAGTGTCAATGTGGAGGTGACCGACGGCAAATTAAACATCACGTTCACGCCGGGCGTGGAAAATCCAAAAATCAGCGGAATTGAAATTTTGCCGCAGTCTTGAACGGCGGTGTCCGGCGGCTTGATTCCGGACACTCACACGGCGCTTGAAGTGCGGTTCATTAAACGGGCTTTCGGTTCTGCTCACCCACCCGGTGTCGGCAGAAATTCCAGCCCGAATTTTTTCTCAATCTCCATCCCGCGCGGGATGTCCTGCTGTTGCTGCGGACTCATCGCGCCGATTGCCTCGAAGTCCATCTCACGGCAAAGGTTCAATCACGAGGTTGCGGAATTCCACCAGCTTGCCTTTGGCCTGCAAGCCAGTCGCGCCGGAACTGACCGACGCTCCGGTGACTTCATTTTGCGAAACGCCGTTGACGCGAACGGTCATGGTGTTGCTGCGGCAGACGATGTCGTAGGAATTCCATTCGCCGGCGGGTTTCTCCGAGCTGGGCTGGCGGCGCGGCACGCTCTTGGGAAATGCCGTCGTCAGTTCATGCGCGCGCGAGCCGCCGTTGCCGCGCACTTCGCCCGCGCTGCCGGACTGCAATTGCGCCTCCCGGCACGTCGGCCAGACTTGATCCGCGCCGCTGATGTGCAGAAAAACCGAAGTCCAGCACGCCGGGGCGGCGCGCAGCCCCGGCAAATGCTGTCGCGCCGCCGGACGCTTGCACTTCACCCGTTTGGGTGTATTTTTCCGCGCGCTGTTTTGGCCGGGTTGTCCGGGCTGAACAACGCATCGTTTTACCATGTCGCACCACGCTCATAGTCCAGGCAAACACGAGGCGGCCAGGCGCCCGCCGACGTTCACGAAAATTTTCCGCTGGCAGCCCGAATCGCCGGGCGGCCCCATGCCGGTGCGCGTCGAAGTGGCCGGTTCATTCAACGGCTGGCAACGGGTGGCGCTGAAGCGCGATCGCGTGTCCGGCGTCTGGCAGGTCACGCTGCCGGACATTCCGGGCCACCGCACGCACAATTATATGCTGCTCGTGAATGGCAAACCCGTGCCGGATAAAAACGCCGACGGACTGGCCGTGCCGCACACGGCCGAGGAAAAGCAGCACCAGTTGCAGACGCCGCGCGGACCGCGTGTGTTCATGCTCGCCAGCCAGACGAAGTAGTTCCGTTTTTCTCTTCCAAAAAAAATTCTCGCCGCAGTGTTTTGTGTCAATGGTGAACCCGGCCTTGAATCAGGCCGTCACCGTGCGGCTGGGCAGCCGGTGATGTTGCGTCGCCTGGCGCACGACGTTCTCGGCGCGGCGGGCGTTGGCGGAAATCAATTGCAGGTCCGGGCGCAGGGCGGGATTGTCGCCGTGCTTGAGCACCATCCGTTCGGCGTAGCCGCGAATGATGGTCAGGACGTTGTTCAACTCATGCGCCACGTCGCGGCCCATGTGCGCCTGATTTTCCGGCACCACAGTTCCACGATGCGAGCGCGTCAACGGCGCCGATTCGGGCGCGGGTGACATTCTCTCGTAAATGTTTTCAAGGGACGACATCTTGCCTCAAAAATAGCAAGCCGCGCGCCAAAGTGGATTTGCACAAACAATTAAATTTTTCCCGGCGGACTTTGCATCAATTTGTTACTTCTGCCCTGAACGTGGACAACCATTCGCGGCTGGATTCCCGCCGGCAAACTGTTATTTTTCCACCGCACCGCATGAATCTTGCGCCCGAATCCATCGGCCTGATCGCCGGCAACCGCTCGTTGCCGCTGGAGTTTGCCCGGCTCGCCCGCGCCGCCGGCGTCAAGCGCATCGTCGCCGTCGCCGCCGAGGGCGAGACCGATCCCGCGCTCGCGCCGCTCGTGGACGACATCGCGTGGCTCAAAGTCGGCCAGCTTGGAAAAATGATTTCCACCTTCACCAGCCGCAATGTAAAGCAGTGCGTCATGCTCGGCCAGATCGCGCCGAAAAATCTTTTCGACTTCCGCCCTGACCTGCGCGCGATGGGCGTCTTCATGCGGCTTAAGGAAAAAAACGCGCACACCATTTTCGGCGCGATTGCGGACGAATTAAAAAAGGACGGCGTGGAACTCATCGAGGCGACGCCGTGGCTCGCGCCGCTGATGCCGCAAACCGGTTTTGCAATCGGTCCAAAACTTTCCGGCGCGCAAAAGGCGGACGTGGAATTCGGTTTCCGCATCGCCAAGGAAGTTTCGCGGCTGGAAATCGGCCAGTTGGTCGTCGTCAAGAGCGGCACCGTGCTGGCCGTCGAGGGATTTGAAGGCACGGACAAATGCCTCGCGCGCGGCGGCGAACTGGCGGGCAAGGACGGCGGCGCGGTCGCCGTCAAGGTCGCCAAGCTGGATCACGACATGAGGTTCGACATCCCGTGCATCGGATTGCGGACATTGGAGACGTGCGCGGCGTCCGGCGTGGCCGTGCTCGCGCTCGAATCCGGCCGGACGCTTTTGCTGGAACAGGAAACTTGCGCGCAGTTTGCGAAGAAGAATAAAATCTCGCTCACGACAATTTGATGAAATTGCGATTGTCCAAAATTACCGCGCGTCAATGCTCCCGCAAAATCCTGTGTCATTCCCGTAAAGTCCTGACCGCTCCCATGAAATCCTAGACACTTCCGGCGAAATCCTGAATCGTTCCCGCGAAGTCTGCGCTCCTCCCTCGAAATCCAAGTCGTTCCCGCAAAATCCTAGACACCTCCCGCGAAGTCTTGAACATTCCCTCAAAATCCTGCCTCGCTCCCTTGAAATCCTGACCCTTTCCCGCAAAATCCCAAGTCGTTCCCGCGAAATCCTGCGCGCTGGAAAACAATCCCAAGCTGCTGTTTTTGAGCTATTTAAGCCATTTCATGCGTATCACCTCTGAAATTTATTTTTGACAACCAGCCTCAAAAATCGCTAACTGAATCCATGAGCAACCACATTCCGCACTTCCCGATAGCCACACTCACTTACAACGGCCAGCTTATCACCGCCGCAGCGGTGGCGAATCCCGCAATCGCGCCGCGCCTGCCCGCGACTTACATTGCCGACACAACCGCCGCCATCGGCAAAGTCACCGCCGATATTTCCAGCCAGAAAACCGCGCAAGGCGAACTCGGCAACCTCACGCCCGCGCAGCACACAAATCTCGACACGCTCCAAAACTGGATGAATCAGGCGCGCAAGACCGCGAAGCTCGCCTTTGCCGGACAGGACGTGAAACTGCATCAGGAATTTCAAGTGGGCATCAACAGCCCGCACGACCTCGGCTCGATTCTTGCCCGCGCCGACATCATCCTCGGCTCCGTGAAAAACGCGGCGAACCTGCCCGCGTTGCAACTCAAAGGCTGGACGGCTGCCGAGACAACTGCCTTCACCAACGTGCGCCAGACTTTCGGCACAGTCGCCGTGACTCAACAAAGTGACAAAGGCGGGGCAAAAGATTCCACCACGACGAAGAACACCGATGCCGCCGATTTATACGAACGGCTGCTGACGATTCAAAACGCCGCCGACCTGCAATGGCCGGTGGGCAATCCCGCCAACGCCGGAATCCGCGACCAATTCCGTTTGAACACCTTTCCGCCCGCCAGCACCACCGCTCCGGCGACTCCGCCAACGCCGCCCGCGACACCGCATCCGTAAATCAATAACAAGGTCTGACCCCTTTATGAGCAAACAACTTCGCATTGATTTTTACAAAGTAACCGGCACAAGTGACTTTGCTGCGGCAATAAGAAAAGTTTGGGCATTGCCAAACGAAGACGCTAGAACTTTCAATTTTAGCGATAGCCCTGCGCGGTTACGCGATTTGAAAACAACTGACGGGTTGATTTGTGGCGATATGGTTAGGATTCGGCTGGGCGAACCTGCATTTCTTGCAAAAATTCACGGTGGCGAAAGACCAATTACACAAGACGAAGATGAAGGCTTGGGCGAAACAAATGCTTTTGTATATTGTCCGGTGAAAAAACATATTGCCTTCCAGCGCAATAGAAGCGGCGTTTCAGCCAGCAAAATGGCTTACTACGTTGAGCAAAAGAACAATTTGAAAAAGGCCATTCTTTTTGAACCTGTTTTGGCAGAGGTTGCGGTGAATCAATTGGTGGGCAGTGCAGCACCCAAAAAACTTAAAATAAAAATTCAGCAAGCGGACTTAATCCAGAGTCAACACAGAACGCAGCTTTTTCTGATTTAATTGATGCGGCAAATAAAATGCAATCTGCTGAAATGGAAATCACTTTTGGCATGGGACGTGGCCGTAAAGGGGGAATGAACAAGCAAACCGTTATCGGATTTGTCAAAGCGGCACTTCGCCTTCGCGATGATGGGCATGACGTAAAAATGCTTGAGGTTTCGGCTCCCGATGAAGGCGCAAGCAAGTCAGAGTTGTATGATTTTATTGATGCCACCTTAAAATCAGATCAATACGTCGAGCCGTCGCCGTTGATAAATGAATTTTACAGTAGGCGTTTGGCTTGCGTCCGCGAGGCATGGGATGCAAACAAGAACGATTTAGTGTAAATTGCCGCCGTCTATGACTGCGAGAGCATTTATTGAAAATAACGCGCCTTGGCTATTGGCATTTTCAGCCGGTGCAGTTCATCATTTTGCATGGCCACAACTTTATCCTAATCCTGAAAAAGCCACGGAATTTTTTGCGAACATCGTGGACATTAGCGGCATTACAGTCGGCTTTTTAGCAACTGGTCAAATGTTGCTTTGTTCGCTCGAGGACAATTTTATTGTCAAAATCCTCCGCAAATATAATCGCTTTCAAGGAATGCTGCGCTTCTTCACCGAAGCAATTTGCTGGTGCTTAACGCTGGCTGTATTTTCACTGCTGACATATTGGATTGATTTTAAGGAACACTCGCTGCTGTTTTCAATTTGGTTCGGATTACTTGTCGGAACTTTTTTTGCGACTGTGCGCATTATTGGATTCTTTGCAGCAATTCTCCACGGTGGCAAGCAATAGCATTTCAATTTAAGGACTTGTATCTTGGACTTGACCGGTGAGTTGGCGAGAATCAGCTTGCCGGTTTTTCCGGGCGGCTGGCCAGCCGCCCGGAAAAAGTCGCCGGCGATGAGATCGTTTAGGACTGGAACC
>Ga0075522_10000359_pt1 | contig 32781 bp, 32 predicted proteins | sample NGEPerA_FD_74796 | JGI IMG/M metagenome (GOLD analysis project Ga0075522, IMG submission 74796) | Arctic peat soil microbial communities from the Barrow Environmental Observatory site, Barrow, Alaska, USA - NGEE PermafrostL2-A | ecosystem: Environmental > Terrestrial > Soil > Wetlands > Peat ... | reverse complement strand
CAGCGCCAGTTCGCCGATCAATGCGCCGGGATTTGCGATCATTTCGGCGCCGGCGCCGTCCTCGATCCGAAACGCGCCGCGTTGAACGATGAAGCCGGAATCGGCTTCGTCGCCGGCATGAAACAGCGCCTCACCGCGGGCTAGATTGCGCTGCTCGGAGCCGATCGCCAGCATGCGCAGCGCCGTCGTCCCCAACAGGCGTAGCGTTGGGACGCGCTCGAGCAGGGCAACATCATCTTCGATCGACATGCAGGACCGGTGATCGGGGCGCGCAAATGAACCTGATTGATACGAATCGCGGCCCTATTCGTATCACGGCACCAGCTTGTAGCCACCGGCCTCCGTCACCAGTATCTCCGGATTGGCCGCATCTTTTTCGATCTTCTGACGCAACCGATAGATGTGGGTTTCCAGGGTGTGGGTGGTGACGCCGGAATTGTAGCCCCATACTTCCTGCAGCAGCGTCTCCCGCGACACCGGGAGCTGCCCGGCGCGGTACAGAAACCGCAGGATCGCGGTCTCCTTCTCGGTCAACCGCACTTTCCTGGCGTTGGCGCCGGTCAGCATCTTGGAGCCGGGCCGGAACGAGTAGGGACCGACCGAGAACACCGCATCCTCGCTGGCCTCATGTTGACGGAGCTGCGCCCGGATCCGCGCCAGCAGCACCGCAAATCGAAACGGCTTTGCGACGTAGTCGTTGGCGCCGGATTCCAGGCCAAGAATGGTGTCCGAATCGGTGTCGTGCCCGGTCAGCATGATAATCGGCGCCTTGAAGCCGCCCTTGCGCAGGGAGCGCACGACCTCGCGGCCGTCGGTGTCCGGCAGCCCGACATCCATCAGCACGAGATCGGGCGCATTCGCCTTGGCGGCGGTGGCGCCCTTGGCGCCGGTATCGACGGCGGAGGCTTCAAACTCGTCGTGTAGCGATAATTGCTCCACCAGCGTGTCGCGCAGATCGGTGTCGTCATCCACGATCAGGATCTTGCGGGCATTGGCCATGGGTACAATCCTCTGGGGGCGGGCAGGGCTTTTGAAAGGCGCCTTCAGCCTCGGTCCTGGTTCGTGAAGTAAGGCTACATCAGGTCTTGGTTCGTCTTGAGGTATGGACCTGTTACTGATTCACAAGACGGACTTCAGTCTACTCCAGAATTCGGGGCGATTTAGATGAATGTCCTGTAATGGGTGAATTAGCATTTGGCTCGCGCCAGGGGAAGCGTCGGGGATCCAGACCGGCATGAAAAAATCAGCGATTTCAAAATCTTATATGGTCGAATCGTCTGACAGGCCGTTTGCCGTGATCCGGATCCGGCCGGCTGCCGGCGATCCGCGCCGGGGCTGGCTCGTAATGGGCGGACAGGCGATGGCGGTCGCGCTGGGGCGGGGCGGCATCCGCGCCAACAAGCGCGAGGGCGATGGCGGGACTCCCCGGGGCGTCTTCCGGCCCCGGCAATTGTGGTGGCGCGCCGATCGCCACCCGAGACCGCGCACATTTCTGCCCGTTCGCGCCATCGCGCCTGAAGACGCCTGGTGCGAAGAACCCCGGAGCCGCCATTACAACCAGCCCATACGCCTCGGGCGAGCGCGCGACGGCGACCGGCTCAAGCGCACCGACCATCTCTATGATTTCATCGTCGAGATCGACCACAACCGCTCGCCGCGCATCCGTGGCCGCGGCAGCGCCGTGTTCCTGCATCTGGCGCGAGAGAATTTCGGGCCGACCGCGGGCTGCGTTTCGATGACGAAATCGGCAATGCTGCATTTGTTGCGACGGCTGGGGCCGGACACGAGCATCGTGATCGGATGAGCGTAATTTCGAGGTCAAAATCATGCGCGATAAAGGTCAGATAGCAGTGGCGTCACGGACCCTGCACGACCATTGGCGCGCCGGCACCAAGCTCGCCAACCTCGATGCGTCGCTGCGGCCGCGCGACCGCACCGAAGCCTATGCCATCCAGGCCGCGCTCGAAAACTACTCGAAGGCAAAATTGTTCGGCTGGAAGATCGCGGCAACCAGCGAGGCCGGGCAGAAGCATATCAATGTCGAGGGCCCGATGGCCGGGCGCATCCTGTCGGAGACCGTGATCGCCGACGGCGGTACAGCCGACATGGCAGGAAACGAGATGCGCGTCGGCGAACCGGAATTCGCCTTCCGCATGGCAAGGGACTTGCCGCCGCGATCCTCGCCCTACACCGTGCAAGAAGTCCTCGGCGCGGTTAGCACGCTGCATCCCGCGATCGAGATCCCGGATTCGAGATTCGCCGATTTCGTCAGCGCGGGCGCGGCGCAAATCATTGCCGACAATGCCTGCGCGCATCTGTTCGTGCTCGGTGCGGCCGCGACCTTGAACTGGCGCGCGCTCGACCTCGTCGAGGAGAAGCCGGTCATAACGCTGCGCGGCAAGCGTTTCACGGGCCACGGCAAGAATGTGCTGGGCGACCCCAGAATCGCGCTGGCCTGGCTTGCCAACGAGCTGCGCCAGCTCGACCTCACGCTGAAAGCCGGCGAGGTCGTGACCACCGGCACCTGCCATCCGCCGCTTCCGATCCAATCGGGAGATTCGCTCGAAGCCGATTTCGGCGCGCTCGGGAAAGTGTCGGTAGCGTTCCGCTAAAACGCTATTCTTCTAACGATGCCCGAAAATCGCCGACCCCACACGCACATGGGTGGCGCCGAACTGGATCGCCGTGGCGAAATCGGCGCTCATGCCCATCGAGAGGTTTGTCAACCCGTTACGGGCGGCGATCTTGGCGGCCAATGCGAAGTGCGGCGCCGGCGCGTCGTTGACCGGCGGAATGCACATCAGCCCGGAAATCGACAGACCATATTTATCGCGGCAGCCGGCGATGAAGGCGTCGGCCTCATCGGGCGCCACGCCCGCCTTCTGTCGCTCCTCGCCGGTATTGATCTGGACGAACAGTTGGGGTGCGCGCTTTAGCGATTCGATTTCCTTGGCTAACGCTTCGCAAATGCTCGGACGGTCGACCGAATGGATGGCGTCGAACAGCGTCACCGCCTCTTTCGCCTTGTTGGATTGCAGCGGCCCGATCAAGTGTAAAGCGATTCCCGGGTAAGCCGACATTAACCCTGGCCACTTCGCCTTGGCTTCCTGCACGCGATTCTCTCCGAAAACACTCTGGCCGGCACCGATCACGGGCCTGATGGCATCTCCATCGAAAGTTTTGGATACCGCGATCAGCGTCACCGACGCACGATCGCGACGCGCTTCCTTGCAGGCGCGCGTAATTTCCTGTTCCACCGCGGCGAGCCCGTGTGGTGAATGTGCGGTTAGCGGCGAAGGATATTGCGGCGTCATGTCCACCATCGATCGTAAATTGACGGAAGTAGTTCGAATTTTACCGAGTTCGGGAAAGGCTTTTTGAACCCTTGGCCTTAGCCTCCCATGTGGGGTCGGGGGACACAGATGTCACGCGTTAGTTTCAACCGCAAAAGAGCCAAACTCAAGCAGCTTATGGGAGTCCGCGCGCGGCTGGCGTTACTCGCGCTGATCCTGGTCGCGCCCTTGATGCTGGAACGCGCCCGCTCGCTCGAGAACACCCGCGGAAAGCAGCTCGCGCTAGCCATCGCTGAATCCTCGACGCTGGCTGACCATAGCGCCGACGCCCAGCGCGAAATCATCTCCTCGGTCGAAACGATCCTGAAGTCGGCGGCTTACATCCGCGCTTCCGCCGGTGGCGTCAGCCGCAGTTGCGACATGCTTCGGGCCAGCCTGCCGGCGAACCTGCCGTGGATTCGTACCTTGCTGATCGTAGGCAAGGACGATCACGTGCAATGTTCGACCAACAATCAGTATGTCGGCCTCGATCTCAGCGGTCGGGCCTATCTGAAGAAAGCGCGCGAGACGCGCGACTTCGTCTTCAGCGACTTTCTGTTCGCAAAGCCGACCCATCATCCGATCGCGATGGCGGCTTACCCGGCATCGGCCATCAATGCGGAGGCCGACGCCGTCATCCTCGCCACCCTCAATCTCGACTGGATGTCGAAGATCATGGACAATCTCGGCGGCCGGCCCGGGCTGTCGGCCGTGCTGGTCGACAGCGCGGGAACGGTGCTGGCGGCGCCGTCGGACCTGGCTAGCATGATCGGCCATCCGCTTGACGGCATTCCGCTGATGTCGGCGATCGCCGAGAAGGCCCTCAGTTCGAACGCGCCGGAAGGCTCGCTCTCCTTTGCCGCAGCCGACGGGTCACAGCGCATAGTCAGTTTCTCGCGCATCGCCGGCACCGATGCGCGGCTGATCGTCAGCATCGATGAAGCCAAGATATCGGCCGCGATCAATCGCGAAATCCGGACCGCCTATCTGCAACTCGGATTTGTCTGCCTGTTCGTGCTGCTGGGCGCGCTGATCGCCGCCGAAAAGCTGATCATCCAGCCTATCAATACGATGACCACGATGGCGCAGCGCTGCGGCCTGGGCGACTGGTCGGTGCGCGCGGCACGCAAGTCGCTGCCGGCTGAATTCGTTCCGTTGGCCCGTGCCTTCAACGCGATGGCGGCCCAGCTCGGGCAGCGCGAGCGGGAACTGGTCGCCACCAATGATCGGCTGACCGTGATCGCATCGATCGATATGCTGTCGGGGCTTGCCAACCGTCGCGGCTTCCAGAGCCGGCTCGATTTCGAATGGATGAAGGCCCAGCAATATGGCAGCGAGTTGTCGCTGATGATGATCGACGTCGATCACTTCAAGCTGTTCAACGACACTTACGGTCATCCCGAGGGTGACGCCTGCCTGACCCGGCTCGGCGAAACGCTGGCCGGCATTGCCGCGGAAACCCAGGGCTTTGCCGGGCGGTACGGTGGCGAGGAATTCTGCCTGTTGCTGCCGAACACCGAGGCGAAGCGGGCGGTTGAAATCGGCGAGATGGTCCGCGCCGCGGTCCAGGGCCTCAAAATGCCCCATTGCACCTCGACGCACAAAACCGTCACGGTCAGCGTCGGCGTAGCCTGCACCCGCCCGAACGACATCCAGCGCCCCGGCGACCTGATCGAGGCCGCCGACGCCGCGCTGTATGCCGCGAAGCACGGCGGCCGCAACGCCGTGGTCGAGCATGGCTTTGGGCGGATCACGGAAGGCGCGGTGAAGCTGGCGAGCTGAGAAAGTTTGCCGTCGGCAATTCGGGGTACGGCCCGTTGACCCCTCGCGGTCTTTTGTGGCCTAGTCCGCCGTCCCCAAAAGGGACCGCGAATCCCCAAAAAGCGCTGCGATTTATGATCTCCGAACGCTACAACGCCCGCGAATCCGAGCCGCGCTGGCAACGCCAGTGGGATGAAAAGGCGATCTTCGCCTCCAAAAACGACGATCCACGGCCGAAATACTACGTGCTCGAGATGTTCCCCTATCCGTCCGGGCGCATCCATATGGGCCACGTCCGCAACTACACCATGGGTGACGTGCTGGCCCGGTTCATGCGCGCGAGCGGTTTCAACGTACTGCATCCGATGGGATGGGACGCCTTCGGGTTGCCGGCGGAGAATGCCGCGATCGAGCGCAAGATACCGCCGAAGGCCTGGACCTACGACAACATCGCCGCGATGAAGAAGCAGCTCCAGACCATGGGGCTGTCGCTCGACTGGTCCCGGGAATTCGCGACCTGCGATCCCTCTTACTACAAGCATCAGCAAAAACTGTTTCTCGATTTCCTGCGCGCGGGGCTCGCCGAGCGCGAGAAGCGCAAGATCAACTGGGACCCGGTCGACATGACCGTGCTCGCCAACGAGCAGGTGATCGACGGCCGCGGCTGGCGCTCCGGCGCTGTTGTCGAGCAGCGCGAGATGAGCCAGTGGGTCTTCAAGATCACGAAATATTCGCAGGAGCTATTGGACGCGCTCGACACGCTGGATCGCTGGCCCGACAAAGTGCGGCTGATGCAGCGCAACTGGATCGGCCGTTCCGAGGGCATGCTGATCCGCTTCGCGCTCGACCCGGCAACGGCGCCGAACGGCGAGAGCGAGCTGAAGATTTTCACCACCCGGCACGACACATTGTTCGGCGCCAAATTCATGGCAATCGCACCGGATCATCCGCTGGCGCAGGCGGCGGCTGCAAAAAATCCAAGGCTCGCGGAATTCATCGCGGAAGCCAAACGTCACGGCACCGCGCAAGAGATCATCGACACCCAGGAGAAGCAGGGTTTCGACACCGGCATCCGGGCCATCCATCCCTTTGATCCCGGCTGGAAGCTGCCGGTCTATGTCGCCAATTTCGTGCTGATGGAATATGGCACCGGCGCGATCTTCGGCTGCCCCGCCCACGACCAGCGCGACCTTGACTTCGTCAATAAATATGGGCTCGGCAACATGCCGGTCGTCTGCCCCGAGGGACAGGATCCGAAGACCTTCGTGATCACCGACACCGCCTATGACGGCGACGGCCGCATGATCAATTCGCGCTTCCTCGATGGGCTCACCATCGAGCAGGCCAAGGAGGACGTGGCACAGCGGCTGGAAAGCGCGCTGCGCGGCAATATGCCGGTGGGAGAACGCCAGGTAAACTTCCGCCTGCGCGACTGGGGTATCTCGCGGCAGCGCTACTGGGGCTGTCCGATCCCGGTGATCCATTGCGAGAAATGCGGTGTCGTTCCGGTGCCGGACGAGAACCTGCCGGTGACGCTGCCGGAGGATGTCAGCTTCGACAAGCCCGGCAACGCGCTCGACCATCACCCGACGTGGAAGCACGTCACCTGCCCGCAGTGCGGCGGCCGCGCACAGCGCGAAACCGACACCATGGACACCTTTGTCGATTCGTCCTGGTACTTCGCGCGCTTCACCGACCCCTGGAACGAGAAGGCGCCGACCACGCCCGACGTCGCCAACCGGATGATGCCGGTCAACCAGTATATCGGCGGTGTCGAACACGCGATCCTGCATCTGCTCTACAGCCGCTTCTTCACCCGCGCCATGAAAGCGACCGGCCATATCGGCATGGACGAGCCGTTCGCCGGCATGTTCACGCAGGGTATGGTGGTGCACGAGACCTACCAGAAGGCCGACGGCAGCTACGTCACGCCGGCTGAAGTCAGGATCGAGACCGGCGGCAATGGCCGCCGCGGCAGCCTGATCGGGACCGGCGAGGAGATCAGGATCGGCCCGATCGAGAAGATGTCGAAGTCGAAGCGCAACACGGTCGACCCTGACGACATCATCGCGACCTATGGCGCCGACGTGGCGCGCTGGTTCATGTTGTCGGACTCGCCGCCCGACCGCGACGTGATCTGGAGCGACGAGCGGGTGCAGGGCGCTTCCCGTTTCGTGCAGCGGCTGTGGCGGATGATCCATGAAGCCGCCCACATCGCCAAAACGGCGCCGGCGGCGCGGCCGGCCGCGTTCGGCGACGACGCACTGGCGCTGCGCAAGGCAGCCCACGGGGCGCTGGACAAGGTTTCCGGCGGGATCGAGAAGCTGCACTTCAACGTCTGCCTCGCCTATATCCGTGAATTTTCCAACGCATTGTCCGAAGTGCTGGCCCGCGAGGGGCTGCCGGCGGGGGATCTCGCGTGGAGCATTCGCGAGGCGGCCGTCATCCTCGTTCAACTGTTTGCACCGATGATGCCGCATCTGGCTGAGGAATGCTGGCAGGTGATGGGGCAGACAGGGCTGGTATCGGAGGCGATTTGGCCCAAAATCGAACGCGATTTGCTGGTTGAAGATACGATGACGCTGGTGGTTCAGGTCAACGGCAAGAAACGGGGGGAAGTCACGGTGGCCAGTAGCGCCGAAAATCCCGAAATTGAGGCTGCCGTTCTGGCTCTCGATGCGGTAAAACAGGCCTTGGGCGGCAAGGCCGTCCGCAAGGTGATCGTGGTTCCCAAGAGGATCGTCAATGTCGTTGGCTAGTACCCGCATCGCCGCTCGGCTGTTCGCCGTGGCCGCCCTGGCGGCGCTGACGGCCGGCTGCTTCCAGCCGATGTATGCCGAACATGCCGACGGCACCCCCGGCCTGCGCGACAAGCTGTTGGGCGTCGAACTGCCGCCCGTCGACAAGGCCAACGCCTCGCGCGATGCCCGGATCGGGGTGGAAATCCGCAACGCGCTGGCGTTCAAGCTCTATGGCACCGCCACCGGCACTTCGCCCACCCACCGGCTGGTGATCCGCTTTTCCACCAACCGTTCGTCGCTGATCGTCGATCCCGTCACCGCGCTGCCCTCCAGCGAGAACTACGGCATCGACGCGCAGTACAATCTTATCGACGTCGCGACCAACAAATCGGTCATGACGGGCACCACCTTCTCCCGCGTGACTTACGACATGCCCGGCTCCTACCAACGCTTTGCCCGTGCCCGCGCCTACCGGGACGCCGAGGATCGCGCCGCGCAACAGATCGCGGAGAACATCCAGACCCGGTTGGCGGCGTTCTTCTTCGCCGGCACCTGAACCTCCGTCATTCCGGGATGTCCGAAGGACCAGACCCGGAATTTCGAGATTCCCCGATGTGCAATTGCACATCCGAGGTTCGCGCTTCGCGCGCCCCAAAATGACGGCGACAAACGCCAGATAGGCCTGCCTTGGTCGCGCTTCGCGGAAAAGAGATCGATGCCTTTCTTGCCCGGCCGGATCCGGGCCGACCCATCATCCTGCTCTATGGCCCGGATGCCGGACTGGTGCGCGAGCGCGCCGAGGCGCTATTGGCGTCTGCGGTCGACGATCCCAACGATCCGTTTTCGCTGGTAAAACTCGACGGCGACGAGCTGTCGGCCGAGCCGTCGCGGCTGGTCGAAGAGGCCCTGACGATTCCGCTGTTCGGCGGCCGCCGTGCCATCCGCGTCCGCGCCGGCTCCCGCAGTTTCGCCGGTGGCGTCGATGCGCTGGCGGAAGCCCCGATGAAGGATTGCCGTGTCGTGATCGAGGCGGGCGAACTGCGCCCGGAATCGCCGCTGCGCAAGGCCTGCGAGCGAGCCAAGACCGCGGTCGCGATCGGCTGCTATCCCGACGGCGAGCGCGATCTTGCAAAACTGATCGACGACGAGTTGCGCCTTTCCGATCTGCGCATCGCGCCCGACGCCCGCGCAACCCTGATGGCGCTGTTGGGCGGCGATCGCCAGGCCTCGCGCAACGAGTTGAAGAAGCTCGCGCTCTATGCCCATGGCAAGGATGAGGTCACGCTCGACGACGTGATGGCAGTGGTCGCGGATGCGTCCGAGCTGAAGCTCGATCCGATCGTCGACGGCGCCTTTGCGGGCAAGCCGGAACTGGTCGAGAGCGAATTCGCCAAGGCCATGATCGCCGGCACCTATCCGGGCATGATCATTTCGGCGGCCCAGCGTCAGGCGGCATGGCTGCACAAATCGGCGCTCGCGGTCGCCGAGGGAACGCCGGCCTCGGTGTTGCTCGACAGCGGCTTTCCGCGGCTGCATTTCTCGCGAAAGCCAAATGTCGAAACCGCGCTGCGAAATTTCAGCGCCGCGCGGTTGACCGCGATCGTCGAACAACTCGCCACCGCGGCACTCGACATGCGCAAGCAGACGCCGCTGGCCGCCGTGATCGCGCAACGCACGCTGATGTCGATCGCGGTCAACGCGAAGAGACGGGGATGATGCGCGGGTGCTTCCATCTTCTCCCTCTCCCGCACGCGGGAGAGGTAGAGGGAGCCGCATGGCCTAACCTTTCGTCACCAGCCTCCGCACAATGCCGTCGAGCTGATCGAGATCGCGGTAGCGGATCTGCACGGTGCCGCCGGGGTTGCGGTGATCGATGCTTACCGCGAGCCCAAGCTCGTCGCCGATGCGTTTCTCCAGTGCGACAGTGTCCGGATCTTTCACCTTGCCGCCGCGCGCCTTCTGCGGTTTGCGCTCGGGCACGCCTTCAACATGCGCCAGCGCTTCGGCCTGTCGCACATTGAGACCCTCCTCGACGATGCGCTTGGCGGCCCCGAGCGGATCGGGCACGCCGATCAGCGCGCGAGCGTGGCCGGCCGACAATCGGCCCTGCGCGATATAGGCCTGCACTTCTGCCGGAAGTTTGGTCAACCGCATCATGTTGGCAACATGGCTGCGGCTCTTGCCGACGATCTTTGCGATATCCTCCTGGCTGCGTTTGAACTCGTTGGCGAGTGCGTGATAGCCCTGCGCCTCCTCTATCGCATTGAGGTCTTCGCGTTGCACGTTCTCGATGATCGCGAGTTCGAGCGCATCGCTGTCGCTGACGTCGACCGGCACGATCGGCACGTCGTGGAGGCCCGCCATCTGGGACGCGCGCCAGCGACGCTCGCCGGCGATGATCTCGTAGCGATCCTGCACGCCCTTGACCGGACGCACCACGATCGGCTGGATCACGCCGTGCTGCCGGATCGATTCGGCGAGTTCGCCGAGTTCGGCATCGGCGAACTCGCGGCGCGGGTTGCGCGGATTGGGTTTCAAGAATTCGATCGGCACCTTGCGTTGCGCGCGCGGCCGATCCAGATGCGCAGCTTCGCCGCCGACATCTCCGATCAGACTTGCAAGACCGCGGCCCAGTCGCGAACGCGCTTCGTCGGCCATCGCCAGCTCCCTTGGATTCAACTTGGACGCTCCTGTTTCGCTTCCTGCCGTCATTCCGGGGCGCGCATCGCGCGACCCGAAATCCCGATGTTGTCTTGCTTCCTCATCTCGGAGATGCCGGAGCGATCCGTCTTGGCGGATCGTCCGGAATGACGGAGCGGGCTCAATGCGCGCGCAACTCGCGCTCGCGCTGGATCACTTCGGTGGCAAGCTTGAGATAGGCTTCGCTGCCGACGCATTTGAGATCGTAGACCAGCACCGGCTTGCCGTAGGACGGCGCTTCCGAGATGCGCACATTGCGCGGGATCATGGTCTTGTAGACCTTGGCTCCCATGAACTGGCGGACGTCGGCGACGACCTGGTTTGCCAAATTGTTGCGCGAGTCGAACATCGTCAGCACGATGCCGTGAATCGACAGGTTGGGATTGAGCGTGGTGCGAACCTGCTCGACCGTCTGCAACAATTGCGACAGGCCTTCGAGCGCAAAGAATTCGCACTGCAGCGGCACCAGGATCGCATCCGAGGCCGCCATCGCGTTGACCGTGATCAGGTTGAGCGACGGCGGACAATCGATCAGCACATAGGTGTAGTCGGAATCAGGCGAGACGTTGGTATTCAGCGCAGCGATCGCGTCGCGCAAGCGGAACGCGCGGCCCGGCGTCGTTCCCAGTTCGAGTTCGAGACCCGAAAGATCCATGGTCGAGGGTGCAATGTGTAATCGCGGCACTGCGGTCGGCACTACCGATTCGCGCAAGCTCGATTCGCCGATCAGGACATCATAGGTCGAGCAGTTACGGTTGCGCCGGTCGATGCCAAGCCCGGTGGACGCGTTGCCCTGTGGATCAAGGTCGACGATCAGCACGCGCTCGCCGATTGCCGCGAGCGCCGTGCCGAGATTGATCGCGGTGGTGGTCTTGCCGACGCCGCCCTTTTGGTTGGCGAGCGCCAGGATGCGCGGATGGCCCGGCGGAGCAGGCGTCTTATCCTCTTGATATTCTTGATCAATTACGGTCATGCGCGGGTACCATTGAAAGGCGCGGACGGAATCAGTCGCTCGATGCGGTCGAGGTCGACGATCCAGCCATGTCCGCCGGTGCGGCTAGGATGCAAATGTGGCGATATCTTCCAATATTTAGTGGCTTCGGTCAATTCAGCCTCTACATCTTGACCTTTGGAAAACAGAGCTTTGGCGCCTCGCCTTACCAACGGTTCCGCAAAGCCGATGAGCTGGTGTAGCGGAGCCAAGGCGCGTGCGGTGACGCAATCCGCAGGGCCCGTCATTCTATCCACATTATCCCCGATGTCAGCCAGATGAACCGTGCCGGGAGAGCTGGTGACCCGCAGCGCTTCGCGCAGGAAGGCGGCCTTCTTGGCGTTGCGCTCGACGAGATGAACCATCGCGCCCGGCGTGCCCGCGAGCGCACAGGCCAGAACGACACCCGGAAACCCGCCACCGCTGCCGAGGTCAACCCAGGTCCTAGCTTCCGGGGCCAGCGTCAGGAGCTGTAGCGAATCTGCGATATGCCGGGTCCAGAGATGCGGCAGCGTTGACGACGCCACGAGGTTGGTCTTTGCCTGCCATTGCTCGAGCAGCTCGATATAGCCGTCGAGCCTCGCCTCCGTTTCACGTGAAACAGGTGTTAGCGCCAGAGCCGCCGCCCTATCGGCGGCGAGGATGGAGGAGGCAGTCTGGTTTGTTGCCATGGTGGCCGTTTGTCTGGTGGTGGTCGTCGTTGTCGAGCTGCACCCTTTTCGGCGCGCCGCAAGATGACGTCAGAGTTTACCAACGCCTTGTTTCACGTGAAACAGCTACGCGGACGCTGACTTGCGGCGGGCGTCCCTGCGAAGATAGGCCGCTAAAATACCCAATGCTGCCGGTGTCATTCCATCGATTCGGCCCGCCTGCCCGACCGTGCGCGGTCGCGCGCCTTCCAACCTGGCGCGAGCCTCGTTGGAAAGTCCGGGCACAGCGGCGTAATCGATATCGGTGAGGGCCAGCCCCTCGTCGCGGCGAAACGCTTCGACATCGGCGGCCTGGCGCTTGAGATAGACATCGTATTTGGCATCGATCTCCAGATGAACAGCGATTGCTGGGTCAATGGCCGACAATTCCGGCCAGATGCCGCGCACCTCCAGCCAGCCGATCTCGGGATAGGCCAATAGCTCAAAGGCCGAGCGGCGCTGGCCGTCCTTGTTGAGCGCCAGCCCGTGCTTTGCGGCTTCGTTCGGCGTCAGCGTCAGCGACTTCGCCAGAGCTTTCGCCGCATTCAAGGCGGCCATCTTGGCGCCATGGCGTCGCGCGCGCGCCTCTGCGACGCACCCCAGCGCGATCCCCTTGTCGGTCAAGCGCTGATCGGCATTGTCGGCGCGCAGCGTGAGCCGGTATTCGGCCCGCGAGGTGAACATCCGGTACGGCTCGGTAATGCCGCGCGTCACGAGGTCGTCGATCATCACCCCGAGATAGCCATCGGCGCGGTCGAACACGATCGGATCGGAGCCGCCGGCGGCCAAGGCCGCGTTCAGACCGGCAACAAGCCCTTGTGCTGCAGCCTCTTCATAACCGGTGGTGCCGTTGATCTGGCCGGCCAGGAACAAGCCGCGCAACCGCGTGGTTTGCAGGGTCGGATCCAGTTCGCGGGGATCGACGTGGTCATATTCAATTGCGTAACCCGGCCGCACCATGCGGACGCGCTCGAGGCCGGGAATCGTCGCCAGGATGGCGAGCTGCACGTCCTCCGGCAGCGAGGTCGAGATGCCGTTGGGATAGACGGTGGAATCGTCGAGGCCTTCGGGCTCCAGGAAGATCTGATGGCCGTCGCGATCGCCGAAGCGCACGATCTTGTCCTCGATCGACGGGCAATAGCGCGGGCCGGTGCTCTTGATCCGCCCGGAATACATCGGCGAGCGATGCACATTGGCGCGGACCAGCTCATGGGTCGCAGGCGTCGTACGGGTGATTCCGCACTGGATCTGCGGTGTCGTGATCCGCTCGGTCATCACCGAGAACGGCTCCGGCGGATCGTCACCGGGCTGCATTTCGACCGCCTGCCAGTCGATGGTCGTGCCGTCCAGCCGCGGTGGCGTACCTGTCTTCAGCCGACCCAGTTTGAAGCCGGCGCGCTCGAACGAACCCGAAAGCCCCACCGCCGGCGCCTCACCAACCCGACCCGCCGGCCAATTCTTCTCGCCGAGATGAATCAGCCCGCGAAGGAAGGTGCCGGTGGTGATGACGACAGCGCCAGCGTTCAGCATCCGGCCGTCAGCCAGCCGAATGCCGGTCACGCGATGGCCATGCACGATCAACTCGTCGGCCTCGCCTTCGATCACGTCGAGACCGTCGGCCTCCTGGATCATGGCCTGCATCGCCGCCGCATAGAGCTTGCGATCGGCCTGGGCCCGTGGGCCCCTAACCGCCGGGCCCTTGCGGCGATTGAGCATCCGGAACTGGATGCCGCCTGCATCGGCAACACGACCCATCAGGCCATCCAGGGCATCGACCTCCCGGACCAGATGCCCCTTGCCTAGCCCGCCGATCGCGGGGTTGCACGACATTGCACCGATGGTCGCAAACCGGTGCGTCACCAGCGCCGTCCTGGCGCCGACGCGCGCTGATGCGCTCGCGGTTTCGCAACCGGCATGGCCGCCGCCGATGACAATGACGTCGAACGATTCTGGGCGCGAAATCATGGCGGGCTTTTATCGTGGTCGGGCAAAACCCGGAAGCGGTATGTTCGGCGCAAGTGGCCGTTTCACGTGAACCAGGGCATTTCCTGGCTCAAGCGAGCATGTTTCACGTGAAACGAACGCCAGCTATGTAATGAACAATAGATCATTACTTCCCAATGCAGAATTCCCGGAAAATCACATCCAGGATATCCTCGACGTCAACCCGGCCAAGCAGCTTTCCCAAAGAGTAAGCCGCCAACCGCAAATCTTCAGCCGCGAGTTCCTCCCCGTCCCCGATCGCTGAAATGCTGCGCTGCAGCGCGGCTGCAGTTAGCTGCAACAATTTCCGCTGTCGCTCGCGCCCGATCAGGCCCCCTTGTTCCGACCCAAAATAATCCTGCGCAAACTTGACCAGCGCCAACCTCAAGTCCGTCAGCCCGTCGCCCCGGCTTGCCGAGATCCCGAAATCCGTTTCCCGCTGCCCTCTGGCAGCGCCAACCTCGAGATCGATCTTGTTACGCACCCTCCACACCGGCGCGGCGGCATCGTCGGGATTTCCGTCGGACTGCACGTCCGTCATCCACAACACCAGGTCGGCCTCTGCCGCCCGCGCCCTCGCCCGCCGCACGCCTTCCTTTTCGACGGGGTCTTCGGTCTCGCGAATTCCCGCCGTGTCGATCACCGTCACCGGATAGCCATCGAGATCGAGCTGAACCTCGATGACATCGCGCGTCGTGCCGGCATGCGGCGAGACGATCGCGACCTCGCGCCGCGCCAATGCATTCATCAACGTCGACTTGCCGACATTTGGCGGACCCGCGATCGCAACCACCAGGCCGTCCCGCAGCCGTTCACTTCGCCCCTGAGCCGCAAGCACTTCCTGAATTTCCGCCAGCAGCGTTTTGATTTTCACCAACGCAGGTTCGAGCAGCTCGGTCGGCACGTCTGCTTCATCGGAAAAATCGATGCCGGCCTCGATCAGCGCGGAAGCTTCGATGATCTCAGTCCGCCAGTTTCGCGCGCGGTCGCCGAGCAAGCCTTTCAACAGGCGCAGCGCCTGGCGACGTTGCCGATCGGTGTCGGCATGAATCAGGTCATCGAGGCCTTCAGCTTCGGTAAGATCAAGCTTGCCGTTCTCGAACGCGCGCCGGGTGAACTCGCCGGGTTCTGCCGCGCGCATATCATCAAACCCGGAGAGCGCCGCAAACAGCTCCGCCAACACCGCGCGTCCGCCATGAACATGGAATTCCGCGACGTCCTCGCCTGTCGCGCTCGCCGGTCCGGGGAACCACAGCACCACAGCATCGTCGATCGGCTGCGCAGCGCCGTCGCGCAACAGCACCCGCGTCGCCATCCGCGGCACCGGCATTTTGCCCGCGAGAGAAGCCAGGACAGCTCCCGCCTGCGGGCCCGATACGCGCACCACGGCAATCGCGCTGGGCAGGCGGCCGGAAGATAAAGCGAAAATGGTCTGCTCGCGCGGATGCATTGCCTATTTGCCGCCGAGCCCATTGAAAAGGCAACGTAATTTCAGGCGGCCGACCCCGTCATGCAACGGGGTTCGGGTGTGCGATCAAGCCTGAAATGGCGCGAAGAGAGATGCAGCATAACCGCAGCATTTACTGCTGGAAAGGATGGGTTAGCAGCCACGGCCGAGCAGCTAAAGGTAAGTCCAGCAATTTCAAATATTTAGGTCAATTGCCACGGGCACCGATGCAGTATTTCCATGCTGCGATCCCAATGCAACAAAGCTGCAGCATAAGATTTCGACGCCAGGCACGAGAAAGGGCGTCTCCTTTCGAAGACGCCCCCAAACTTCCACCGGAAAAACTCAGGTATTCATCGATTCGAAGAATTCCGAGTTGTTCTTGGTGTTGCGCAGCTTGTCGAGCAGGAAGTCGATCGCATCCATGGTGCCCATCGGATTGAGGATCCGTCGCAGCACATACATTTTCTTCAGCAGTTGCGGATCGGTGATCAGCTCTTCCTTGCGGGTGCCGGAGCGCGAGATGTCGATCGCCGGGAAGGTGCGCTTGTCGGAAACCTTGCGATCGAGAATCAGTTCCGAATTGCCGGTGCCCTTGAATTCTTCGAAAATCACTTCGTCCATGCGGCTGCCGGTATCGACCAGCGCGGTCGCGATAATGGTGAGTGAACCGCCCTCCTCGATGTTGCGCGCCGCGCCGAAGAATCGTTTCGGCCGCTGCAACGCATTGGCGTCCACACCGCCGGTCAGTACCTTGCCGGACGACGGTACCACCGTGTTGTAGGCGCGCCCGAGCCGCGTGATCGAGTCGAGCAGGATCACGACGTCGCGGCCATGTTCGACCAGCCGCTTGGCCTTTTCGATGACCATCTCGGCGACCTGGACGTGACGCACCGCCGGCTCGTCGAAGGTCGAGGATACCACCTCGCCCTTCACCGAGCGCTGCATGTCCGTGACTTCCTCCGGCCGTTCGTCGATCAAGAGAACGATCAGATAGCATTCCGGATGATTGGCCGTGATCGAATGCGCGATGTTCTGCATCAGCACGGTCTTGCCGGTGCGCGGCGGCGCCACGATCAGGGCGCGCTGGCCTTTTCCGATGGGGGCCACAATGTCGATAACCCTTGCAGAAAGGTCCTTTCTGGTGGGGTCTTCGAGTTCGAGCCGGAACCGCTGATCGGGGAACAGCGGCGTCAAATTGTCAAAATTGACCTTGTGCTTCGATTTTTCCGGATCTTCGAAATTGAGCGTGTTGACCTTGAGCAGGGCAAAATAGCGTTCGCCTTCCTTCGGGCTGCGGATGTGGCCTTCGATGGTGTCGCCGGTGCGAAGTCCGAAGCGCCGGATCTGCGAGGGCGAGACGTAGATGTCATCGGGTCCCGGCAGATAATTGGCGTCTGGCGAGCGCAAAAATCCAAAGCCGTCGGAGAGCACCTCGACGACGCCCTCGCCGATGATATCGATTTCCTGGATCGCAAGCTGCTTGAGGATGGCGAACATCAGCTCCTGCTTGCGCATGGTGCTGGCGTTTTCGACCCCTTTCTCTTCGGCGAACGCAACCAGCTCTGCCGGCGTTTGAGATTTGAGGTCTTGAAGTTTCATTTCCCGCATTGGGATGGTCCTGTGGAGTAGTTTTGGGAGAGGGATTGCAAGGTGGCTTTTAAAAATGCGGACGCGAGCAAGGAAGGTCCGCAGGTCTAAGCGAGGAAAGCGCCGGTGAGGCTTCAAACCTGATGCGGCGGCCGGCTCTAACGAAGGAACCGGAACGCAACCACATCCGCCTGCGTGGGGTGGGATTTAAGCAATATAGAAAATTGCTCGCCTTTCCGCAAGCAGCCCGGCAGCCGATGCCGTGAGCGTCGCATGCCCATCAAAACGGCTTCACCACCACCAGAATCACGATTCCGATCATCAACAGCGTTGGTACCTCGTTGATAATACGGTAGAATCCCTGGCTCCGCGTGTTTCCATCGGCGGCGAAATCCTTGACGCAGCGGGAAAAAAAACCGTGGGCACCGGAAAGCAACAGCACCAGCAAAAGTTTTGCGTGGAGCCAGCCCGCCGACCAAAAATGCCCGGCCCAGGCAAGGTACAATCCGACCAGCCAGGTCACGATCATCGCCGGGTTTATGATCGCCTTCAGCAGACGCCGTTCCATCACCTTGAAGGTCTCGGACTGCTTCGATCCGGATTCCGCCTCGCAATGATAAACAAACAGCCGTGGCAGATAGAGCATGCCGGCCATCCAGGAGATGACTGCGATCACATGCAGCGCCTTGATCCATTCATACATCCTGCAAGCCTCGCTGATTTTCGCCGCCAGCTTCGGAACAATCGCACCGATCCAGGTGTTGCCGGCCAACTGCTCTTCGATCTGGCCAATGACATATCCGCAAGCACGCCTTTTCTAAAACAATAATTTTAGAATCTTAGGTTTGAGTCTAAGTAGCAGTGAATTTGGCCCACGCAAAAATGTCCCTCGCCTCTCCCGGCTTGTTCACAATCATCAACATCTCTTGGCCTACACTCGTGGATTCCGATAAGATGACTGGCTTCAAATGCTTGCCCTCGCCGGTTGGCAGCTTATGCAGAGACAAGTCCACATAACCGCACTATCATCCAGAGCGTCGAACCGACTTATCCTTGCTATGGGACCTGTGAAGAAAAAGCCGGGTTATCCCGGACCGACAGGTCCGCGGCCGATTATTTCGCTTAAGCTCCACAGGGATTCACAGTCTACACAGGGGTTCAGGTGCCCACGACCGGCAGTTATTTCCACCTCCATCTGGTTTCCGATTCGACCGGTGAAACCCTGATCACGGTGGCGCGCGCGGTGGCCGCGCAATACGCCAATGTGACGGCAGTTGAACACGTCTATCCGCTGGTGCGCAGCCAGAAGCAGCTCGATCGCGTGCTGGATGAAATCGAGGAAGCCCCAGGCATCGTACTCTTCACGCTGCTGGAGAAGGATCTGGTCGAGCGGTTGGAAGCCAAGTGCCGCCAGATCAATATCCCGAGCCTCTCGATCATCGGTCCGGTGATGCAGCTGTTCCAGGCCTATCTCGGCGCCGCCACGACCGGCCGGGTCGGCGCGCAGCACACGCTAAACGCGGAATATTTCAAGCGCATAGACGCGCTGAACTACACCATGATTCATGATGACGGTCAGCATGTCGAAGGGCTGGAAGAAGCTGACGTGGTGCTGGTCGGCGTGTCCCGCACCTCCAAGACGCCGACGTCGATCTATCTCGCCAACCGCGGCATTCGCACGGCCAATGTCCCGCTGGTGCCGGGGATCGCGCTCCCGCTGCAGCTGGAGGCGCTGAAGAAGCCGCTGGTCGTCAGCCTGCATGCGACACCGGAGCGCCTGATCCAGGTCCGGCAGAACAGGCTGTTGAGCATGGGCGCCGATCGCGGCAACGATGAATACATCGATCGCCAGGCGGTGACCGATGAAGTCGCCTTCGCACGAAAATTAAGTGCCAAGTTCAATTGGGCCCAGCTCGATGTGACGCGGCGCTCGATCGAGGAAACCGCGGCGGCCGTGTTGAAATTGTTCACCGACCGGCAGCGACAGCGGATCGCAGAATGATACGGCATTCGAGATGAGTCTTTGGCGCGGACCATCGCCGCTGATCCTGGCTTCGCAGAGCCGCGCACGACAAACGCTGCTCGCCAATGCTGGCATCGCGTTCGAAGCTGTTCCGGCCGATATCGACGAGCGCGCGGTGCAACAGGCGTCCCGTCTTACGGCGCCCGGTGAAATTGCCGCCCTTCTTGCGCGTGAGAAGGCGTTGGCGGTCGGCATGCGACGGCCGGGCCGATTTATCATTGGCGCGGATCAAACATTGGCGCTGGGGTTCAACCTGTTCTCCAAACCGGCCGATCGCGCTCAGGCCGGGGAACAACTCAAAGCACTCGCCGGCCAGACCCACGAGCTTCACTCTGCTCTAGCGGTGGCGCGCGATGGCGAAATATTATTCGAGACGACAGCCCGCGCACGCATGACCATGCGCCAACTCGGACTAGCCGAGATTGACGCTTATCTGCGCGACGCCGGCGACGCCGTAACCTCAAGCGTGGGCGCCTATCAACTCGAAGGCCTCGGGGTTCATTTGTTCGAGCGGATCGAAGGTGATCATTTCACCATCCTCGGCCTGCCGCTGTTACAATTGCTGGCGTTTCTGCGCAGCGAGCGGCTGCTTGCCGTATAAGGGCTCTCTCCGAGAAGGCATCCCATGGCGATACACCGATGATAATCCTTGGGCTCACCGGCTCGATCGGCATGGGCAAATCGACCACGGCAAAGCTGTTCGAGGAAGCCGGGGTTCCCGTCTACGACGCCGACGCCACCGTTCACCGGCTCTACGAAGGCGAAGCGGCGCCGGCGATCGAGGCGGCGTTTCCGGGCACGACGATCGGCGGCAAGGTCGATCGCAACAAGCTTTCAGTGAAGGTCGTGCACGATCCCGCCGCGATGAGGCGGCTGGAGAGCATCGTCCATCCGATGCTGGGCGCCTCGCGGCAGAAATTTCTCGACGATGCCGAGCGATCCGGCGCGCTTGTGGCGGTGGTCGATGTACCGCTACTGTTCGAGACCGGCGGCGAGAAACGCGTCGATGCGGTGGTGGTGGTGACGACCACGCCGGAAAATCAGCGCCAACGCATCCTCGCGCGCGACAACATGACCGCAGAAAAGCTGGATGCCATCCTGGCGCGGCAATTGCCGGACGCCGAGAAGCGCAAGCGCGCCGATTTCCTGGTGGATACATCGCACGGGCTCGATCCCGTGCGCGTTCGAATCCGGGACATTCTCGCCGAGGCTGCTAGGATGCCGCGGCGGCGAACCTGATTCGCCTTTTCCGGTCCTTTGTCCCATGCGCGAAATCGTCCTCGATACCGAAACTACCGGCCTCGACCCCTTGCGCGGCGACCGGCTGGTCGAAATCGGCTGCGTTGAGATATTCAACCGCATGCCGACCGGACAGACCTTTCACCGGCATCTCAATCCCGAGCGCGCCATGCCGGCGGAAGCCTTCGCGGTGCACGGGCTTTCCACCGAGTTCCTTGCCGACAAGCCACTGTTCGTCCATGTCGTCGACGAGTTCCTCGAATTCATCGCGGACACGCCGCTGGTGATCCACAATGCATCCTTCGACATCAGCTTCATCAATGCCGAGCTCGATCGCATCAAGCGGCCTCAGATCGTGCGCGACCGGCTCGTCGATACGTTGCTGCTGGCCCGGCGCAAGCACCCCGGCGTTTCCAACCGCCTCGACGATCTCTGCTCGCGCTATGCGATCGACAACTCCCGCCGCACCAAGCACGGCGCGCTGCTCGACGCCGAATTGTTGGCTGAGGTCTATATCGACCTGATCGGAGCGAGACAGTCGCAGTTGATCCTGGCCGCCGAGTCCCACGACATCCGCATCGGGAGCCATGGGGACATGCCACGGCGGCAGCGCGAGGTGCCGTTGGCGTCGCGATTAACCGAAGAAGACCGCGCCGCGCACCGGGCCTTTGTCGCCACCCTCAGCGACAAGCCGATCTGGAACGATTTCTGGCCGGCCGAGGCCTGAGCGCCCGATGGCGCTTGCGTCAGCTCGGTTTGGCCTGGGCGGCAGCCTGCCGTTCCATGTTCTGCCGGTACAGTCCGACGAAATCGACGGGATCCAGCATCAGCGGCGGGAATCCGCCGTCGCGCACCGCGGTCGCGATGATCTCGCGTGCAAACGGGAACAACAGCCGCGGGCATTCGATCATCACCAGCGGATGCAGGTTCTCCTTCGGCACGTTCATAATCCGGAACACGCCGGCATAGGCGAGGTCGAAGCTGAACATCACCTTGCCGCCATTTTCCGCCTTGCCTTCGACCGAAAGCGTCACCTCGTATTCGTTTTCGGCGAGGTTGTTGGCGCTGACATTGATCTGGATGTTGATGGCGGGCTGCTGGGTCTGCGGCGCCAGCGACGCAGGGGCGTTCGGATTTTCGAACGACAGGTCCTTGGTGTACTGCGCCAGCACGTTGAGCTGAGGCGGAGGGGCAGCTTCCGGGGGCGCGCCATTGCCGTTGGTCATGGGAGTTTCTCCTGGACGTTTCGAGCGAGCGGCGAGGCGGTATTGCGCCCGAATGCGCCGGTGAGATGCGAAATGCGTTTATGGGCGAGTGGCTAACATAGCCCCGCCTCATACCACAAGGACTGCAAGCCGCGACGTTAAGGCGGGTTGCAGCCTTGGTGAACAGTGGCAGGGGCAATACCGGTTATTGCGGCCCAGCGCGCGCCCTAAATTGTTGAATATACGCGATTTCCAGGCATGATCGGGGTTTCCCCCGGCCCCTAAAACGGGCTACAATTCGGCTCGTGGCAAATCGGCGAGGGCCCCGGTTTGGCCGATTTCCGCCGGTATGGCTTTTCGTGCCAAAACGCGCCATTGGCCAAGCCAGATTTAGTGCCTACATGCTTCAGACTCATCCATGATGTCATTTCTGCCGTTCTCGAGGGGAACGCTCTACCGCCGGACCCGTTGCCGGCATGAGAAGTAAGAAAGCGAAAGCGACGTGCCGGATATTTACACCATCATTTTCCTGGCGCTGGCGGTCTTCATCTTTTTGCGCCTGCGTAACGTGCTCGGACAGCGGACCGGAAATGAGCGGCCGCCCTACGACCGCGCGGCGCGCAATGTGGTGCAGGGCGCCCAGGACAACAATGTTGTTCCGATGCCGGGCCCGGTGATCGATCAGCCGCCGCCGGCACCGGCCGCTGACGTGGCGCCGCCCGACCGCTGGAAGGGCCTGACGGAGCCCGGCACGGCCTTGGCGCAGGGGCTCGATGCCATCGTCGTCCAGGATTCCTCGTTCGATCCGCGGCATTTCCTGTCGGGTGCGCGCAGCGCCTACGAGATGATCGTGCTGGCCTTCGCCAATGGCGATCGCCGGGCGCTCAAGGATTTGTTGTCGTCCGAGGTGTATGACAGTTTCGACAGCGTGATCAGGGATCGCGAGAAGCACGAGCAGAAGACGGAAACGCGCTTCGTGTCGATCGACAAGGCCGAACTCGTGGGGGCGGAAGCACGGGACCGCGCGGCGCAGCTGACGGTTCGTTTTGTGTCGCAGATGATTTCGGTTACCCGCGACAAGGCGGGCACCATCGTCGACGGCAATCCGGATAAGGTCGCAGATATCACCGATGTTTGGACATTCGCCCGAGACACGACCTCACGCGACCCGAACTGGAAGCTGGTTGGTACGGGAAGCGCTCACTGACGTCAGTCGATTGCGGCGCTATGCCGCCGCGCTTTGCCTGATCGCCGCCGTACTGGCGCTGGCGCCGTTTGCCGCGACGGCCGCGCGCCGGGCGCACCTCCTGCACACCGAACATGCCGAACAGAATAGCGTTAGGCAGTTGCCATATCCCCATCTCGAATGGCCCTTCGAAATCAACGGCGGCCAATATTTGCCGGTCGCCTGGGCCGATATCGCAGGTTGGAACGACGACGACCATTTGCAGGCCTTCAAGGCCTTCCGGGTGAGCTGCAAGTCGATCGCAGCACAGCAAGACCCACCCTCCGACCCCAAGGCACTCGGTACGTCGCTGCGCGATCCCTGCCGCGCGGCCCGCGCGACCGATATATCCGACAGCGCCGGAGCCAAGGCATTCTTCGAGCAACAATTCCTGCCGTTGCGGATCTCCCGGCTCGGCGAAGACGATGGCTTCGTCACCGGTTATTACGAGCCCGTGCTCGATGGCTCGCGCACCCAGACCGACGTCTACAACGTGCCGGTCTATCGCCGCCCATCCAATCTTTTCGTCCGCGGCTTCAAGCAGGACGCGCCGAGCCTGCCGAACAAGGGACAGGTGTTCCGCAAGATCGGCCGGCGCAAGCTCGTGCCCTATTACGATCGCGGCGAGATCGAGGACGGCGCGATCGCCGGCCGCGGTCTTGAAATCTGCTGGCTCAAGAGCCAGACCGATCTGCTGTTCGCGCAAATCCAGGGCTCCGCGCGAATCCGGCTCGAGGACGGCTCGACCGTCCGGATCAACTACGATGCCCACAACGGCTATCCCTATACGGCGGTCGGCCGCGTCCTGATCGACCGCGGTATCATCCCCAAAGAACAGATGTCGATGCAGAAAATCAGGGAATGGATGGAGCAGAATCCCGACGGCGCCAAGGACGTGCGGCGGCAGAATCGTTCCTACGTGTTCTTCCGCGAAGTGCCGCTGTCCGACAAGGATGAGGCGGTGGGCGCGCAGGGCGTGCCGCTGACGCCGGGCCGCTCGATCGCGGTCGACAAGGCGTTGCATGTCTACGGCACGCCGTTCTTCATCGAAGGCGCATTGCCGATCGAGTCGGAGCAGTCGAAGACGCCATTTCACCGGTTGATGATCGCTCAGGATACGGGATCGGCGATCGTGGGCCCGGCACGCGCCGATCTCTATTTCGGCGCCGGCGCTGACGCGGGCCGGGTGTCCGGACGGCTGCGGCACAACATGCATTTCGTCATTCTCGTCCCCAAAAGCCTCGATCCGTCGGCGCGCGGCCGCAAGATGCCGCTGCCGGACGCGCGGCCATCGGCGAAAATCGCGAAACTGTTTCCGCAGGTCGATCCGCCGAAGGATCAACCGGAGGATCAGAAAGCCGCCGCCAAGCCTGTCGAGACTTCCGTTGCACTGGATGGGAAGGACGCCGCGAAGCCGTCACAGCCGGCGGCTGTCGCGCAAGCCGTGACCACCCCGTCCGCGGCTGTCAAAGTTCCGTTGCCGGCAGCCCGGCCCAACATCAAACTGGACCGCGAGCCGCGTCGGCCTCGCCGCTATCGTCGTTATCGCCGCAACAGATGAAACGCCCCTCGACCCCGATTCCGGAATTGTCGCCGCCGTCACGCCGCAGGCGTGCGTTGACCGAGGAGGAGTGCGCGCTGTGGGAGAGCGTCGCCAACCAGGTAAAGCCGTTGCGGAAGAAACAGCGCGCCGCAAAAGTGGTGGCCGATGTCGCTACCGCGGAGACGCCCGCTGTCGCGAAACCCGTGCTGCTGCGCGAACCGCAAGCCGCGTCCCGGATCGCTCGCCCGACGAAACCGGCGCCACCGCCGCTGGCGCCGCTCGGACGGCGGGAGCGTGCGCATCTGTCGCGCGGACGGAAGGAGATTGAAGCGCGGATCGACCTGCACGGCATGACCCAGACCCGGGCCCATCGCGCACTGTCAGGCTTTCTACAGCGCGCCCATGGAGACGGCCTGACCTTCGTGCTGGTCATTACCGGCAAGGGCAGAATCGGATCCGAATCCGAACGCGGCGTGCTGCGCCGCCAGGTGCCGCAGTGGCTCGGACTGCCGGAATTTCGGACGCTGGTGGTCGGATTTGAGGAAGCGCATATCGGCCATGGCGGCGAAGGTGCGCTCTATGTGCGGATCAGGCGGGCGAGAATATAATCCCCCGTCGTCCCTGCTTTCGCAGGGACGACGAGTAAACTAGAACGGCCGCACGATACCGACGCGCGGGATCAGCGTCACGATCCAGCCCAAAATGGTTGTCTTTCGATCATCTCCGGATATCGTCGGCACGCTGTGCGAGGCGGGCAGCGTCTTCACGGCATGCAGGATCAGGAACATGCAAACCGCCCAGTTCGAAATCCATCGCGAATAATCGAACACCATCGCAAACATGACCAGATAACCCGCGCTCACCATCATGATGGTCACGATGACGATGCGCCGATGCAGTTCGTTGGAGAGCGCACCGACCACGCGAACCAAATATTTCCAGAGCGGAGTGTGCAGCCAGATCAGAAGCACAAACACGGGAATGCCCAGGATGTTGGAGGGCAAACGCGCCCAGGTATCGGCGACTTCCTTCGCAAGCGGCTGATACCAGATGTAACTGAAACTCAGAAGATTGGTGCGGCTCGGGTCGGTCATCCTGCTTCGCAGGTAAGCGACGAAATCCGCCTCGGGCACCGCCATCGTTCCCCAGAATTGCGCAACGAGGAACAGGATGCCGACGCAAAAAGCCGCGCCGAGGCCTACGGCGACATTTCGCCGGCTAAAACCCTGCACCAGATAATAACGCAGCGTCACGACGACCGCGATGGTCGGCACGTACATCAGGAGATGTATGTGGTGGATCAGGATCAGGATCATCGAAGCCACGCCAGCGAGCAGCACGAAAGCAATCGATCGCGCCGGCACCAGCATCAGGCCGATCGCGAACGCGCAGCCATAGATGTCGAAATGCCCCAGCGTGTGCATGAAATTCTTCAGGAAGAACGGCGAGCCGGCCATGAAAACGAACAGCGGCAGGCTTTCGTGATTGAAACCGAAAGTGCGCCGAAACAGCTTGATGAAGAGAGCGAGCGTGACCAGCCAGACCACGCCGCCGAGCGCGAATACCAGCCACACCGGCACCTTGTCGGTGAACAGCGAAACGATGGCGCCGATCAGCGCACGCTTGGTGAAGCCGAAATGGTAGTCGACCAGAAGATGGATATAGGGAACGTAGGGCGGCAGCGTGATCTTGTAGAGAAAAACCCCGATGACGACAGCGACGTTGATGGCAAGCATCAGGTGCCAGGGGTTTGGCCACGCACGCAGATTCATTCGGCACCAAGCGGCTCAAGACGTGCGACTATCACACAACGGATGCATGGCGCGCAAATAATCTCGGTGTCGTCCCGGCCTTGAGCCGGCACCCATAACCACCGATCCAAGTTTGAGAAGGCCGGTGCGTCAGCTCAGCCCAACCACGCGCGCCAGTGGTTATGGATCCGGGCGTCCGCCGGGATAACGTCGTGAGAACCCTACAAAATAAACCGGCTCAGATCGGCGTTCTTGGCGAGATCGCCGACGTGTTTCTGCACGTAATCGGCATCGATCCGGATAGTCTCGCCATGACGGTCGGGGGCCGCGAAGGAAATCTCGTCCAGCACCCGCTCCATTACCGTTTGCAGCCGCCGCGCGCCAATATTTTCCACGGTGGAGTTGACGGCGACCGCGACGTCCGCGAGCGCCTCGATGGCGCTGTCGGTGATGTCGAGCGTCACACCTTCGGTTTGCATTAGCGCGACATATTGCTTGATCAGGGACGCCTCGGGTTCGGTCAGAATGCGGCGCATGTCGTCGCGCGTCAGCGCCGCGAGTTCGACCCGAATGGGAAGACGGCCCTGCAATTCCGGCAGCAGGTCGGAAGGCTTCGCGATATGGAACGCGCCGGAGGCGATGAACAGGATGTGGTCTGTCTTCACCGCGCCATGCTTGGTCGACACCGTGGTGCCCTCGATCAGCGGCAACAGGTCGCGCTGCACGCCCTCGCGCGAGACGTCGCCGCCGACCCGGCCATCGCGCACGCAGATCTTGTCGATTTCGTCCAGGAATACGATACCGTTGTTCTCGACTGCGTTGATCGCTTCCAGCACCAGTTGGTCGTTGTCCAGCAGCTTGTCGGACTCCTCGTTGACCAAAAGCTCGTGCGAGCCCTCGACCGTCAGGCGACGCGTCTTGCTGCGTCCGCCCATCTTGCCGAAGATATCGCCGATCGAGATTGCGCCCATCTGCGCGCCCGGCATGCCGGGTATCTCGAACATCGGCATGCCGCCGGATGATTGCGTCTCGACCTCGATTTCCTTGTCGTTGAGCTCGCCGGCGCGCAGCTTCTTGCGAAACGATTCCCGGGTGGCGGCGCCGGAGTTGGCGCCGACCAGCGCATCGAGCACGCGCTCCTCGGCGGCAAGCTGCGCACGCGCCTGAACGCCCTTGCGCTTGCGCTCGCGCACTTGCGCGATTGCGACCTCGACGAGATCGCGGACGATCTGCTCGACGTCGCGGCCGACATAACCGACCTCGGTGAACTTGGTGGCCTCGACCTTGATGAAGGGCGCGCCGGCGAGTTTTGCCAGCCGTCGCGCAATCTCGGTTTTGCCGACACCGGTCGGGCCGATCATCAGAATGTTCTTCGGCAGGACTTCCTCACGCAATTGATCCGTCAACTGCAGTCGCCGCCAGCGGTTGCGCAGCGCGATCGAGACCGCGCGTTTGGCGTCGGCCTGGCCTACGATGAAGCGATCGAGTTCGGAAACGATTTCACGGGGGGAGAAGTCGGTCATGGATCCTAGGTAGGTTCATAATGTTGCGAGAACAAGCCGCCCCGCGGGGAACGTCAGATGATCGGCGGGCCGGCCTGCCATTGACGGATTGCCTCAAACGGGTGAATCAGCATGATGACGTTGAGCGTCAAATTGTCGCGAATGTGAAGCCCGACCAGAACCTCGAATGCCACCGCGATTGCAATCGTCAAAGCTACCGGCAGCTTGCGCGCCAGCAGAAAGCCGACCACCATCGAGAGCGTATCGGAGACGGAATTAACGATGCTGTCGCCGTAATAGTCCAGCGACATCGTGCCGGTGCGGTAGCGCTCGATGATCCAGCTCGAATTCTCGACAATCTCCCAGCCGCCTTCCACCAACATCGCCACGATCAGGCGCCCGGGCCATGCCAGCCGCGGCAGCAATAGCCATGTCGCGGCATAGAACAGGAAGCCATGGATGATATGCGAGAACGTGTACCAGTCGGTGAGGTGCTGCGAATTCTCCGAACTCTGCACCACGCCGTGCCAAAGCTTGACATAGCCGCAGGTGCAGATCGGCACCCGCCCCATCGCAAACAGGATCGTTGCCTGTAGCGCAAGCAGGCCAGCCGCGATCGTTGCCCATTGCCACGCGGAAAGGCCGGAAGGAGCAGCAGCGCTATTCTCAGGCGTCATGGGTCGCGGACCATCAACAAAGCAGGCCCGTCAGGCGTATCAACAACGCGGTCGCTTTGAAAGCCGGCCTTGGCGTAGGCGCGAATCGCACGATGATTGCCTGGGCCGGGATCGGTGACGACGCGCGGAATTCCCGACGCCAGCAGGCTCTCCACGAATTGCCGGACGAATTTGGCGCCGTGTCCGCGGCCGATCAGGTCGGGATCGCCGATGAATTGATCGATACCGCGCGTCCCCGGCGGTTGCGCGCCGAAACCCTCGTTCCAGGTGCTCAGCGCGTAGCACTGGATGTAGCCGGACGGATGGTTGTCGATGCTGACAATGAACTGGTCCATGTCGGGATGATCGAGATCGCCGCTCACCAGTTCGTATTGTTCGTGCGGGTCCCCCCACCAGCGCGTCACTTCAGGCGTTTCCAGCCAGCGCCGGATCAGGGGAAGATCGCCTGACGACATCGGACGAAAATCATATTCTGGCGCCATCGATCTGCCGCTCTACAGGGTCTCGATCGTGACATTGCGGTTGGTGTAGACGCAGATGTCGGCGGCGATATCGAGCGCGCGGCGGACGATGGTTTCGGCGTCCTTGTCGGAATCGACCAGCGCGCGGGCCGCGGCCAGCGCGTAATTGCCCCCGGAGCCGATCGCCATCACGCCGGCTTCCGGCTCCAGTACGTCGCCAGTCCCGGTCAGGACCAGCGACACGTCCTTGTCGGCGACGATCATCATCGCCTCCAGCCGCCGCAGATAGCGGTCGGTGCGCCAGTCCTTGGCGAGTTCGACGGCGGCGCGGGTCAACTGTCCCGGATATTGCTCGAGCTTGCTTTCCAGCCGCTCGAACAGCGTAAAGGCGTCCGCCGTTGCGCCGGCAAAACCCCCGATGACGTCGCCCTTGCCGAGCTTGCGGACCTTCTTGGCGTTGGATTTGATGACGGTCTGGCCGATCGAGACCTGCCCGTCGCCGCCGATCACCACCTTGCCGCCCTTGCGGACCGTCAGAATGGTGGTGCCGTGCCAGACCGGCTGCTCATTTGCTGCTTGCATGAAATACCCTCGTGACCGGCCAGATTTAGGGATTTTGGCGCGGGGTTACAATCGTGCCGGCAACCGGCGGAATCCGGTCACCATAGGGCAAACTTCAGCGCCGGCGGGGCCATCCCGCGGTAGCGAAGGCCGGATCAGCCTGTTAAAAGAGCCGCGTTTTCGGCCAAAAAGAAAGCACTTTTCATGCGCAACGCCACCATCAAGCGCAAGACCAAGGAGACCGATATCGAGGTTGCCGTGAACCTTGACGGCACCGGCGTATCCAATATCGCGACCGGGATCGGCTTCTTCGACCACATGCTCGACCTGCTGGCCCGGCACTCCCGCATCGACATCACGGTGAAGGCGGTCGGCGACCTCCACATCGACCACCATCACACCACGGAAGACGTTGGCATCGCGCTGGGGCAGGCCGTCAAGCAGGCGCTCGGCAATATGGCCGGCATCACCCGCTATGCCTCGATTCACATGCCGATGGACGAGACGCTGTCGCGCGTGGTGATCGACATTTCCGGCCGGCCGGTGCTGGTGTTCAAGGTGGAGTTTCCGCGCGACAAGGTCGGCGCCTTCGACACTGAACTGGTGCGGGAGTGGTTCAACGCCTTTGCGATCAATGCGGGCGTGACTTTGCACGTCGAGACCCTATATGGCGAGAACAGCCATCATATCGCCGAATCCTGCTTCAAGGGTTTGGCGAGGGCGCTGCGGGCGGCGGTGGCGATCGATCCGCGCTCCGCGGGCGAAGTGCCATCCACCAAGGGTCAGCTCGGCGGCTGATCTCTTGTTCTAGATCATGATCCGATTGAAACGGATCATGATCTACACGGAGAACTACGATGCCGGTCTATACGGTCCATGCTCCCATCGCCAACAAGGCGGGCGTTCGCGCGACGGACAAATTCGTCTTCGTGCGCGACGGCTTTCATTTCTGGGCGCTGCTCGGCCCGATCTGGCTGATCTGGCACCGGCTGTGGCTCGCGCTGCTCGGCTGGATCGTTGTCGTATTCGTCATCGAAGCCGCCCTGACGCGCCTCGGTATCGGGCGCGTCACTGTTACCCTCGTCGACCTGTTGATCTTGTTGCTGACCGCCTTTGAGGCTGGGAGCCTGCAGCGCTGGACCTTGTCGCGGCGCAAATGGCGCGAGCTCGATGTTGTGGTGGCGGACGATGAGGAGGCGGCCGAGCGGCGCTTCTTCGATCGCTGGACCGCGAAACAGCGGGCGCTGAGCAACGATCAACCGGCGGTCGATCGTGGCGGACCGCCGCCGACCCGGGACGTTCCAGGCCAGCCGTTTTCAAAACCGCCGCCGGTGCCTTCGAGCGACATCATTGGATTATTTCCGGAACCGGGGGGTTCGCGGTGAGCGTTGCCATCATCGATTACGGCTCGGGCAATCTGCACTCGGCGGCGAAAGCGTTCGAGCGCGCGGCGCGCGGCATGGAAAACCCCGAGAAGATCGTGGTGACCCGCGATCCCGAAACGGTATTTCGCGCCGATCGCATCGTGTTGCCCGGCGTCGGTGCCTTTGCCGACTGTAGGCGCGGCCTCGATGCGCTCGACGGCATGGTCGAGGCGATGACGGAAGCGGTGCGCAAGAAAGCGAGGCCGTTCTTCGGCATCTGCGTGGGGATGCAATTGATGGCCACCCGTGGCAAGGAGCATGTCACGACCGACGGCTTCAATTGGATCGAAGGCGATGTTGAAAAGATTTCGCCGCGCGAGGAGAACCTGAAGATCCCGCATATGGGCTGGAATACGCTCGATGTCGTCCGCGAGCACCCGGTCCTGGAACGCCTGCCGCTGGGCCCGAAGGGCCGCCACGCCTATTTCGTGCACTCCTACCACCTCAACGCGACCAATGAGGCGGACGTGCTGGCGCGCGCCGATTACGGCGGCCCGGTGACGGCGATCGTGGGCAAGGACACCACGATCGGCACCCAGTTCCACCCCGAAAAGAGCCAGCGCTTCGGGCTGGCCCTGATCTCGAACTTCTTGAAATGGAAGCCGTGATCCTCTTCCCCGCGATCGATCTGAAGAACGGCCAGTGCGTGCGCCTCGAACAGGGCGACATGGCGCGTGCGACCGTGTTCAACCTCGACCCGGCGGCGCAGGCGAAGAGCTTTGCCGCGCAGGGGTTCGAATATCTGCATGTGGTCGATCTCGATGGCGCCTTTGCCGGCAAGCCGATGAATGCGGTTGCCGTCGAGGCCATGCTGAAGGTGGTCACCATGCCGGTGCAGCTCGGCGGCGGCATCCGCGATATCGCTACGGTCGAGGCGTGGCTCGCCAAGGGCGTCGCACGGGTCATTATCGGCACCGCGGCGGTGCGCGATCCTGAGCTCGTGAAGAACGCGGCGAAAAAATTCCCTGGCTGCGTCGCGGTTGGTCTCGACGCGCGCGACGGCAAGGTTGCGGTTGAAGGCTGGGCGGAAACCTCTGAAGTCACCGCGATGGAAATCGCGCAGCGGTTCGAGGACGCTGGCGTGGCCGCGATCATCTTCACCGACATCGCGCGCGACGGCCTGTTGAAAGGCCTCAATCTCGATGCCACCATTGCGCTCGCCGAGCGCATTTCGATTCCCGTCATCGCTTCCGGCGGTTTCGCCTCGATCGACGACGTCAAGGCGCTGCTGGCCTCGCGCGCCAAGAAGCTTGCCGGCGCGATCGCGGGCCGCGCGCTCTATGATGGTCGTCTCGATCCTGCCGCGGCGCTGGCGCTGATCCGTAGCGCGCGCGCCGCGGCCTAGGAGTTTTTCAGGAATGTTCAAGGTCCGGGTCATCCCCTGTCTCGACGTCAAGGATGGGCGCGTCGTCAAGGGCGTCAACTTCGTCAATCTGCGCGACGCCGGCGATCCCGTCGAAGCGGCGATCGCCTATGACGCCGCCGGCGCCGACGAATTGTGCTTTCTCGACATTACCGCCACCCACGAAAACCGCGGCACCATGCTGGACGTGGTTCGGCGCACGGCGGAAGCCTGTTTCATGCCGCTGACGGTCGGCGGCGGAGTGCGCACCATCGAGGATATCAAGACGCTGCTGCGATCCGGCGCCGACAAGGTCTCGATCAACTCAGCCGCCGTCAGCCGCCGCGAATTCGTCAAGGAAGCGGCGGAAAAATTCGGCGAGCAATGCATCGTGGTGGCGATCGACGCCAAGCGCGTCAGGGATCGCTGGCAGATTTTCACCCATGGCGGGCGAAATTCGACGGGGATCGACGCCGTCGAATACGCCCAGGAAGTGGTCTCGCTCGGCGCAGGCGAAATCCTTTTGACCTCGATGGATCGTGACGGCACCCGGCAGGGGTTCGACCTTCCCCTGACCAGTGCGATCGCCGACAG
>Ga0075522_10000353_pt1 | contig 32925 bp, 31 predicted proteins | sample NGEPerA_FD_74796 | JGI IMG/M metagenome (GOLD analysis project Ga0075522, IMG submission 74796) | Arctic peat soil microbial communities from the Barrow Environmental Observatory site, Barrow, Alaska, USA - NGEE PermafrostL2-A | ecosystem: Environmental > Terrestrial > Soil > Wetlands > Peat ... | reverse complement strand
GGAGGCGTTGGAACGCAAACAGGGCCTCGTCACTGCACCATGTGGACGAGACCCCGTCGGCCGCAGCCCGTGCCGGGCCACGCAGCGCCGCCAATGATCGCACGGGGGGAGGCGCACCGGGCCCCCACGGAGTGCCCGGTGCGCCGAGTGAGAGGGCTCGATCCCGTCGGGTCGATCAGCCGATCGGCAGGACTGCGGTTCCCTCGATGCGCACCGCCTGCAGCGACCGGGGATCGAGGCCCAGCAGCTTGAGGATGGTCGGTGCGATCTGGGTGGTCTCCACCGCGCCGGTTTCGACCTCATGTGTGTCGACGGACCCACCCGAGACAACCAGCGCCACGTCGCGGTCGTCCGGGTTGTCACCGCCGTGCTCGGCGATCTTGGCCATCTTGCCGGTGTACACGCTGCCCACCTGCGCGATGCCGATCACGTCGGGGACACGTGGATCACCGGCCTTGACGTGGATGAAGGCAGCGGCGGCCTCCCCCGCGTACACGGTCCGGAGGCCGGACTTCGTGAATGCCTTGGGGTTGCCGTTGATATCGTTGCCAGTCCCTGACTGGTTCAGGAGGAAGCTGCGGGCGAACGTCGTCGCGGCCGCCGAGCGGTCGTTGAGCCAGATCAGCATCCCGTCGTCGTCCACGGCGAATGCCACCAGTGGCGTCGTGGCCACCGGGTTGGCCGTCTGCCACGCCGTGTCGAGCGCGGTGAGGATGGCGCCGTCATCGATGCGGGTCAGCTGCGCCGGGTTCTGCGGCGATTGACCGTGCTTGGCCGACAGGATGATCGTGGTGCTGTCCTGGAGATGGCGGTCGGCGATCGCCTCGCGCATCCTGCCGACGCTGTCGTTGATGTAGTCGAGCGCCCGCTTGAGCAGGGGCCCGGGGGTCAGTCCGTCGGCCAGGTAACCGCCGCGCAGGCCATCGGATACGGGCAGCTTCTCGGCAGTCGACACCGTCTGGAAGTTCATGCCGAAGATGGCCGGCGTCCCAACCCGCGCAGTGCCGCTGTGGTCGAAGCCCTTGATCTCGTTGATGACCGCCTGGACCTTGTACGAGTCGTACTGCATGGTCAGGGCGTTGTCGGTCGTCCAGTCGTTGGTCGACCCGACAGTGGGAGCGTTGCTGTTGATCTCCGGGGTGAAGAGGTCCTGAACGCCGGTCCCGGACGGACCGTTGAGAATCTCGTAGGCCGGGTGCTTGTCCGACCACGCGGTGCGGAGGCCGGCCGCCCTCGCCACCTCGAAGATGGTGTTGACCTTGAGGTACGAATGCGGGTAGAGGGGCTTGCAGGTGGTCGGGTCAACAGGCAGGTTGGCCGGGTTGATCAGGCTGGCGGGGTTTCCGGTCATCTGCAGGATGCCGCCGGGCAGGCCCGCCAGTCCCTGGCCGGCGTCGATGGAGCTCACGTTGTTGTCGAGAGCCTCGAAGTAGGTCACCTCCACGCCAGGGGTGACGCCCGCGCAGCTGGTGGTGCCGGCGGGGAGCAGCGCGTGGTTCCAGGTGTCGTCGTAGTAGACGCCGGTCGATGACGGGTTGCCGCCGGTCACCTGGCCCACCATCCCGGGGAACGAGTCCGACGGAAAGGGCGTCCTCGCCTTGGTGAACTCGACGCCTCCCCCCACAAGCATGGCCAGTGCCGACCCGGGGTGATGGGCCACGTACCAGGCCAGGTCTGTCTGGTGGAGGCCGTCGATGGACAGCAACAGAACATGCTTGTCCTGGGCCGCGCCGCCGGCCGAGGCGGCGCCGGGAACGGCTGCCGCGAGGGCGGCGAGGCCGAGCGTTGTCAGGGCTGCGATGGAGCGGACGGACCTTGGTGACACCGGTTGCCCTCCTGGACTGACGACGCGGTGCCGGACACCGCCAACAGCTCACGAGGCTAGGCTCGCCGCGGTGGTGGCGGTGGTAAGCGCGGGTTAACGGACGGTGGTGACCGCCGCTCAGGCCGGTGTCAGCAGCAGCTTTCCGCGGCGCTCGCCGGCGGCGAGCGCCGCGAACGCCTCGGCCGCCTGTGGAAGCGGTCGCACCGAGTCGACGAGGGGGTGCAGCCGGCCCGTGGCGCACATCTCGACGACACGCGACAGGTCGGCGCGCGCCCCCATGGTGCTGCCCGCGATGGTCAGCTGCCGCCAGAAGATGCGGTTGAGCTGGGCAGGCGGATTGGGCCCGCTCGTCGCACCCGACACGACCACCACGCCGCCCGGCCTGACCACGCGCAGCGAGAAGTCCCAGGTGGCTTCGCCCACCGTGTCGAGGACCGCGTCGACGCCGCCGCCGCTGGCGGCGAGCACCTCTTTGACGGCGCCCCGCTCGATGGGGAAGGCGGCCACGGCGCCGAGCTCGATGGCGATGGCCCGCTTGCCGGGGTCACGCGATGTCGCGAAGACGCTGAGGCCGCACGCCGACCCCATGAGGATGGCCGCGCTGGCCACGCCACCGGTGGCGCCGTGGACGAGAACGCGTTGCCCGGGGCGCAGGGCCGCCCTCACGAAAAGCATCCGATAGGCGGTGAGGTAGGCCGTCGGGAGGCACGCGGCGGTCACCACGTCGACGGTCTCAGGAAGCGGCAGGATGTTGCCCACCGGCACGACCAGGCGCTCGGCGAGCGTGCCCGGGTTGGGCGGCTCGCTCAGCATGCCCATGCGCGGGCAGCTCGGTTCGTCGCCGGAGCGGCACGCCGCGCAGCGGCCGCAGGTGATCAGGCTGTGCACCACGACGGCGGCGCCGGGCGGCGGGCACCCCTCAGGCGGGTCGCCCGGGCCGTAGGCGAGCACGGTGCCGGCCGCGTCGCAGCCGAGGACCTGGGGAGCCGTGAGCGGACGCGAGCTGATCCCGCGCAGCGTCCACAGGTCGTGGTGGTTGAGCGCCGCCGCCCCGACGGCGATGAGCACCTCGCCGCTCCCCGGAACGGGGTCGTCGACCTCGGTCACCTCGAGGTTGGAGAGCGGGTCGTCGCCGCCGTAGCGGGCGGCGCGAACTGCGAGCACGGCATCAACGGTAGCAGCACGGTGGCGCAGAACCGGGGAGGTCGGTCACCATGACCTGCCATGCGCATCGACAGCCTCTTCGCACACGACGAGCCGCTGTTCTCGTTCGAGTTCTTCCCCCCGCGTGACGACGAGGGTGCCGACCGGCTTTTCGCCACGATCGCGGCGCTGCGCGACCTGGCGCCCGCGTTCGTGTCGGTGACCCACGGCGCCGGGGGCAGCCAGCGCGACGACCGCACCGTCCGCCTCGTGGAGCGCATCAACCTCGAGACCGGGCTCGTGCCCATGGCGCACCTCACCTGCCGGGACTCGACGGTCGAGGACCTTCTCGCCGAGATCCGCCGCTACCGGGAGGTCGGCATCGAGAACGTCCTCGCCCTGCGCGGCGATCCACCGAACGGGGAGGGCAGGTTCGTCGCCTGTGAGGGAGGGCTGCGCTACGGCAGTGAGCTGGTGCGCCTGGTCAGCACCAACACCGATCTCTGCGTCGGCGCCGCGTGCTCGCCCGAGAAGCACGTCGAGTCGGCCAGCCTCGACGACGACGTCCGCGCCGCCCGCCAGAAGGTCGACGCCGGGGCCAGCTTCCTGATCACCCAGCTGTTCTTCGACAACAGCCGCTACTTCAGCTTTGTCGACCGCGCCCGGGCGGCCGGCATCGGCGTGCCCATCGTGCCCGGGATCATGCCGATCACCAACGTCGACCAGGTCTACCGCTTCACGGCAAAGATCGGCGCGTCGATCCCCGCGGCACTGCGCGCAGCCCTGGAGACGCGCGCCGACGACGCGGCTGCGGTGATCCAGCTCGGTGTGGCCTGGGCGACGCTGCAGTGCAGTGAGCTGCTCCGGGCGGGCGCGCCGGGCATCCACTTCATCACCCTCAACCGCTCCCCCGCCACCCGCGCCATCCTCACCGCGCTGCGCATCGCCAGGCCCTGGGAAGCCGCCTGACCCGGCGATCGAACCGTCGGGGCCGGCCGGCTCCTGCTCAGCGCTGGCCTGGCGGCGACGATGGCACGAGGTGGAAGATGAACGGGGTGGGGGTTGGCGGCGCTGTCGCCGGGGTGGCCGGCGAGGGCAGCGGCGAGGCTGATGCGGAGGCGGCGCCGGACACGGGGGCTGTGGTGGACAGGGCGCCGCCCGCAACGGCGGCGGCGACCCAGGCGGGCTCGCCGGGATGGCCGCCGATCGCCGGGGACGACGCGTTCTCCAGGTCGACGTAGCCGAAGGCGGGGTGGGCGAGGTCGACCCGGCCCGTGAGCGCGGCAAGCGCGGCGAGCTGCCCGGGGATGGCCGCCAGCGCATCGTTGCTGTCGAGCGCCCCGAAGACGGCCTGCCAGCCGCTGCTGCACCATGCCGAGAGCACGTTGCTGCTGCTCAGCACGAAGGCGTCGAGCTTGCAGCCGAAGACCGTCGCCCAGCGCGACGCGGCGCTGGCCAGGAGGTCGACCGCCCCCGCGATCAGGGGCTGCTGGGCGCCCGTGCGCTGGTCGAGGAGAACCGCCACGTCATTGGGCGGCGCCGTCGTGGAGTGGTCCGTTCGCAGCGTCGCGCCATCGGCCGCGACCAGGGTGGTCGTCGAGGAATGGCGGACGACGAGGTCGGGCTGCCACTCGGTGACGGCGATCTGGATCGTCGACGGCAGCGAGGTGGTCACCGACACCGAGCGCACCCAGGGGAGCTGGGCGATGCGCGCCCGGATGGCGTCGCCGTCGACGGTGAAGAGGCTCGACGTGGGCACGCGGGCCGCGGCGAGCACGGCGTCGCGGCTGAGCAGGCGTTCACCGCTGACGTCGATCGTGTGGACGCGGAAGGCGGGGGCGGTGAGGAGGACAGCCAGCGCGCCCACCTGGGCGACGAGCAGCCCGACACCGAGGAGGCGGCGCAACAGGAGGCCGCGCTGACGCTCCACCGCGACCTGGCGGAGTCCCTCCCCGTGACGACGACGTCGCACGGAGGGTTGCAGCGGGACGCCGGCGGGGCGGTGGAAGCGTCGTCCCATGCGGGGGCCGTCGACAAGGCCGGCGGCGATGGCGCGGATCTGCGCCTGGCGCGCTCCGGCGTCGTCGAGCACGGGAAACGCAGAAGGGCGCTCAGTGAGTTTCTGGGGCATGGAGAGAAGGACGTGAGCTGAGACGCGCACCAGGGCGCCGGTCCGCACAGTATGGGACCGATCGCGGCGTTGCGACGCCGTCCGGCGCAATCCTCGGGAGGTGTCAGGCCGCCCCGAGGTACGTGTCGGGAAGGTCGTTGGCGAACAGCACGGCGTCCCCGGCGACCGCGACGCGACCGATCACGGCCGTTGCCTCGGCGAGCGTGCGCACCACGTGCACGCGGTCATCGGCCATGCCGCCGGCGCGCAGACCGTCGCGCAGGGCCCGGGCCGGGCGCGCGTCCATGACGATGACGTGGTCGCAGACACGGGCGGCGTGCTCGCCGTAGCGGCGGTTCTCCTCGTCCTCGACCGCGCCAAGCTCGACCAGGCCGGGGGTGACCAGGATTCGCGCCCGCGCGTCCAGCTGGGCGAGCACCTCGAGGCCGTTGTGCACACCGACCGGGTTGGCGTTGTAGGAGTCGTCGATGACGGTGATGGCGTTGCCGGTGGGGACCGGTTGGAGGCGATGGTCGACGGGCTGCAGCGACGGCAGCGCGGTCAGTGCCGGCTGCAGGGGAAGGCCGAGACGGTGCACCGTCGCCAGGGCCGCGCTGACGTTGAGCACCTGGTGGCGGCCGAGCAGCGGCAGCGCGATGTCGTGGCTGAGGCCGCTGCCGGGCCATCGCCATGTGAATCGTGAGCCGCTCCCCGTGATCTGGACATTCTCGGCAACAACGTCGAGTTGTTGCGCGCTGCCCGCGATGCCGTAGCGGATCACCTCGTGACCGGCGGCGACCGCCCTGTCGGCGAGGGCCGCCGACGCATCATCGCCGCCGTACACCACCGCGAAGCCGCCCTCGCCCAGCGCGGCGACGGTCTCGTCGAGCGCTGCACTGATCCGCTCCATGGTCCCGAACCGCTCGAGGTGCTGGGGCCCCACCGACGTGACCAGGGCGTGGCGGGGGCGGACCAGTGCGCAGATGGCGGCAATCTCCCCGGGGCCGTACGCGTCCATCTCGACGATGAAGGTGCGGTGGTGCGCGTCGAGCACGTCGTTGACGGTGCGGCAGACGCCCATCAGGGTGTTGAAGCTCTTGGGCGTGGCCAGCGTCGGTCCGTACTGCTCGAGCAGGTGAGCGAGGATGTGCTTGGTCGACGTCTTCCCGTAGCTCCCCGCTACCGCGATCACCAGTGGGTGGAACCCCTCCATTCGGCGCCGAGCGCTGCGCAAGAACCGCCGTCGCACCGCAGCCTCGATCGGTCTGTTGAGCGCGTTGGCGGTCACAAGGAAAGACAGGCTCAGCGCCGGGAAACCAAGAGAGACCGCGACGGCGATGACAGCGCCGACCGCAGAGTTGACTTCAAAGATCAGCGCCAGCCCGACGGCGACTGCGGCAGAGAGGCCCGCAGCGGTCGCCAGCATGCGGCGCAGCCGCGGCGTGTACACGAGTTCCTTCTTGGAAGGCAGCCACCGCCAGAGCAGGTGAGCGGCGCCGAGCCCGGCAATCCACGCGGCGGGAAACTCAGTGTGAAATCCACTTGCGGCGACACGAGCGATGGCGAGCACGGTGAGGACGGCGGCAGGGGCGGCCGCGACCAGCGCGCTGCGATGGAGCAGCCAGGACCGGTTGGCCCCCCACGCGAAAAGGCGCCGGGCGTCGTACTCCTCGATCTGGTACATGCGCGCCCCCACCAGCCCGGCTCGGACGAGCAGCCCAAGCCAGGCGGCGCAGGCGACGGCGACGAGCATCCCCTGGAGCACGTCAGTCACGGAGCTTCACCGCGGAGAAAGACGTCGACGATGCGGCAGAAACGATCGGGTTCCTCCGCGTACGCGAAATGCCCGGAGCCCTCGAACACCACAAGCCCTGCGTCGGGGATGAGCCGTTCCATGGCGCGCGCATCGCTGAGCGGCGTGTCCTGGTCGCGCGCGCCCCAGATCAACAGTGTCGACGTCGCCAATCGCGAGAGCTGAGGGCGCAGGTCGGCGTTGACCAGCCGCACCATGCTGGCTCGCAGCGTTCCCGAGGCCGCTCGGTAGTCCGTGCTACCCCGCAACGCCGCGCGGCGCCGCGCCATGTCGCGCACCGCCATGGGCAGCCATCGCCAGAGGGAGGCCGCGCGCAGCATCTTGAACGTGGCCACCCGCCACCGATACGTCAACCCGTGGCGCGGCCTGATCCCGGCGCTGTCGGTGAGAACCAGCCGCTCAACTCTGCCAGGATGGCCGGCGGCGATGGCGATGGCCACGCGGCCGCCGTTGGAGTGCCCGACGATGTGCGTGCGCTCGATGCCCAGCCGATCGAGCAGTGCGATCACCCAGGCCGCGTACTCGTCGACCCCCCACGCCTCACGCGGCGGTGGGGTTGCGCCGAAACCGGGCAGATCGGGAGCGACGATGCGGTAGCCGTGGAGCCGCTGCGCAAGTGGAGTCATCAGCTCCTTGCTTGCACCCCACCCGTGGAGCAGGAGCAGCGGCGCCCCGCTGCCCTCGTCGATCACGGCGGCGGCCGGCTCCTCGGCGATCCCTGCGATCACGGGGTGGTCTTGGCGCCCCCGCCCCCGAGCATCCATCGGTCGAACACCATGGTGCTGGCGGTGCGTTGCGCGTGCCGTCGCTGGGCGATCTCGATCAACTCGTCCAGCAGCGCGGTAAAGGACACGCCCGCGGGCTCGAAGAGATAGAAGGACAGCGAGCCGGGGATGGGGTTGAGCTCGTTGACCACGAAGCGCTCCGCGGCGGCGTCGACAAGGAAGTCGACCCTGGCGACACCTGACGCACCCACTGCTGCGAAGGCGGCGAGGGCCGCGGCGCTGATGCGCGAAGCGAGGGCGTCGGTCAACGGCGCCGGGATGATCCGCTGTGCGCCCTTCATGCCGGCCGACGAACCCTTGGCCCCGGTGGCCCGGTACTTGTCGTCGTAGCTGAGCAGGCCGCGCCTGGTGGGCTGTTCGAGCAGCGAGGCGCGCGTGTCGGCGCCGTCGCCGAGGACGGCGCAGTTGATCTCGACGATGCCCTCCTGCTCGGCCTCGACGAGGCAGCGATGGTCGTAGGTGAGAGCCACCTCGACGGCCTCGCGCAGCACCGCGGCGTCGCCGGCGCGGGACACCCCGATGCTCGACCCCAGCCCCGCCGGCTTGACGAAGAGCGGGTACGGTGCCAGGGCCTCGGCGGCCGCGACGGCGTGGTCGGGATCGCTCCGCCACGCCGCCCGTTCGATGACGACGTCGTCGAGGACGGGGAGACCGGCGGCGCGGATCAACGTCTTGGCCAGCGATTTGTCCATGGCCACCGCCGAGGCCGCGACGCCGCTGCCCGTGTAGGGGATCCCGGCCATCTCGAGCAGGCCCTGGAGGCTGCCGTCCTCGCCGAAGCTGCCGTGCACGAGCGGCATGGCCACCTCGACGTCGATGGCGTCACCGCCCCCACGGGTGAAGAGGCCGCGGCGCGCCGTCGCGGCGGGCGCCAGTGCCAGCCCGGGCCGCGATGGGTCGATGACCGGGGTGATCATCGTGCAGCCGGCGACAAGGCTGTCCGCATCCGCGAAGCCGTCGAGACGCAGGAGCGCGTCGCCCGTGTACCAGCGGCCATCCTTGGCGATGTAGACGGGCACCGCCCGGTGCCGCGGTGAGAGCGCGGCCATCGCCTGGTGGGCCGTGATCACCGAGACCTCGTGTTCGACCGACCTGCTCCCGAAGATGGCGGCGACCGTGCTCACGAGGCGCTCGCCCCCGCCGGAGCTGCGGCGGGCTCTCCAAGCACCTCGATCTCACGCTCCAGGACCACGCCGAACCTGGAGGCGACCTCGTCGCGGGCGACGGCGACGAGCGCCAGCACGTCGGCCGCGGTGGCGTGGTCGATGTTGAGGATGAAGTTGGCGTGCTTGGGGGACACCTGGGCGCCGCCATGGGTGCGGCCGGCCAGCCCGGCTGCCTCGATGAGGCGACCGGCGAAGTCACCGGGAGGATTCTTGAAGGTGCTTCCCAGGCTGCGGACGCCGTAGGGCTGGGTGCGCTTGCGCTCGGCCTGGACGGAGTCGGTCCGGCGCCGCACCGCCGCCTCGGTGTCCGCGACCACGGCGAACCGCCCGCGCAGGACCACGTTATTGCGCAGGTCGTCCTTGAACCGGGAATGTCGGTAGCCGAAGGCACAGTCGGCGGCGTCGATCCACGCCGTCGTGCCATCGGGAGCGGCGACCTCGCAGCTGACCAGGCTGGTGGAGACCTCGCCGCCGAATGCGCCCGCGTTCCCCCAGATCGAGGCGCCACAGGTGCCGGGAACGCCGATGCCCCACTCCATGCCCCCGAGGCCGCGACGGGCGAGGTCGAGAGCCACGCGGGGCAGCATGGCCCCGGCTGCCAGCGTGACCTCACCGTCGCCGGCGCTGACCTCGCGGCTCATCACACGCAGGGCCATGCCGCGGATGCCACCGTCCAGCACCAGCGCGTTGCTCCCCGCGCCAAGCAGGGTCAGGGCCACGCCGTTCTCCGTGCACTCCCCGACAAGCTCGGCAACCATCGCCAGGTCGTCGAGGCGCAGGAAGAGATCGGCAGGCCCGCCGATACCGAATTGGCTGTGCCGCGAGAGAGGCTCGTTGTGGCGGACACCGGGCCAGCGCCTCAGCCAATCAGTGGACACCGGCAGCCTCCAGCGCGGCGACGAGGCGGAGCGCGATCTTGTCGAAGCCGCCCAGCGAGAGGACCAGCAGCACGTCGCCGGGCCGCGAGATGCGCGCCAGCAGGCCGATCGCCTCCGCCGAGCTGTCCACGACGTGGACCGGGACGGCCTCCCCAACCCGGGAGGCGACGTCGTGGCTGCTCACCGTCGCCGCCATGCCGCGCTCCCTGGCGCTCTCGATCGGGCCGAGCACCACCACGTCCGCGCCTCTGAAGCTGTGCTCGTAGTCGGCGAGGAGCGTGCGCGTCCGCGAGTACGTGTGCGGCGTGTGGACGGCGATGAGGCGTCGCGCGGGATACCGATCCCGGGCGGCCGCGATCGTCACCTCGACCTCGGTGGGGTGGTGAGCGTAGTCGTCGATCACCGTGACACCGCTCACCTCACCGACCACCTCGAAGCGGCGTGCCGGCCCGCGGAACGTGGCGCATGCCTCGATGCATCGCTGCAGCGATGCGCCGGCGTCGACGGCGAGCACGAGGGCTGCCACGGCGTTGAGCGCGCTGTGCCTGCCCGGGAAGGTGAGCGCCACCTCGTGCTCACCGCCGGGCTCGCGCACCGTGAATGTCTGCACCGAACCTCTGTCGCCGCCGAGGCGGACGCGCCAGGCAGCTCCCTCCTCGCATCCATAGGTGATCACCCGGCACGACGCGTCGGCCTCGAGCGCCGCGCATTCGGGATCGTCGGCGCAGATCACCAGGAGGCCGGCGGCGGGCATCGACCGCGCCAGCTCGCGGAAGGGGGCGCGGTAGGCGTCAAGCGTCGGGTACACGTCGGGGTGGTCGAGCTCGAGGCGGGTCACGCAGGCCGACGACGGGCGGATGTGGAGGAACTTGGGACGCGAGTCCCAGGGGGCTGTGGTGTACTCGTCGCCCTCGAACACGAACGGCCCGGTCCCGAGTCTGGCGCTGCCGCCGAGGTCCAGCGACGTCGATCCCAGCCGATAGCCGGGGTCCATCCCGCAGGCGTCGAGCATGTCGGCGAGCAGTGACGACGTCGTGGTCTTGCCGTGCGTCCCGCAGACCGCGATGCGGCGCCGGTCGGCGGTGAGGCGCACATAGAACTCGATCTCGCTTGAGGTGGGCAGGCCGCGGTCGCGGGCGGCCAGCCACTCCGGGTTGGTCGCACGCGTCTGGTTGCCCACCACGACGAGGTCGGGCACACCCCAGCGGTCGAGGTTGGCGGGGTCACTGCCGTCGACCCAGTCGACGCCGGCGGCGGTGAGGATGTCGGTCGTCGGGGGGTAGGCCTCGTCGTCGGAGCCCGAGACGCGCCACCCCTGCTCGCGGGCGACCAGGGCAGCGCCGCTCACCGCGTAGCCGCAGATACCGAGAAAGTGGACGTGACCGGTCACCCCGGGATTCTCGCCGGACTGGCCGCAAGGTGGGTGAGCAGCCCGACAACCCGTGAGGCCGCGTCCCGCCGGCCCAGCCCCGCGCTGGCCGCGGCCATGCGCCGCCACGCCGCCGGGTCGTCGAGGAGGGCGCCCAGCTCCGCCGCCACACGCGGCGCGTCGCATTCTTGGTCGGGGATCACCCTGGCCGCCCCGGCCGCGACGTAGGGGGCCGCATTGAAGCGCTGATGGTCACCGGCGTGCGGGTACGGCACCAGGATCATGGGCCGGCCGAGGGCCGCGCACTCGGCAACGGACGACCCTCCGGCCCTCATCAGCACGAGGTCGGAGCCGGTGATGGCCGCGCCGATGTCGCCGATGAAGGGCGCCAGCGACCAGCGCGCGCGCAGGCCGGCGTCGAGTGAGGCAGCCACCGCCTCCATCTCCTCGCTGTCGAGGACGCCCGTCTGATGGACGATGCGCAGGCTGGGATTGGCGCGCAGCAGTGCCTCGACGCAGCCCGCCACCGCGCGGTTGATGCGCCGCGCGCCCTGTGAGCCACCCATGACCAGCAGTGCGTCGCAACGGTCGCCGAGTGGGCGGGGCGGGGTGGCGAGCACCTCGGTGCGGATCGGGTTGCCGGTGTGCACGACGCGAGCGCGGGGAAGACGTGCCGCGGTCTCCGCGAACGCGGCGGCGACCACGCCGTCACGGCGCGCCAGCAGCCGTGTGGCCCGGCCCGGCATGGCGTTCTGCTCCATGAGCACAACCGGGACGCGCAGCGAACGGGCGGCCAGCACCACCGGCACGCTCACGTAGCCGGCCCCCCCGACGACCACGTCAGCGCGGAACTCGCGGATGATCCGCCGCGCGGCGATCACCGCCACCGGCAGTCGGGCGACAAACCGAGACACGCTCGCCGCACTTCCCGTGTCGAGGCCCGACACCAGCAGGGTCTCGAGGCGGAACCCCGCCGCCGTGACCAGCCCCTCGGCGACGCCTCCCCGGCGGCCGACGATGAGAACGGCGCCGGACGGGTCAGAGCGGCGCAGCTCCTGGGCCATCGCCAGCACCGGGGTCAGGTGGCCACCCGTCCCCCCGCCGGCGATCAACGTGCGCACGCAGTGTCACCCCCTGTCGTCGGCCCTGGGCGGACACGTTGCAGAGGATCCCCACCCCCGCCAGCGTCATCGCCAATGAGGTGCCACCGTAGCTGATGAACGGCAGGGGGATGCCGGTCGTGGGGATCACGCCCGTGACCGCCCCGATGTTGACGAAAGCCTGAATCCCGATCCACGCGGTGATACCTCCAGCGAGCAGTGCCCCGTACGAGTCCGGCGCGCGAAGGGAGGCTCGCACTCCACGCCAGAGCAGCAATGTGAACGCCAGCACCACGGAGACGGTTCCGACCAGGCCAAGCTCCTCGCCGATGATGGCGAAGATGAAGTCGGTGTGCGCCTCGGGCAGCCACTGGTACTTCTGCACGGAGTTGCCGAGGCCGACCCCGGTGAGGCCGCCGCTGCCGAAGGCGTAGAGCGCCTGGCACGCCTGGTAGCCGGTGTTGAGAGGATCGTCGCAGGGGTGGGTGAAGGTGGCCAGGCGGCTGGACCGGTAGGCGACGAGCATGACCAGCAGGTAACCGCCCGCCATGGCCACGCCGAGGAGGACGAACATGTGCCGCTTACGGACGCCGCCGAGGGCGAGGAGAACCAGCGCGGTCCCGGCGATGATGATGCTGCTGCCGAGGTCGCGTTCGAGCAGGACGAGACCGATGAGCACGCCGATGAGCAGCGCGTAGTCGCGCACCCCGCGGTAGGTGCGGACGGCGGGGCCGCGATCGGTCAGCCACTTCGAGAAGAACACGATGGAGACGAGGATGGCGATCGCCGACGGCTGCACGGACAGGGGTCCCACGGTGAACCAGCGTCGGGCGCCGTTGGCCTGAGTACCCAGGTGCGGCACCAGCACCAGGATCAGCATGGCCACGAGACAGAGCGCCGCCACGGGGGCGAGGCGGCGCAGGCGGTGGTAGTCGGTGCGGGCGAGGATCACCAGTGCCAGCACGCCGAGCCCCATGCCCATCAGCTGTCGGTAGAAGAAGTAGTTGGGATTCTCGAACCAGAGGAACCCCAGCGCTTCGCTGGCGCTGTAGACCATGACCAGCCCGAAGGCGCAGAGCGCGGCAATGTCGGTCAGCAACCAGCCGTCGACCCCGCCGAGGCTGAGGGTGCGCCCGCCGAGGAGGGTCTCACGCAGGCGCAGGGCGGGGACGGTATTGGGCCGGGTGCGAGCGGCCATCAGGCGCCGCTCTCCATGACAAGGCGACGGACCAGGGTGGCGAACGCCGCGCCACGCTCCTCGAAGTTGCCGAATTGGTCGAAGCTGGAGTAGCCCGGCGCCAGGAGCACGACGTCACCGGCGCCGGCCCGCCGCCGCGCCTCGCGGACCGCGCTCGCCTGGTCGGCGACGACGACCCTGTCGCGAAAGCCCAGCGCGGCCAGTGCCTCGTCCAACTCTGCCGCGGTGTCGCCGTTGAGGATGGCGACGCGGGCGTGACGGGCCACGGCCCCGGCGAGGTCGCCCGCCGGCACGCCCTTGCTGTAGCCGCCGCCGATCCACACGATCGGCCGGTCGAAGGACTCCAGCGCGCGCGTGGCGGCGTCGACGTTGGTCGCCTTGCTGTCGTTGATCCACAGCACGCCGTTGTCCTCGAGCACGGTCTCGAGGCGGTGGGGCACGGGGGTGAAGTCGCGGACCGCCGCGGCGATGTCCGTCACGCCAACCCCCGCCGCGACCCCGATCGCGGTCGCGGCGAGCACGTTGAGCACGTTGTGGCTCCCGAAGAGGGGGATGTCGGCCACCTTCATGACCGGCTGCGAGGCGCCCGCCTCGACGACGACGACGTCGCCGCCCTCGACGGTGGCGCCGTCCTGTCCGGCCATGGCAGCCCCGAAGAACCGCACCGGCGCCGGGCTGGCGGGGGCCATGGCGCGGGTCACCGGGTCGTCCCATCCGAGGACCGCGCAGGACGTGGCGTGCTCGACCACTCGCTGCTTGGTGGCGATGTATGCGGCCAGGCTGCCGTGACGGTCGATGTGGTCGTGGCTGATGTTCAGGACGGCGGCGATCTCGCACGCGGGCGCCTCGACCGACTCCAACTGGAACGACGACAGCTCGAGCACCACCCAGTCGCCGCTCCCGACCGTGTCGAGGCGGTCGAGCATGGTCTCGCCGATGTTGCCGCCGAGGTGGACACGGCGGCCGTCGCGCCCGATGACGGCGGCGCACAGGCTGGTCGTGGTGGTCTTGCCGTTGGTGCCGGTGATGCCGACGATGCGGCCCCGGCAGCGCTCGAACACCAGCGCGATCTCGCTGCGCACCGGGATGCCGAGGCTGCGCGCCAGCACGAGCTCGGGAGCGCTCCACGACACGCCGGGCGATGGACAGACCAGGGCGGCGCCGCGCACCACCTCGGCCTGGTAGCCGCCGAGCTCGACGTGGACCTCGGCGGGCAGGCGTGAGGCCGTGTCGCGGAGGCCGGCGTCGTCGCGACTGTCGACCGCGAGCACCTCCCATCCCTCGGCGGCGAGGACGCGGGCGCAGGCGAGCCCGCTGCGACCGAGGCCGAAGACCACGGCACGGCCGCTCATGCGACCGCCCCGCGCGAACGCGCGTACAGGACGGTGAGGAGGGTGCCGACGGCCGCCACGGTTGTGAAGGCGGCGACCAGGCGACGCTCGCGCAGGCCGAGCTCCTCGAAGTGATGATGGAGCGGGCTGGCCCGAAGCAGGTGGTGGTGGAACCTGCGCACGGCGGTGACGTTGATGATCACGCTGAGCGTCTCCGCGACGAAGACGATGCCCGCGAGCGGGAGCAGCCAGAGCAGGTGCACCTCGGCCGCGGTGGCGACGAGCGCGCAGCCCAGGGCAAGCGACCCGGTGTCTCCCATGAACACGCGGGCGGGGAACCAGTTGAAGACAAGGAAGGCCACAAGGCCGCCGACCAGGGCGGCGCTGACGATGACGGCGGGAAGCGCGTGTTGGTGCAGCGCGACGGCGAGGAGCCCGGCGAACACCACCGCGGAACAGCTGGCCGCGAGGCCGTCGACGCCGTCGGTGAGGTTGACCGCGTTGCTGACGGCGACCACTGCCAGCACGCTCACGATGATGATGCCGGCGGCGTGCAGGTCCGGCTCGCCGAGCCCGGGGAAGGCCTGGCGGGTGGCGCCGGCGACGGCCAGGCCGATGCCGACGAGGAGCCCGATGAACGCCTGGAAGACGAGCTTCTCGCGGACCCCGAGGCCGAACACGCCCTTGCCGCGGATGTTGGCGCGATCGTCGAGGACGCCGAGCAATGCGCCCGCCCCAAGGGCGAACACGACGACGAACCCGAGGCGGCTGCGGTCGAAGACCAGCCAGGCGACCACGGCGATGGCGCAGAAGAGCAGGCCGCCCATCGTCGGGGTGCCCGCCTTGATCATGTGGGACTGCGGGTTGTAGGCCTGCACGCGCTGCCGCGCACCGCTGACGGCGAGCTGGGCGATCAGCCACGGGTACAGGGCAATGCCCGCGCCGAAGGCGAGCACGAGCACCACGGCGGCGTGCTTCACGGCGTGATCCGCCACTGGTCGATGGCCACCTGGGCGAGCTGCTTCCAGATCGGGGCCGCCAGCGTCGAGCCGAATCGCACGATGCTGTTCTCCTGCGGGTAGTTGAGCACGACCAGCATGGTGAACTGCGGGTTCTTGGCGGGGAGGAAACCACCGAAGGAGACGATGACGTTGCTGCCGTAGCGGCCGTTGACGGCCACGCTCGCGGTGCCGGTCTTGCCGGCGACCTCACCCGTGAAGCCCGCGATCTTGGCCGCTGAGCCCTCGGCCCCGCGGTCCTCGACCACCCCGGTCATCATCTGAGCAAGCGTGGCCGCGGCGGTGGCGGAGATGACCCGTCGCGTGGTGGGCACGACCACGGCGGACCTGCCGGTGCTGGGATCGATGACCGCCTGCACCGCGTGCGGCTGCACCCACACACCGCCGTTGGCGATGGCGTTGATCGCCGCCAGCATCTCCACCGGGGTCACCTGGACGCGCTGCCCGAAGGCGGCTTCGGCGAGGTCGAGGGGGCTCAGGGTGCTCTGCGCCGGCAGGGGCACGTTCTGCTCACCGGCCAGGTCGACTCCTGTCGAGAGACCGATCCCGAAGGCAAGAAGGTTGCTGTAGAAGGCATTTGCACCCATCAGTTGAGCCGCCTTGATGGCCCCGTTGTTGAGCGAGTCGTCGAGGACCTTCTGCATGGTGATGTTGCCGTGGGCGCGGTTGTCCCAGTCGCGGATGGTGGCTCCGTCGATCGTCGTCGGCCCCTCGTTGAAGGTGTAGCCCGGGGTGATCGCGCCGCTGTTGAGAGCGCCCCCGAAGGTGACCAGCTTCTCGACCGATCCGGGCTCGTAGACGTTGGAGATCCCGAGGTCGCGGAAGTCGGCGATCGGGGAGCTCGAGTAGGAGTTGGCATCGTATGTGGGTGCCTGAGCCCACGCCCGGATGGCGCCGGTCTTGGTGTCCATGACCAGCAGGGTCCCCGACGCCGCCTGCGCCTTGGCGACGCCCTGCGCGATCGCCTGCTCGGCCCAGTACTGCACCTCGGAGTCGAGCCCGAGCTGCAGGTCCTCGCCGTCGTGGGCTGCCGACTGCGGGTCGTTGCTCAGGGTGATGGAGTTGCCGGCGACGTCGCGAACCGTCGACTGCTGCCCGTCGGTGCCACGGAGCACGGTGTCGTAGTAGCCCTCGATGCCGTACTGGCCGGTGCCGTCGGCATTGACGTAACCGAGGAGGTTGGCGGCAAAGGACGTGCCCGGCACAGCCGACGGCTCGTAGACGCGCTGCTCCGCGGGCACCACCACGACCCCGGGCAGCCCGAGAGCGTTGAGCCGGTCACTCACCTGCTGTGACACCGCTTTGGCGAGGTAGACAAAACGCGTCGGTTCGGAGACGAGCGCGTCGACAGCGGTGACATCCTGGGAGAGCACGGGGGCGAGCTGCCTGGCCACGTCGGCGCGGCTGTCCACGCTGATCAGGCCCGGGTCGGCATAGACGTCGTACACGGTGCGGTTACTGACCAGCACGCGCCCGCTGCTGTCCAGGATCCGCCCCCGGGTGGCCGCGATGGTGACCGACTTCTGGTGCAGGGCCGCCGCCTTGGCGGCCAGGGTCGCGTGCTGCAGCACCTGCACGTCGAAGAGGCGCGCGCAGAGCGTCACCGCCATGGCGGCGAACGCCAGCGCCAGCCAGGTGCCGCGGTGACGGTAGTCGGGTGCGTCGGCGACGAACCAGCCGCGCACCGCCGACGGCTGGGCCGCCTCGCGACGTCGTCTCACGGGGCGGCGCCGCGGCTGCCGTGCACGCCGAAGGCGCCGCCCACCGCCGCCACGAACTGCTGCAGAGGATCACCGGAGCCGGGTTGTGTGGCCAGAAGCGGCCCCGGGGTCGGGATCACCGCCCTGGGTTGCGCCGCGACATACGACCAGTGCCCGGCCGGGCGCATGCCCAGCTGCTGAGCGGCCGCGACGATCCGGGCTGCGCTCTCGAGGCGGGCGAGGTCGTCGCCGAGTTGCGAGTCGCGTGTGCTCAGCTGCAGGTTCTGCGCCGACAGCCCGGCGGCGTCGTATGTCGCCTGGGTGGCGTGGGCGCTCTGGCCCACGTAGGCGACGCCGACGCCGGCGAGCGCCGCGATCAGCGGCAGCAGAGGGAGGGGCGTGCGCGGTCCACCGCGGCGAAGACGGGTGCGGCGCGCGGGCGCCTCGTCGAGCGGGACGCCGCTGAGGTCATCGGCAGGAAGTTGGGAACGTGGGGTTTTGGGCACAGCCCGGGTCTCCGTGAAATGCAGTGACGTGTGGAGGACGAGGCGACGGATGGCGGGGTGCTGGTCTAGCGCGCGTCGTCGAGCTTCTCGGCGACGCGCAGCCGCGCGGAGCGGGCTCGCGGGTTGGCGGCGAGCTCAGCGGCATCGGGCTTGATGGCCTTGCGGCTGAGGAGGAGAAGAGAGGCCCGGTGAGCGCAGGTGCAGTGGGTCTGTTGGGGCGGACAGAGACAATTCTGTGCTGAGACGTGGAGTGCGTTCTTGACAATGGTGTCCTCGAGGGAGTGGAAGGAGACAACCCCAAGACGCCCACCGGGCCGGAGGATTCGAATCGCGGCCTGCAGTCCCTCATTGAGGCTTTCCAGCTCGTGGTTCACCTCGATGCGAAGCGCCTGGAACGTCCGCGTCGCAGGGTGAATGCGCTTCGGCCAGAACCGTCGCGGGATGGTGCGCTCGACGATGTCGCGCAGCTGGGCTGTGGTGGTGATCGCTTCGTCGGCACGGCTGCGCACGATCGCGGCGGCGATCCTGCGTGCGAAGCGCTCATCACCGTATGTGCGGATCAGCGCGGTCAGGTCCGCCTCCGACCACTCGTTGACGAGGTCGGCGGCGGTGCGCCCCTCGCGCGGATCCATGCGCATGTCGAGGGGCCCGTCGAAGCGGAAGCTGAATCCGCGGGCCGGGTCGTCGAGCTGTACCGACGAGAGGCCCAGGTCGAACATCACGCCGTCGACCCGGTCGATGCCGTGGCGGGCAGCGATCGCCTCGAGAGAGGCGAAATCGCCCTGCTCGACGATGGCGCCGGTCGCCGCTGCGAAGCGACGCCGCGCCGCCTCCACCGCCGCGGGATCGCGGTCGATGCCGAGGACACGCCCGCCGGGGCGGACGCGTTCCAGGACCGAGGCGACGTAACCGCCGGCGCCGAGGGTGCCGTCGATGTACGTCTGGCCCGGTCGGGGCTGCAGGCTCTCTATTAGCGGATGTAGAAGGACCGGCCGGTGACCCGTCGCGTCAGGCGCGGGGCCACCGGGCGTGGCGGAGCTGTCGTCGTCCATGCCGGCCACGATCGACATGGAAACCCCTTTGCGTTGCTGGTGTGGTTGAAACGGATGCAGTCACGCCCGCTCGCCCGCGTCGGGTGAGCCGGGGCGGCCGACGCGGTCTCCAAGCTGGGTGAAGACCTCGGGGTCGAGGCGCAGGCTCTCGCTGTCCCAGACCGCCTCCCCCACCATCTCCACGACGTTGGAGACCCCGACGAAGACGGCGCGGTCCTCGATGCGGGCGAAGGCGCGATGCTCGGGGCTGAGCAGGATCCGCCCCTGGACGTCGACGTCCACCTCCCTCGCGCCGGCGTAGAGGTGACGCATGAACAGACGCTGCTCGGCGGAGCTGTCGGCGGTGAGCCGGAAGTGTTGTTCGTACTCCTGCCATTCCATGATCGGGCGGATCACGAGGCGGTTCTCGGCGCCCGGGGCGATGACGGCGCCGCCAAGGTCACGCCGGAACTGGGCGGGAAGGGCGACCCGGCCTTTGGAGTCGACGGCATGGCGGAACGTCCCGTAGAACACAGGTCAGCTCCGGCCATCGGGTCGCTGCCGCCGTCGGTCCACATTCCGTGCCCCACTATTCACCACTCTGCCCCACTGATGGGCCGAACGGTAACAGTCTCAACTCAACGCGTCAATGCGAACAGATGTGCCGTTCGCTGCGCCGCTCGCTCCTGCCCGAGTTGCGGCGCGGCGGTAGAATTCCCCGGGCAAGCCGGCCGGACGGCCGCGGGCGCTCAGCGTCCGAGGAAAGTCCGGGCTCCACAAAGCAGGGCGCTGGGTAACGCCCAGTCGGGGCAACCCGAAGGAGAGTGCCACAGAAAAGACACAGCCGCGGCGGTGCCGCCGGCAACGGTGAAATGGTGGGGCAAGAGCCCACCGGCGGCCGGGTGACCGGCCGGCCAGGTAAACCCCGCCCGGAGCAAGGCCGAACAGGGACGGACGGTTCGCCGTCCAGGGGTTGCTCGCCCCATGTCCCGGGTCGGGCCGCTGGAGGCGCCGGGCAACCGGCGTCGTAGATGGATGGCCGTCCCCCGCCGCCGGGGAGCGGCGGCCCGTGGGCCGTGAACGGAGCGGCGGGGACAGAACCCGGCTTACAGGCCGGCTTGCACGCTCCCCACCCGGGCCTCCCAGCCGTCGCGACGGCGTCAGGTCAGGCCGCCTCCTGCTGCGACCGGCGCCAGTCCGCGTCAGCCCAGGGGCAGCTCACGCTGCGGAGGCGCGAGCTGTGGCCCCTGCGCCAGCTGACGCTCCACGGCCGCGACGGCAAGGGCGTCGACGCGCTCGTTGCCCGGTTCGCCGCTGTGACCGCGGACGTGCTCGAAGCGGACGCGCGAGTCCATGAGGCTGTCGATACCCGGGTACAGGTCAAGGTTGGCCTTGCGCTTCCATGTGCGCGACAGCCAGTTGATGACGCCGAGGCTGTCGGTGCGCACCACGATCCGCCAGCCCGGGTCGGCGCCGATGTGCGCGCGCACGGCTCGGAGGGCCTCGCGCACAGCCTTCAACTCCTCGCGGTTGTTGGTGGTCATGGCCGTCGCGCCGGCGCTCTCCGACACTGAGCCGTCCGGCCACTGCAGCCTGTAGGCCCACGCCCCCGCGCCGGGGTTGCCCGAGCACGCGCCGTCCGTGTAGGCCACCACCGTCTGGGTCACGGGACCACGATGCGGTCGCACCCCGAGCACTGCACCGGTTCATCGGCGACGCGGATGCGGCGCACCTCGGAGCCGCCGAAGGGGATGTGGCAGCCGCCGCAGCTGTCGGCCTGGATGCGCACCACCGCTGGAGGAACGCGTCGCGCCAGCCGCTCGTAGAGGACGAGGTCGGGGGCGGCGATGCCCGCGGACAGCTCCGCGCGGTCGCGCTCGTCGCGCTCCACCGACTGCCTCATCGCCACCGCCTGCTCGAGCAGCTCGCCGGCGTGACCCGCCCGCTCACTCTCGCGGTCGACGATGGCGGCGTTGGCCTCGCGATCGGCCTCGGCGGCCGCCTCGGCCGCCTCCATGAGGGTGAGGAGGCCCTCGTCCTCGGCGTTGATGCGCCGGCGCAGCGCCTCGAGGTCGTGCTGCATGCCCAGCAACTCCTGCGGGTTGCGCACCGACCCGTCGTAGAGATGGCGATCGAGGTCGCGGGCGCGGCGTCGCAGCCCGTCAGACTCCTTCTCGGCCGCGGCGAGGTCGGCATCGGCGGCGGCCTGCTCGCGACGGCGGAGGCGGGCCTCGCGGCGGCGCCTCTCCAGCTCCGGGTCCGTGGCGATCCTCGCCTCGACCTCGGCGAGGCGGGCAGCGTCCTGGGCGAGGCGCGTGTCGATCTCCTGGAGACGGAACAGCTCCCCACCCCGGCTCATGCACTGCCCTCGACGATGCGGGCGAGGCGTCCCCGCATCACGCCGCCGCCTGGGAGGCGGCGACGAGGCGGCTGAGCGTGCGTCGCGCCGCCCCGGAATCGAGCGCCGCTCTGCCTCGTTCGATCCCCTCCGCCATGCCGACCGCGAGGTCGGCGGCGACCATGGCGGCCGCGGCGTTGAGGAGCACGACGTCACGTCGCGCACCCCGCTCACCGTCGAGCACGGCAAGGACGGCGGCCGCATTGGTGACGGCGTCACCGCCCGCCAGCGCCTCACGCGGAGCCGCGTTCAGGCCGAGTGCCTGGGGATCGATCTCGATGTCGCGCATGCCCGTCTCGGTGACCTCGTACCCATTGGTCACGGCGTCGAGGCCGAGCTCGTCCATCCCGCCCGGCCCACTGAACACGAGCGCGTGGCGATGGCCGAGACGCTGCAGGACCGTGGCCATCACCGCCACAGGCGCGTTCCCCGCCACGCCGAGGGCCTGGTGACGGACCCGCGCCGGGTTGGCGAGCGGGCCGAGCACGTTGAAGACCGTGCGGATGCCAAGCTCGCGACGGACCGCCGCAGCGTGACGCATGGCGGGATGGAACGCCGGCGCGTAGATGAACCCGATCCCCGCCTCGTCGACGCAGCGACGCACCCCCTCGCCGTCGAGCGCGACACGGACGCCCAGCTCCTCGAGGACGTCGGCGCTGCCGCAGCGCGACGACTGGGCGCGGTTGCCGTGCTTGGCGACGCGACAGCCCGCCGCGGCCGCCACCAGGGCTGCCGCCGTGGAGATGTTGAAGGTGTTGGTGCCGTCGCCACCGGTGCCACACGTGTCCACCGCTCCCGGCTCCAGCTCGACGAGGGTGGCGTGGTCGCGCATCGACATGACCATGCCGGTCAGCTCGTCGACCGTCTCCCCGCGGGTGCGCAGGCCGGTGAGCAGGCCGCCGATCTGCGCGGACGTCGCGCTGCCGTCCATGACCATGTCCATCACCGCGCGCGCGGTCGACACATCGAGCGACTCGCCGACGACGATCCTCTCCAGCGCCTCTCGCATCAGCTCATCGGTCACGTGTGCGCGACGGTAGCATCCGGGAGCCCGCCATATACTCGGCGGCGAATGGCCGCGTGCACCCTGACACCGTTCGACCCCGAGGTCGTGCGCCCCTGGGCGCTCGGCGACGGCAGGCGGGGCGTCCTGCTCGTCCACGGCTTCGCGGGCACGCCACCGGAGCTGCGACGGCTCGGTGAGCACCTGGCCGCACACGGTTACCGGTGCCGGGGGGTTGCGCTGGCCGGGCACGCGTCGACGCCGGAGGCGCTGGAGAGCACCGGCCGGCGCGAATGGATCGCGTCCGCGCAGGCGGCGCTGGACGCCCTCGCCGCCGAGTGTGACGAGGTCATGGTCGCGGGACAGTCGATGGGCGGGACGATCGCGCTGCACCTCGCCGCCACCGACCTGCGGGTGGCGGCGGTCGCCACGATGGCGGCGCCCGTGTGGCTCCGTGGACCGGCCAGGTGGGCTGTGCCTGTGGTGGGGCGGGTGATGCGCTGGCAGCACCCTGGCACTGACATCGATCTCTACGACCTCGAGGCGATCGACGAGCTCCACTCGCTCGGCCGCCGGCCGATGCGCGCCATCGAGGAGTTCGTGCACCTGCTCGGCGACGTCCGCGACGAGCTCGCGGCCATCCGCGCGCCCGTGCTCGTACTCCACGGGGGCCGCGACCGCACCATCGACCCCGCCAATGCGCTGGAGATCGAGCGCCGCCTTGTGTGCAGCGCTGAGGTGCGCCGCCGCCACTTTCCGCGCAGCGGCCACGGCATGAGCGTCGACGTCGACCGCGACGAGATCAACGCCACCGTGCTCGAGTGGTTCGACATGCACTCGCGTGTGGGCGCGGCCACAGCGTCCGCCTGAGCCTCAGTCGCGCAGGTCCTCGAGGAGGCGGCGCGCCAGGTCGGCGTTGATCACCGGGTTGCTCGGCGGTCCCTCGTCGACCGGCTGGTGGCGCCGCGAGCGGCCACCGTTGGCCGGGGTGCGATCAGCGTCGTTGCGAGCGGCTCCGTTGACGGTGTGCCCACATGCCGAGCAACGCAGGACCGGCACGCTCGCCCCGCCTCCCGCGTACTCTCGGTGAGAGGCGCGCAGCGGAGCGCCGCAGCGCGGGCACGGTCGCGGCGGTGGGCGGTCTGTCCCTGTCCGCGCCCCACGGCGTTGCACGATCGCCGATCTCCTTCACCGACATTTACTGAGGCTTGCTCAGGGCGTGACCGACGCCGACTCCGGCAAGCGTACGGTTCCGTCAGCCGCTGGCGTTGACCCCTGCAAGAGCGGCGTCCACACCCACCCAGGAGCACGAGATGGCAGCCCGGGACGCGCAGCGCCTCGCGGACGCGAGCGAGAACGACCAGGCCCTGCGGTATCGCCGTGGGAAGGTTCTTGCCGCCGTCGTCGAGGAGGCGATGCGCCGCGCGGACGCGATGTCGCGACTGGACGCCAGCCTGCGCCGTAGCAGCGAGTCACGGGTCGCCTGACGCCGGCCTGAGCGAGCGCTTTTCTACAGTGGGCTGATGGGCAGCCTCGAGCAGCACCTGCGCAGCGTTGTCGACCCCGTCGGCAGTGCACCGCTCGCCGCACCACCGAACCGCCGCACCGCCGCTGTCCTTCTCCTCTTCGACACACGGGACGATCGTCTGCCCCTGCTCTTCATGCAGCGCACCGCCCACCTCCGCGATCATCCCGGCCAGATCGCCCTGCCGGGGGGCGGCAGCGAACCGCGCGACCCGACGGTCGTCGCCACGGCTCTCCGGGAGGCCGGGGAAGAGGCCGGCATTCCCCCCGACGCGGCGGAGGTGATCGGGCTGCTGCCGCCGTTCCTGACCGCGGTGTCCAACATCTGGCTCACACCCGTCGCGGCGCTGCAGAGCACCGATGTCGACCTGCGCCCCGATCCCTTCGAGGTGGCGCGCCTGTTCCGAGTCGACCTGCGCACCCTGATGGAGGTACCGCACACCGTGCGAACGGTCATCCACGAGGGCGTGTCACGCGAGGTGCACACCTACGAGGCGGACGGCAACGTGATCTGGGGCGTGACCGCGGCGATCCTGTTCGAACTGATCTCGCGCCTCGGGGACGGCGCCTGACCCTGGCCTCAGCGGTAGCGGGGATGGACCACGAAGGGGTTCGACGCCATCTCCTCGCCAATGGTCGTTGTGGCGCCGTGGCCGGGATGCACGACCGTGTCGGCCGGCAGCGCGTACACGCGCGTGTCGATGCTGGTCATCAGCGTCGGCCAGTCGCCACCAGGGAGATCGGCCCGGCCGACGCCGCGACGGAAGAGCGTGTCGCCGCTGAGCAGGTCGGTGCCGGCGAGGAAGCAGACGGAGCCCCTCGTGTGCCCGGGCGTGTGGATGACCGCGATGTCGAGGCCGTGCCAGCTGATCACCTGGCCGTCGCCGAGGTCGTCGTCGATGACCACGTCGGGGATGTCCGCCGGGATGCCGGGGAGCATGCGCATCCTGAGCAGCTGCTCGTGGTCGGCGGGGTGGAGAGCAACGCGGCACTGGTGCGCCGCGACCACCGCAGGCACCCCACTGACGTGGTCACCGTGGCCGTGGGTCAGCAGGATGCGCTCGCAACGCCAGTTCCGTGCTTCGAGCACCTGGAGGACGCGCACGCTCTGCAGGCCGGGGTCGATGAGGATCACCGCCTCGCTGTCCCGGCGGCGAAGGACGTAGCAGTTCTCGGAGTACATCGGGTCGACGACGACCGTCAGCTCGAGGAGGTCGCGGAGCCCTTCCACGATCAGGCGGTGATGGTCGGGTGCGGGCCCTCGTCGGTGTGCAGGGGCAGCATGAACCCGGCGTTGCGACCCTCGCGCCGCTGCGCCGGGGGCTCGTCGATGAGCGCACGCTGGAGCACCTCGCCGACGTTGTCGACGGGCACGACCTCCACCGCGTCGAGCACCTCGCGGGGAATCTCATCGAGGTCGCGAATGTTCTTGCGCGGCAGGATGAACGTGGTCAACCCTGATCGGTGCGCGGCAAGGAGCTTGTCCTTGACCCCGCCGATGGGCAGCACGCGCCCGCGCAGGGTTACCTCGCCGGTCATGGCCACGTCGCGACGGACGCGGCGTCCGGAGGCAACGCTCACCATCGCTGTGACCATGGTGACGCCCGCAGAGGGACCGTCCTTGGGAATCGCGCCGGCGGGGACGTGGATGTGGAGCGCGTGCGTCTCGAAGAAATCACGCGGCGCCCCGTACTCGACGGCGTGTACGCGCGCCCACGTGAGCGCGGCGCGCGCGGACTCCTCCATGACGCTGCCGAGCTGGCCGGTGAGGGAGAGGTCGGGCTTGGCCTCAACCGCCAGCGCCTCGACGGTGACGATGTCGCCACCGACCTCGCTGACAACGACGCCGGTCACCGCGCCGACCTCGTCGGCGTCCTGGGCCTCACCGTACTCGAAGCGCCGCGGTCCGAGGAAGTCACTCAGCTGATCGGGCTCCGCCACCACGGACTCCGCGCCCGCGGCGAGCCGCCGCGGCACCTTGCGCGCGATCTCCGCGATGGTGCGGTCCAGCTGGCGCACGCCCGCCTCGCGGGTGTAACCGTGGAGGATGGCCACGAGCGTCTCGTGCGAGATCAACAGCTCGCCATGCTCGAGGCCGTGCTGCTCGAGCTGACGCGGGAGGAGGTGGTTCTCGGCGATGCCCAGCTTCTCGGCCTCCGTGTAGCCGCTGATGCGGATCAGCTCCATGCGGTCGCGCAATGCCGGGCTGATGGTGTCGACCATGTTGGCGGTGGTGATGAAGAGCACGTTGCTGAGGTCGTACGGCACCTCGAGGTAGTGGTCGCTGAACTCGCGGTTCTGCTCGGGGTCGAGGACCTCGAGCAGCGCCGCCGACGGGTCACCGCGGAAGTCCGTGCCAACCTTGTCAATTTCATCAAGCATGATGACGGGGTTGACGGTGCCCGCCTGCTTCATCGACTGGATGATCCGGCCGGGGAGAGCGCCAATGTAGGTGCGGCGGTGGCCGCGGATCTCTGCCTCGTCGCGGATCCCCCCCAGCGAGAGGCGCACGAAGCGACGGCCCATGGCGCGGGCGATGCTGCGCCCCAGCGACGTCTTGCCCACTCCCGGCGGTCCCACCAGGCAGAGGATCGGCGTCTGCAGTCCGCGCGGCGGGCGCGTGGTCGCCTCCACCATCGGGTCGGGCTGCCCCGGACCCGGGACCTCCGCGGCGGCATCGGCCACGTCGGCGACGGCCGCGGCGGTATCGCTGACCGGCTCCACCTCAGCGGCCACAGCCTCGAGTGCCGCCTCCGCCACGGCCGCGGCGCGGCGCTGGGCGCGGTCACGCACAGCCATCCACTCGAGGATGCGGTCCTTGACCTTGTCGAGACCGTAGTGATCCTCGTCGAGGATCGCGGCGGCGCGCTCGATGTCGATGTGCTCGACCGGTCGCTCTCCCCAGGGGAGGTCGATGAGCCAGTCGATCCAGGTGCGCACCATGCCCATCTCCGGCGATGCGCCGGGGATCTGCTCGAGGCGCGACACCTCCTTGAGAGCTCGCGCCCGCACCGCGGCGGGCATGCCGAGGGCCTCGATGCGGGTGGAGAGATCCTCGCCCTCCTCGCCCTCGCCCTCGAGGTCGGCAAGCTCCTTGCGAACCGCCCGCAGCTGCTCGCGGAGGATGTGCTCACGCTGCGACTTGTTGATGGTCCGCTGCACATCCTCGTGGATGCGCGTGCGCATCGACGCCACCTCGACCTGTCGACCGAAGAGCGGCGCCAGGCGGCGCAGGCGTTCGACGACGTCGAGCGACTGGAGCAGCTCCACCCGCTCGGTGACGGTGAGGTCGGGCGCGGCGGAGGCGATGTCCGCCACCCGCGCGGGGCCGATGGCACGCGCCATGGCCGCGGCAACCTCGGGGGGGACCTGGCCGCCGGCGGTGACGTATTCGCCGAAGAGCTGGCGAACGCTCCCCGCCAGCGCGTCGGCCTCGGTGCCGGAGACCTCGCCGTCCTCGACAAGCTCGTACGCCGCCGACCACACATCGCCGTCCTGGTCGAAGGAGAGCAGGCGGACGCGCTGCTGGCCTTCGACCAGGGCGTGGGCGCCGGCGCCCGGAACCAGGCGGAGCGCCCCGACAGTGGCCAGGACCGCGACCGGGTGGAGGTCCTCGAACCCGACGTCGTCGGGCTCGGCCTCGAGCTGCACGGCGAGGATGACGCGGGCGTCGGCGTTGACCGCGGCCTGCAGACCGGCGACCGAGCGCGGCCGTCCCGCCGCGAGCGGCGCGAGCTGGTGCGGGAAGACGACGTTGTCGCGCAGGGGAACGACGGGTAGTCGTTCCGCCTGAGACACGGCGCCGTCAGGTGTCGCAGTCTCTGGCTCGGTCATGGGTCGAGGATACGCCCGGACCCCCAGATCAACCGCGCCCGCTCCAGGCATCGTCGGCAACCGCCCAGTCGCGCTCGAAGGCGTCGGCGTAGTAGGCGGTCGCGGCGGGGTTGTCGATGCGCAGAGCCGCCTCCAGCGAGGAGCCGAGGCCTCCCGCGCTCCAGTTCGACGACATGACCAGGGTGCTGTGTTCGGTGACCAGGCCCTTGGCGTGGCCGGTGGTGCAGCGCGACGGGTCCATGACCCGGGCGGGCACACCGCGGTCACGGAAGTTGGCCACGTCGCCGCCCGCAGGCGTGGTCCCGAGCAACACCCGCACGTCGGCGCCGCCGGCGCGCAACTCGGCGAGCCGCTCGAGCAGGGGGCGCACCTGGTGGGCCCACGTGTGCATGTAGGGGACGATCACCAGGCAACGCCGCGGCGAGCCCCCCAGCATCGCCTCGACGGCGCTGAGGACGGCGCGGGCGTCGGTGACCAGGTGCAGCGAGCGTGGTGACACCTCCACCTCCAGCGGCGCGACGCTGGGGTGCGGCGCCCCCACGGGCGGCGCCTCCCCGGCGCCCGCGATCGCCCACACCGGCGGTGGTGGTGACGCCTCCCGCCACGCCGCCGTGATCCGCGAGCGGGCGGCGGCCGCAAGGGTGGGGGCGCCGTCGACGAACGCCCACCATTCGCGGGTTCCCACCAGCGGCGGCGCCGCCGGCGGTAGCAGCCCGCGGCGATCGGCCGGGGCATCGCGCTCGATGAGGTTGCCGGTACCGACGGCGAGGCGGTCGGCGTCGGCGACGATCAGCTTCCAGTGAGCTTCGCGGAGGCCCTCGTGGCGGCTGACCCGGCAGGGGACGACGACCCCGCGCTGGCGGGCGGCGCGGAGCTCCTCGAAACAGCCCTGGTTGGCGCCGCCGTGGCCGTCGAGAAGCAGGCGTGTGCGCACGCCCCGCTCCACAGCCCGCGGGAACAGCCACCCGTAGGACGGCCCCGCCTCGTAGACGGCGACGTCCAGCCTGCTGTCCGCGGACTCGATGAACCGGTGCAGCAGTGTGCCTGCCGAGTCCGGCCCGAGGGCACACGTGAGACGGCTCACTGTCTCCCGGTCCAGAGGGCGGCGTTCAGCATTCGCGGGCCACAATAGGTGCCATCGACGAGCTTGAGGGATCGTTCCCGCCGCCACCGCCGGCTCAGCCGGCGCCAGCGCGCCCCTCCGCCTGGCGCGGCGCCCTGCCCATGCTTCTCGTCGGCCTCCTCGTGGGTGGCCTGGTGGTGTTCGCCGTCCTCCACGACCGCGGCGGGGGCGTGGCCGAGATCCGCGTCGGCGGTGCTGCGGCCGGGACCGCCACCGCGGCGGCAGTCGAGGTGGCCAGGGAGCTCGGCCCGGCAGTGGGGACGGTCATCGCCACCGAGGCGTCCGCCACCGCGCTGGGCAGCGGCTTCGTCATGGCCAGGGATTCGGCGGTCAGCTACCTCGTCACCAACAACCACGTCGTCGCAAGCGCCACCGCGCTCCACGTGGTGATGCCCGACGGCCACCAGTTCGTGGCCACGCTGGTCGGCACCGACCCGCTCGACGACATCGCGGTGGTGAGCGTGCCCAGCGCGACGCTCCCCGAGGCCACGTTCGGCACCTCGTCGAGCCTCGCGGTCGGGCAGACGGTGATCGCCATCGGATCGCCGCTCGGCGACCAGGGCTCGGTGACAGTGGGGGTGATCAGCGCCCTGCATCGGACGATCACCGCCGGTGGTGGCGCGACAACCTCCTCGGAGACGCTCGAGGACGTGCTCCAGACCGACGCCTCCATCAATCCCGGCAACAGTGGCGGCCCGCTCGCCGACACATCTGGCGAAGTGGTCGGCGTCAACGTGGCCACCGCCGGCAACGCCACCAACATCGGCTACAGCATCCCCGCCGACCTCGCCCGCCACGTCGCCGAGACCCTCATCGCGCATCACACAGTGGACCACCCCTTCCTCGGCGTCGACTACCTCACCAGCATCGCCGCGGTGCAGAACGGCACCGGCTTCGACGGGCCCGGCGTCTACCTCCGCTCGGTCAGCCCCGGGACCCCGGCGGCCAGGGCGGGGCTCGCTGCCGGCGACATCCTCGTGGCCATCGACGGCACGGCCATCGACAACGGCCTCACCCTGGGAGGCCTGCTCCAGCCCCACAACGTGGGCGACACCATCACCCTCACGGTGCACCGCGGAGCCCAGACGCTGACCCTCCACGCCACGCTGGTCGAGCGACCCAAGGGGTGACGGAGGCGCCGGGTCATGAGGTCTCGGCGGCGCGCACGGTGGCCGGGACGCGCGAGCGGCGCGTGCTCCACGCCGGCTGACGGTCCACGAACTCGTAGAGCGCGGCCGGCCGCCCCGGCCCGTTCTTGACCACCCGCCCGGTGGCGCGGACGAGGCCCGACTGCTCAAGTCCCCGACGGAAGTTGGACGGTTCGTAGGTTACCCCGCTGATCGCCTCGAACACGCGCCGGGCCTGAGGCATCGTGAACTGTTCGGGGAGCAGGCCGACCGCGATGTTCGACCACCACACCTTGCCGCGCAACCGCTCGACGCCGTCGGCGATGACGGCGGCGTGGTCGAAGGCCAGCGGAGGGAGCGCATCGACTGGGAACCAGCGCGCCGCCGAACCGCGCTCACGGAGCACCGCGGCATCGATGAGGCCGAGGTAGGCGACGGAGGGGATCCAGCCACGGGGGTCGCGCCTGGGGTCGCCGTAGGTCTGCAGCTGCTCCATGTACACGGCGCCGACCCCGGTCTTTTCGGTCAGCTTTCGCTGGGCGGTCTCCTCGGGGCGCTCGTCCCCACTCATGAAGCCGCCCGGCAGGGACCACATTCCGGCGCGGGGCTCCTCCTCGCGACGAACCAGCAGGACGTGGAGCTTGCCGGCCACGGGCGCCAGCACCACAGGGAGCGCGGTGAGGCCGGCGGGGGCCGCAAAGCCGGCGCTGTTGACAGCGCGCATCGGGTCGTCCATGGCAACGGAGAACGTACCAGCCTCGCGATGGGCCCCACCCGCGGCGCCCGCTGACACCGGGTGTCGCGAAACGGTGACGACCGGCGAGTCGCTCCGATGGGCCGTGTGGCGTCCGTCACAGAATCGCCACTCTCGCCCCCGGCGATGCGACTACGCTGCCGGTGCCGTGAACAGGTCAAAACCACCAATCGCTCGCCGGCTCGGGACGCCCGCCTCTCCCCGCCGGCGGTTCGTGGCCCCCGCGGCGGTGCGGGTCGCTGAGGCCTTCCTTCTCCTCCGGATCGGGTTCGGCGTCGGTCTCGTGATCCTCGCCACCACCCAGGCGCTGCCCGCCGGCTTCAGCATTCCCGGCGCAGGCCATCTGTCCCTCCCGGGCGCCGCAACGTGGAATGCCCTCGCCCCGTGGGCCGTCGCCGCCGCCGTGTTCGAGAGCGCCCTGGTGCTGCGCCTGGGCCGTCTCCGCGCCGGCAGCCGGCGGATGATCCTGTTGCTGGAGAGCGTGGCCATCGCGGCAAGCGGGGCGTACACGGCGGCGGGGCTCAAGGTGGCGCTGGTCCCGCTCGTTGCCGCCATCACCGCGGTGGTGCTGCTCCGTCTCGACCACGTCCGCCACTCCTTCGAGCTCGCCGGCGTGGCCCGGCGGATCCTCTGGCAGAACATCCCCGGCGTCCTCTACGACGGCTACACGCCCGCTGACCCGCTGGCGCCGATGGAGGTCCAGCGGGTCGGCTACCGCGCCGGTGTCGACGGGCCGCGGCCCGCGCCGCGCGCCGCGGAGACGTCGAGGACGTAGCCGACCGCGGGCTCGCGATGACCCGCCACCACGAAGGCGCCCTCTCCAACGGCCACCGCGCCACGGGCTTCGTAGAAATGCCTGGCCTCCGCCCGTGCCAGCGTCCACACCTCCATGCGCTGGCAACCTCGGGCTCTCAGCTCGGCGATCGATCGCTCCCAGAGCGCGGTGCCGACGCCCTGTCCCTGGTGCTCGGGCCGGACGTAGAGCGCCGCCAGCTCGCCATCGCCGTTGCGCAGCAGGCCGAGGTCGGCCACCCCGACGATCCGCCCTCCCCGCCTCGCCGCCAGCGTGCCCGCGGGTGCCAGCCGGGCGGGCACCCAGCTGCCCTCCCCCGTGAGGCCGCCGTCGAAGATCCCGTTGATCTCCGCCGGCGTGAAGATGTGCGTGTACGCCGAGATCCACGCGTCGCGAACCACCTCCACGCGTTGCTCGCGCTCGGCGAGCCCCTCGCTCCAACCGATGGCCAGCGCGCTCAATGCCCCGGCGTCACCTCACGACCGGTCACGACCAGTTCGATGGAACGCACCATGGCGACGGCGAAATCGTGGCGCTCGGCACGGTCGGTCTCAGCGTCGACCGCCTCGCCGGCGAGATGGTGCTCGATCCAGGGCGGCGTGCCGCTGCCCACCATGCCGCCATCGACCCACGCCCCAACCTGGCGATCGTCATCCTCATCGACCTCGATGGACACACGGCTGAAAACACCGGTGCGGTCAACCACCTTCCAGGTCTTGGCCCAGCGACGGGTGGCGCCGTCGTGGTCGCGGGCCAGGGAGACCGGCTCGGTGACCAGCGTCGCGCCGCTGGCCCTGGCCACGCGTCCGAGCAGTTCGACGATCGCCGGTTCGAGCTGCCGGCCCATCCAGCCGACCAGGGATGGAGCGCGATTGCCGAGGTCTGGCAGGCCGGCCACCGATTCCACGCCCTCGATGGCCTCCATCGTGGAGGCGTGACGGCGGCAATGGATGACGCCGCGCACCATCACGGAGTGTTCGGGGCACCACGCTGTCGGGCACTGCTGCTCTCGCTTGTCGACGTAGCTGCAGCGCAGGGCATCGTGGCGCGTGCAACCTGAGCACAACTCGTTGCCCGAAGGTGTCGCGTCGTGGCTGGTTGCTCTGTTTCGGCGGCTGAACACGGTGAAACGACCTCCGCGGTGGCCCCTCCCGCTCTGCATACTGCCCGTGCCTGGGAATTCCGTCAAGACTCGCTTCAATGACGGCGGCCGCATCATTCAGCACGTCCAGATGGACCACCTGAGCGCCGCGTTCCTCCGTGCGGCGGCGACTCGATCGGCAGCGGGGTGGGGGCGCGGCGAGCGGCGATCAGGTCCGCGACCACGCCCGTCCAGCCGGTCTGGTGCGACGCGCCGAGGCCGGCGCCGGTGTCGCCGTGGAAGTACTCGTGGAA
>Ga0075522_10000351_pt1 | contig 33011 bp, 30 predicted proteins | sample NGEPerA_FD_74796 | JGI IMG/M metagenome (GOLD analysis project Ga0075522, IMG submission 74796) | Arctic peat soil microbial communities from the Barrow Environmental Observatory site, Barrow, Alaska, USA - NGEE PermafrostL2-A | ecosystem: Environmental > Terrestrial > Soil > Wetlands > Peat ... | reverse complement strand
CATCCCGCCATGTCCGCTGACCATGTCGCCGTCATCACCGGAGGCGCCTCCGGTGATGACGGCGACATGGTCAGCGGACATGGCGGGATGTGGCACGCGAATTCTCCTGCGATGATGGGATACCGAGCCGACGGTCGCACCGATCAGCCAGCCTTTTGCGGATGGCGGGAACCGGCTACAGATATCGGCAATGATAGTAATTTTGGGGCTGACATGAAACATCCTTCGCTGTTCTCGCCGCTCGAGATCGGTCCGTATCGGCTCGAGCATCGCGTTTCGATGGCGCCGTTGACGCGGATGCGGGCGGAACGCCCGTCGCTCGTGCCGCGTCCGTTGAACGCCGAATATTACGCCCAACGCGCCACGCCGGGCGGCTTGCTCATCGCGGAGGCAACGCCGGTCATGCCGAGCGGGCACGGCAATCCCGGCGTACCCGGCGTCTATACGCAGGCGCAGGTCGAGGGCTGGCGCCGCGTGGTCGATGCGGTTCACGCCAAGGGCGGCCTGGTCTTCCTGCAGCTCTGGCATGTCGGCCGGGTCTCGCATTCCTCGTACCAGGCGGGGGGTGTGTTGCCGGTCGCGCCGTCTGCGGTGCCGCTGCCGCCCGCGTTGAAGACCATGACGGCCGACGGCAAGCCATCGGCTTACGAGACGCCGCGCGCGCTCGAAACCAGCGAGATAGCGGGCATCGTCGAAAGCTTCCGGCAGGCCGCGGAGAATGCGTTGAAAGCCGGTTTCGACGGCGTCGAGATCCACGGCGCCAACGGCTATCTGATCGAGCAGTTCCTGCAATCGCGCAGCAATTTGCGCACCGACCGCTATGGCGGATCGATCGCAAACCGCGCGCGGTTTCTGCTCGAGATTACGGACGCCGTGATCGGGGTATGGGGCGCGAACCGCGTCGGCATCCGGCTGTCGCCCTATGGCATCGCCAATGACAGTGGCGAGGCCGATCCGATGCCGCTCTATACCCATGTCGTGCAAGCGCTCAATCCGCTGGGGCTGGCGTATCTGCATTTCATCGAGCCGCGCTCGTCCGGCGCCGGCCGCGCCGAGGTCAATCACCAGAACGTGCCGTCGGCGATGGTGCTGTTTCGTCCGATCTGGAAGGGCGTGCTGATGACAGCCGGCGGCTTCACCGGCGAGAGCGCGGAAGCCGCGATCGCGGCGGGCCATGCCGATACCATCGCCTTCGGCCGCATCTTCATTTCCAACCCCGATCTGCCGCGCCGCCTGCGCGAGGGCTTCCCGCTGACGCCCTACAATCGCGCGACGTTCTATGCCGGCGAGGAGAAGGGCTACACGGATTATCCGGCCTATGGCGAGTTGGAGAAGGCGTGAGATTGAATTGTCATTCCGGGGCGATGCGAAGCATCGAACCCGGAATCTCGAGATTCCGGGTTCGCTTCGCGCCCCGGAATGACGGAGTGCTCCTGAATGGCAAAACCAATCAAAGCCGCCGGTATCGCGCAGGGCCAATGCCTGTGCGGCGCCGTCCGGTTCGAAATCGATACGCCGGCGCGCTGGGCCTGGCACGATCATTCCGCCGCGAGCCGGCGCGCCCACAGCGCGGCCTATGCGACCTATGTCGGAAGCTGGCGCAAGCGCTTCCGCGTCACCAGGGGCAAGACCGGGATCGCACGCTACGAGGACAAGGCAACAAAGACCGTGCGCAGTTTCTGCATCAGCTGCGGCTCGCCGCTGATCTACGAGCGGCCGCGCTCGCCGCATATGGTCAACATCCCGCGCGCGCTGTTTGCGGCGCGTACCGGCCGGCAGCCGCTTTATCACATTGCGATCGAGGAATTGCAGGAATGGGCTTACACCGGTGAGCCCTTGGTGCCGCTGAAAGGCTTTCCCGGCGTGGTCTGGCAGCGCTCGAAGAAGCAGCGACGCCGCACCGGCGACGATCCGTTCGAACTCAGCCGTGCCGAACCGTGAATGTCTCCGCAATCGTCAGTCCGGCGCGCAGGGCAGCCATGAGCCGGCTTCCTTGATCTCGGCGTCTCCGATCAGTCATGATGGCAAAAGTCCCGCGGTAACGGCCGCGGCAACGGGAGGAATTTCATGAATCGCATCACCGGGCGCTCGGCGTTCCTCGCGCTGCTCAAGGACGAGGGCATCACCCACCTGTTCGGCAATCCCGGCACCACCGAACTGCCGATCATGCACGCGCTGAAGGATCATCCCGATCTCACCTATGTGATGGCGATGCAGGAGAGCCTCGTGGTCGCGATCGCCGACGGCTACAGCCGCGCGTCGGGGCGCCTCGTCGCCTGCAACGTCCACGTCGCGCCGGGCCTCGGCAATGCGATGGGCTCGCTGTTCAATGCGAGCTTCACCGGCACGCCGATGATCCTGACCGCCGGGCAGCAGGAACAAGGGCATGGCCTGATGGAGCCGGTGCTGTACGGGCCGCTGGTGCAGATGGCCGAGCCGCTGGTGAAATGGGCGGTCGAGGTGACGCGGCTGGAGGACCTGCCGCGAATCGTGCGCCGCGCCGCCAAGATCGCGACCACGCCGCCGACCGGGCCGGTGTTCATCTCGCTGCCCGGTGACATCCTGAATTCGGAGGCGGGCATCGAACTCGGCCGCTCGACCCGCGTCGATACCCGGGTAAAGCCATCCGACGAGGCTTTGCAGACGCTCGTGGCGCGTATCCTGAAAGCAGAACGCCCCGTCATCATCACCGGCGACGAAATCGTCAAGAGCGACGCGCTCAAGGAAGCAGCCCAGCTCGCCGAGACGCTCGGCGCGCCCGCCTATCAGTGCTCGACGCCCTACGGCGCGCACTTCCTGTCGGAAAGTCCGTGCTTCATGGGCGCGCTGTCGCGCCTGCAGAAGCAGGTGCGCGAGGTGCTGTCGCCCTACGATCTGATGGTCGTGCTCGGCGCCGATCCGCTGCGGATGTCGGTCTACAGCGAAGTCGATCCGCTGCCGGAGGGCCTGCCGATCCTGCAGGTTGGCCTTGTCGACTGGGATATCGCGAAGAATTACGGCGCCGAGATTGCGCTGAAGGCCGACGTCAAGGAGACCTTGCGCGCACTGGTCCCGGCGCTGAAGGCCGCCGGCGGCGCCGCGCTGGATGCCCGTGCCAAAAAGGGCATCGCGGCGCTGGCCTCGAAGAACTGGACGGCGCGGCGCGGTCCGCTGATCGAGCAGATTTCGAAGGCAAAAGACCGCTCGCCGATCGATCCGGATTATCTCACGCTGCAAGTGGTCGAGGCGATGCCGGACAACGCCATCCTGGTCGACGAGGGTCTGACGTCGTCACGCCAGATGCTGGCGCTGCGGCCGCACCGCGACCGCTACGGCTATCATGCGCTGGCCTCCGGCGGCATCGGCTGGGGATTGCCTGCTTCCGTCGGCGTCAGCCTGGCGAATCCGAACCGGCCCGTAGTGTGTTATTCCGGCGACGGCAGCGCGATGTATTCGATCCAGGCGCTGTGGACCGCGGCGTATCACAAGCTGCCGCTGACGGTCATCATCGTCAACAATGGCGGCTACCGCATCATCAAGCAGCGCCTGCTCGCGTTCCATGGCGACAGCAATTATGTCGGCATGGATTTCGTCGATCCCCCGGTGGATTTTACCGGCGTCGCCAAGGCGCTCGGGCTGGAGGCGATGCGGATCACGGAGGCAAAGGATTTGAAGTCGGCGCTGGCGTCGGCGTTCAAGCGGCCTGGCGCGAAACTGATTGAAGTGGTCGTGGATGGGACGGTGTGAAAATTTCGCCGTCATTCGGGGGCGCGTCGAAGACGCGACCTCAGATGTGCAATTGCACACCGGGGAATCCTTGGATTCCGGGTCTCCTTCGGACCATCCCGGAATGACGGACTATCAATTACTCTGCCGCCTTCGCCCTCACGCCCGGACGGTACTGCGCCGCCGGATGCGGCGCGGCGAGCCGGGCGCGGCCTTCACCGAACAATTTCTCGCGCAGTGTGCCCGGCCGATAGGCGCTCTTGTAGCGTCCGCGGCGCACCAGTTCCGGCACCAGCATGTCGGTAATGTCTGCGAAATCGCCGGGAGAGACCGCAAACGGCACGTTCAACCCGTCGACGTCGGTCGCTTCGAACCAGGCTTCGATCTGGTCGGCGACCTTCTCGGGCGTACCGATCGCGACCGGGCCGGCGCCGCCGATGCCGACATGCTGGGCGACCTCGCGCACGGTCCAGACCCGGTCGGGATCGGCGCGGGTGACGTTGTCCATCGCGCTGCGGCCGGCGTCATTTTCGACGTGACGAACCTCCTGGTCGAGGTCGTAGACCGAGAAATCGACGCCGGTCCAGCCCGACATCAAGGTGAGCGCGCCTTCGGTGCTGACATGGCTGCGATAGTCGGCGTATTTGGCTCTCGCCTCGGCGTCGGTGCGGCCGAGGATGATGGTGAACATGCTGAACATCAGGATTTCGGCCGGGTTGCGGCCGTCCTTTGCGGCGAGTTCGCGAATGGCCGAGACGCGTGGTGCGATAACCTTCGCCGACGGTCCCGACATGAACACGCATTCGGCGTGCTCGGCGGCGAACTGCCGTCCGCGCGGCGAGGTGCCGGCCTGATAAAGCACGGGCGTCCGCTGCGGCGACGGCTCGCTGAGATGGATGGCGTCGACGCGATAATTATTGCCCTCGTGCTGGACGCGATGCACCTTGGCAGGATCGACGAAGATGCCGCGCTTGCGATCGCGCAGCGCCGCGTCGTCCTCCCAGCTGCCTTCCCAGAGCTTGTAGACCACCTCCATATATTCGTCGGCAACTGCATAGCGGTCGTCATGCGCGGTCTGCTTGTCCTTGCCGGCGCCGCGCGCGGCGCTGTCGAGATAGCCGGTCACCACGTTCCAGCCGACGCGCCCCTCGGTCAGGTGGTCGAGCGTCGACATCCGGCGCGCGAATGTATAGGGCGGCTCATAGGACAGGTTGGAAGTCACGCCGAAGCCGAGATGTTCGGTCACCGCGGCCATCGCCGGAATCAGCAGCATCGGATCGTTGCAGGGCGTCTGCGCCGCGTTGCGCAAGGCCGCGTCGGGATTGCCGCCGAACACGTCGTAGACGCCGAGAACGTCGGCGAGGAAAAGGCCGTCGAAACGCCCGCGTTCCAGCGTTTTGGCGAGATCGATCCAGTAGGGCAGCCGGTTATATTCCGCCGTGCGGTCGCGCGGGTGGGTCCACAGCCCCGGCGATTGATGGGCGACGCAGTTCATGGCGAAGGCGTTGAGCCGGATTTCTTTGGTCATGATCGGAAAGCCTCGAGGACGCCGGGTCCTCCTCCTTATTCGCCCGTGAAAGCCGGGCTGTTGGCCGAACTTGTTGCATTGGGGGTGGATTTGGCAAGGCAAATCCGGCGCGGGCTCTGCGAACCGGGCAGCAAGGTCAAAACCTGCCGCCAGCCGGAATTCGTGCCCAGTTGCGCCCCGATGCCATGTCTCTAGGATCGGGCTCTGGCGGAGATCGGTCCATGCAAGACATAGCGTTCGGCTTTCAGGCGGCGGCCTCTGACGTTGCCGGGGTTCCCGATGCCCAGCTCTATCGCGATCTGATGTCCGATTGCGAGTTGGGTCGCAGGCTCGGCTACGACGCGGCATGGCTGCTGGAGCATCATTTCAGCGACTACTATCCGACGCCGAGTCCGCTGTTGATGATGGCGCATATCGCGGCAAAATTTCCGGATCTCTCGCTCGGGACTTCGGTGCTGGTGTTGCCCTGGTATCATCCGCTGCGGCTTGCCGAAGAGATCGCCATGCTCAACCTGTTGACGAGAGGCAGGTTGCATCTGGGCATCGGACGCGGAACGGCCCGGATGGAATATAATGCCTACAACATCGACATGAACGAAGGTCGCGCCCGCTTCGCTGAGGTATTCAGGATTGTCGAAAAGGGCTTGGCGGGAAAGCCGTTCACGCATCAGGGCAAGTTCTGGAACATCGAGCGGCCGATCCGCATCCGCCCCGAACCCGTCGACAAACCGGTTCACTTCTATGGTGCGATCGGCAGCCCCGCCAGTGCCGAAGTGATGGGGGACCTCGGCATTCCTCCGATCTGTCTTTCGACGTTTCCGGATGGCTTGCTGGTGAAGATTCTCGATCGCTGGCGGACGCGCGCCGGCGCCAAAGCGCAAGGTGCCATTCTGCCGATCTCGGTCAAGATGTTCATCGCCGACACCGACGAGGAGGCGCGCGAGATGGGCCGTCGCTATTTCCCGGCCTATTTCGCCCTGCAGGCCGACCATTACGAGGCGGATGCCGATCCCTGGACGGGGATTCCGGAATATGCCGATTTCAGCCGGATGTTCGCAAACTTGCGCAAGCTGACGGACCCGGCGGAACTCGGGCCGTTCCACGATTCCAACCTGATCGGAAGCGCCGAGACGATCTGCAGGCGGATCGACGCGCTGATCGCCTTAGGCTTCAACTATTTCATGGTGTCCTCTGCGACACCGGGCACGCCGCTCGCCGTCCGTCAGCGGATGATGACGCGGTTCGCCGAGGAAATCTGCCCGCGTTACTCGAGCGCGATGCGAAAGGGCCGTGCCGCATGACCGCGCCAGTTCAGGGCAGGCTTGATGCCATCGCCAACGTTCACCGGCAATTTTCTTCCGGCGAATTCCTGCAAACGCTCGGGCGTCGTGTCGCCTACCAGACCGAAAGCCAGAGCACCGGACGTGAGGCCGAGCTGCGCGCCTATCTCGAAGAGGAAATGCGCCCCGTTTTTGCCGAACTCGATTTCGAGAGCCGGCTGGTCGAATCACCCAGCGGCAAGTCGCCGTTCCTGGTCGCGGAGCATCGCGAGAGCGATGCGTTGCCGACCGTCCTGATCTACGGCCACGGCGACGTCGTCGATGGCATGGTCGGCGAATGGCGCGGCGGCCTTGATCCGTGGAAGCTGACGACGATCGACAACCGCGTCTATGGCCGCGGTACGGCCGACAACAAGGGCCAGCACAGCATCAATCTCGCCGCATTGCGCGCGGTGCGCGACGCCCGCGGCGGCAAGCTCGGGTTCAATGCCAAATTCCTGATCGAGATGGGTGAAGAGATCGGCTCGCCTGATCTGAATAAAGTTTGCGCATCGCTGCGTGACGAGCTGAAGGCCGACCTGTTGCTCGCCTCCGACGGCCCACGGCTTGCCGCCGATCGGCCGACCATCTTCCTCGGTTGCCGCGGCGGCATCCGCATTCACCTCGACGTCAATTTGCGCGATGGCGGTCATCATTCGGGCAATTGGGGCGGCCTGATCGCCAATCCCGCAACCATCCTCGCCAATGCCATTGCGTCGCTGGTCGACAGCCATGGACGCATGAAGCTCGAGGCGTTGAAGCCACCGCGGCTGACCAACCAGATTCGCAGCATGCTCGCCGACGTTGAGATCAAGCCGCTGCCGGAAGAGCCGGCGCTATCGGAGAATTGGGGCGAGGAAGGACTGTCAGCGGCGGAACGGGTCTACGCCTGGAACACGCTCGAAGTGCTGGCGATGTCATCAGGCAATATCGATCATCCGGCGAATGCGATTCCAGGCCACGCCCGCGCCGTCCTGCAGCTTCGCTTCGTCGTCGGCACCAAATACGAAGGGGTTGTCGACGCCGTGCGCGTGCATCTCCTGGCCAACGGCTTTCCGATGGTCGAGGTCAAGGCCACCCAAAGCTTCATCGCCTCGCGCACCGATTTCGACAGCCCCTGGATCAAATGGGCGGCGGACTCGATCCGGCAGACCACCGGCAAGGCGCCTGCGGTGCTGCCGAATTTCGGCGGCTCGCTGCCGAACGACGTGTTCTCCGAGACGTTGGGATTACCGACGATCTGGGTGCCGCACTCCTATCCCGGTTGCTCCCAGCACGCACCCGACGAGCACATTCTGTTGCCGGTGACGGAGGAAGCGCTGGGCATCATGGCCGGCCTGTTCTGGGATCTGGGCGAAACCTCGCGCACGGGAGTTTTGAAATGATGGTATCGGCCCCGGCGGAGGGGATGTCGCAAACGGCTGCCGAGAAAAAGAACATCACCAGGCTCGTGGTCGCGACCTCGCTCGGCAATGCGCTCGAATGGTTCGACATCTCCGTCTACGCCTATTTCGCAGTCTACCTCTCCAAGGCGTTCTTCCCCGCAAGCGATCCGACCACCTCGCTGCTGCTGACCTTCGGTACGTTCGGCCTGACGTTCCTGGCGCGGCCGATCGGCGGTGTGCTGCTCGGCACCTATGCCGACCGTTATGGCCGCAAGGCCTCGCTGCTTCTGTCGATCGCGATGATGACCTTCGGCACGCTGGCGGTAGCCTGCACGCCGAGCTTCGATCAGATCGGCGTGCTCGCGCCGCTGCTCGTGATCATCGCCCGTCTGGTGCAGGGCTTCTCTGCCGGCGGCGAGTTCGGCAGCTCGACCGCTTTCCTGGTGGAGCACATGCCGGGCCGACGCGGCTTTGTCGCAAGCTGGCAGTTCGCAAGCCAGGGCATCAGCTCGCTGCTAGGCTCCGGCTTCGGTGTGCTGTTGTCCTCGACCCTGACCGATACTGAATTGCAAACCTGGGGCTGGCGCATTCCGTTCCTGTTCGGCGTACTGATCGGTCCGATCGGCCTTTACATCCGCAGCAACATCGAGGACGCGACCGCGCCGCCGGCGGCAAAGGACGACACGCCGGTCCGCAATGTCTTCATGGAGCAGAAATTCCGGGTCTTGCTTGCGGTTGGCGCGATCGCGACCGCTACCTCCGTCAACTATCTCATCATCTACATGCCGACCTACGTGGTCAAAACGCTGAACCTGCCGCCGACCATCGGTTATCTCGCGGCCTTTGCTGCCGCCATTGCCGCAATCATCCTCAATCCGATCGCCGGTGTCATCTCCGACCGGATCGGGCGCACGCCTTATTTGATCACGATGGGCGTCTTGTTGCTGATTGCGATCTTTCCGTTGTATCTCCTGCTTGCGAGCAAGCCGTCAGGTACGGTCATCGTGCTCGCGGTGTTGCTGCTGGGATCGCTGAAGGCGCTCTATCTCGGTGCGGTGGCGGCGCTGATGTCCGAACTGTTTCCGGCCGCGACGCGTGCCACGGGCCTCGGGCTCAGCTACAATATCGGTGTTACGGCCTTTGGCGGGATGGGGCCGGCGATCGTGACCTGGCTCGGTACCTTCGCGCTGATCGGCAACCTCGCGCCCGGTTACTATCTGACGGCCGTCTGCGTGTTCAGCCTTTGGGCACTGATTGCTACCCATCGGACCCGGGCGAACCGCTATGCCTGACCGGTCAGGAAGCGCAAAGCCGCCGAAAGTCACATTCTATTCCGGCCTGGTTTATGCAAGCATTACGGCAACCATCCAAACGGGAGAGGATAAATGAAGCATCTACGTATGGTCGGATTTGCGCTGGCGGCCGCATTTTGCGCTGGTCAAGCCAACGCCGAAGAACTGACGGGAACGCTGAAGAACATCAAGGATACCGGCACCATCACGCTCGGTTTCCGCGACTCCTCGATCCCGTTCTCATATCTCGACGACAACCAGAAGCCCGTCGGCTTCGCCATGGACATCTGCCACAAGATCGTCGATGCCGTGAAGAAGGATCTCAAGCTCGACAAGCTCGAGGTCAAGCTCAACCCGGTGACGTCGTCGACCCGCATTCCGCTGCTTGCCAACGGCACCATCGACCTCGAATGCGGCTCGACCACCAACAATGCCGAGCGCGAGAAGCAGGTCTGGTTCACCAATACCCACTTCCTGACCGCGAGCCGCTTCGTATCGAAGAAGTCAGGCAAGCTCGACAAGATCGACGATCTCAAGGGCAAGTCGGTGGTCTCGACCTCAGGCACCACCAACATCAAGCAGCTCACCGAGGCCAATGCCTCCCGCAATCTCGGCGTCAACATCATTGCGGCCAAGGATCACGCCGAGGCGTTCCTGATGGTGGAGACCGACCGCGCGGCGGCGTTCGTGATGGACGATATCCTGCTCGCAAGCCTGGTTGCGGGATCGAAGGATCCCGCGGCCTATGCCATTTCTTCGGATGCGTTCTCGAAGCCCGAACCCTACGGCATCATGTTGCGCAAGGATGACGTGGCCTTCAAGAAGGTGGTCGATGCCGCGACCGCGGCGCTCTACACCAGCGGCGAGGGCCAGAAACTCTACGACAAATGGTTCATGCAGAAGATCCCGCCCAAGGGCTTGAACCTCAACACGCCCATCAGCCCGGTGCTGAAGCACGAATTCGCCCATCCGTCGGATTCGCCGGATCCCGATTCCTACAAGGCGATGTGAAGTTTGCGTGCCCATGTAATGGCTTAAGCATTGCATGGGCACGTCGACGACATAACCCGGGCGCACGGAACGCTTTGTGAATTATCACTGGAACTGGGGCATATTCCTGGAGCCGGCCCCCGACGGGACCGGCACTTATCTTGACATGCTGCTGGCAGGCCTCGCCCTGACCATCGAGACCGCGATCCTCGCCTGGATCATTGCGCTGGTACTGGGGGCGATCGTCGGCGTGTTGCGCACGCTGCCGTCGAAGGCCGCGTCCTGGGCCGGCTTCGCCTATGTCGAATTCTTTCGCAACATGCCGTTGCTGGTGCAGCTGTTCATCTGGTTCTTCGTCCTGCCGGAACTCGTGCCGCGCGCATGGGGATTGTGGCTGAAGCAGCTGCCCCACGCGCCGTTCTACACGGCCGCGATCGGGATTGGATTGTTCATGTCCGCGCGCGTGGCTGAACAAACCCGCGCCGGCATCAACTCGTTGCCGCGTGGCCAGAAACTGGCCGCGACTGCGCTCGGCCTGACCACCGCGCAGACCTATCGCTACGTGCTGCTGCCGATGGCATTCCGCATCATTCTGCCGCCGCTGACGTCCGAATTCCTCGCCACCATCAAGAATACCTCGGTGGCGATCACCATCGGCCTGGTCGAGCTGACGGGTGCGGCGCGCGCGATGCAGGAATTTTCCTTCCAGGTATTCGAGGCCTTCACCGGCGCCACCGTGCTCTACCTCCTGGTTAACATTGTGGTCGTCGTCGCGATGCGCCTGCTCGAGCGCCGCGTGGCCGTGCCCGGCTATATCACCGGGAAGTGAGCCGCGCCATGTTCGCCAATTTCGACTTCGACGTCATCGGCCGCTCGCTTCACTATCTGCTCGTCGACGGCATGACATTCACGCTGACGTTGACGGCCCTCAGCGCGCTGGGGGGGCTCGTCTTCGGCACCCTGATCGCGCTGATGCGGCTGTCGGGCCTTGCTTTGCTCGGGCGTATCGCCGGCCTCTATGTCGACCTGATGAGGTCGCTGCCACTGGTGCTGGTCATCTTCTGGTTCTATTTCCTTGTGCCCTATATCGGGCAATGGCTCACCGGCGCGTCGCGGCCGATTCATGTCGGCGCCTACGCGTCCTCGCTCATCACCTTCATCCTGTTCGAGGCGGCGTATTTTTCCGAGATCATGCGCGCCGGCATCCAGTCGATCTCGAAGGGACAGCCCGCAGCCGCCCAGGCGCTGGGGCTAACCTACGGCCAGAGCATGCGTTACGTCGTGCTGCCACAGGCGTTCCGTAACATGCTGCCGGTGCTGTTGACGCAAACCATCGTATTGTTCCAGGATACCTCGCTGGTGTACGTGGTGTCGATCACGGATTTTCTCGGCGCCGCCAGCAAGGTCGCGCAGCGCGACGGCCGGCTGGTCGAAATGTACCTGTTCGCGGCCGTGGTCTATTTCATCATCTCCTGTTTCGCGTCCTTTGGCGTCCGGCGCCTGCAGGCGCGCATCGCCTTCGTGCATTAGCGGAAAATTCCATGATCGAAATCAGCCACGTCGACAAATATTACGGGGCGAGTTTTCAGGCCCTGAAGGATTGCACCACCAGCATCGCCAAGGGCGAGGTGGTGGTAGTATGCGGGCCGTCCGGCTCGGGAAAATCGACCTTGATCAAATGCGTCAACGCGCTGGAGCCGTTCCAGAACGGCGAGATCACCGTCGACGGAATCCGGGTCGACGATCCGAGGACGAACCTGCCGAAACTGCGAGCGCGCGTCGGGATGGTGTTCCAGCATTTCGAGCTGTTCCCGCATTTGAGGATCATCGAAAACCTGTGTCTGGCGCAGGAAAAGGTGCTGGGGCGCTCGCATGGCGAGGCGCTGGCAAAGGCCTCGAAATTGCTCGATCGCGTCGGCCTGAAGGACCATGCGCGCAAATACCCGGCCGAGCTGTCTGGCGGACAGCAGCAGCGGGTCGCGATTGCCCGGGCGCTGGCAATGGACCCGATCGCCATGCTGTTCGACGAGCCGACCTCGGCGCTCGATCCCGAGATGATCAGCGAGGTGCTCGACGTTATGGTGGATCTCGCCCGAGAAGGTATGACCATGATGGTGGTGACTCATGAAATGGGCTTTGCCAGCAAGGTCGCGCACCGGGTGATTTTCATGGACCAGGGGGAAATCGTCGAGGATGCGCCAAAGACCGATTTCTTCGGCAGCCCGCGCAGCGACCGTGCGCAGAAGTTTTTGTCGAAGATTTTGTCGCATTGAGGCCCTGGCGTCATTGCGAGCGAAGCGAAGCAATCCATATGACGATAAGAGAAGTCTGGATTGCGTCGTCGCTTCGCTTCCCGCAGCAATGACGCTGAGCTAGCAGGCACATTCCTCGATCAAGTATTAAGAATTCGGGTATACCGTCCCGCGTCACCGTTTCGCTTCCCCTGCAGGAGAATTCGCTTGGACCAGATCGCTTACGTCAACGGGTCGTTCGTGCCGATGTCAGAGGCCAAGGTCTCGATCCTGGATCGCGGCTTCCTGTTCGCGGACGGCATCTACGAGGTCGCCGCCGTGCTGGAAGGCAAGCTGATCGACAATGCCTCGCATTTGGCGCGGCTGGAGCGCTCGGTCGGCGAGATAGCGCTGGCATTGCCGGAGACGACCGAGCGCATCCAGGAGATTCAGCGTGAACTTGTTGTCCGCAATAATCTCGTCAACGGCATGGTCTATCTGGAAGTGACGCGCGGCGCCGATACAGGGCGGGACTTTGCATTCCCCAAGGGGGTGAAACCGACGCTGATCATGTTCACCGCGGTGAAGGATATCGTCAACGCGTCCTCGGCCAAGACCGGGATCGGTGTGATCACGGTGCCCGATATTCGCTGGACCCGACGCGACATCAAGAGTGTGGCGCTGCTCGCGCAGGTGCTGGCAAAGCAGGCCGCCGCCGAAGCCGGCGCCGCAGAGGCCTGGATGATCGAGGACGGCAAGGTGACCGAGGGCGGCTCGTCCTCGGCCTTCATTCTGACCCAGGACGATGTGCTGGTGACACGGCAGAACGGCAGCGCGATCCTGCCGGGCTGTACCCGCAAGGCGGTGGTGGCGCTCGCCGAGGAACGCCAGCTTCGCGTCGAGGAGCGCCCCTTTACCGTCGAGGAAGCACTCGCCGCCAAGGAGGCCTTCATCACCTCGGCGACCGTGTTCGTGCAGGGTGTGGTATCGATCGATGGCAAGATCGTCGCCAACGGCAAGCCCGGTCCGATGACCGGCCGGTTGCGCGAAATCTATGTCGACTTCGCGCGGGCTACAGCGGTGTGATGATCGCGTAGCCGACGCCGATCAGGCGGCCGCCTTGGCTTTTGCCGTCGGAATTGCGCGAAAGCTGATGGCGAGCCGGTTCCACGCGTTGATCGTCGCAATCAGCATGGTCAGATTGACCGTCTCGGCTTCCGAGAACTGCGCCCGCACCTCGTTGTAGACGTCATCGGGCGCATGGGTCTCCGAAATCAGCGTCACCGCCTCGGTCCATGCCAGCGCGGCTCGCTCGCGGTCGTTGTAGACAGGCGATTCTCGCCAAGCGTTCAAGAGATAGAGCCGCTGCTCGGTCTCGCCCTGCTTGCGCGCGTCCTGGGCGTGCATGTTGATGCAATAGGCGCAGCCGTTGATTTGCGACGCTCGCGTCTTGACCAGTTCCATCAGCGACTGTTCAAGGCCGCTTGCCTGCAACTGGGCCTCCAGTGCAGTGAGCGCCTTGATGGTGTCGGGTGCGGCCTGGAAGAAGTTCATCCGAGGTTTCATGATCGGTCTCCTGTAATTGGGCGGGTTGAGATAGATTCTTAATGCGCGCCGCGAGTTGCAAGATGGTCGGGCTTCCTCAGCAGCAGGGCTGCCATGAGCGCAACGACCAGCACGGCGCCGAGCAGATAGCGAGCAAATAGAAGGTATCGCTGAAGGCCAGGATGTAAGCCTGCTTCTGCACGATGTGGCCGATCGCGACCAGCGCGTTGCGAGGCGTCCGCGCGATCGAGAACGCCGTGATTGATGAAATATTGCGTGAGCTGATCGATCCGCGTCGTGTGGCCTTTCCGGAAACCGATTGTGACAACACGTTGGAATGATACTGCCCGCGCTTGGTCAGGAAGGTCTGCAGCATGGCGATGCCGACAGCGCCGAGCAGCAGAAACTGATCAATCCCCATTCGTGAGGCGTCGTTCGCTACGAACGACTGAATCGCCGCTGACGCGGGCAGCGGCTACGGCTTGAGCATCAGCTTCTGCACCCGCCAGTTCAGCAATTCGCCGACCCACAGCACGTTCTCCGATGGGCACGCCATCGCGTGGATCCAGCCGAACTGCTTCAACTGCTTGCCGGACTTGCCGAGCACGCCCAGTACCTTGCCCTCGAGACTCAGCTTGTAGACCCGGCCCGGCCAGGCATCTGAGCTGTAGAGCACCTGATTGGGCGGCGGGGTGATGCAGATCGACCAAGGCGAGCCCGGCGCAAAGGTGCCGCCGGCCATCATGGCCTCGTCGGGAATCTTGCCGATCGCGGGCCTGGCATCCGGCAGCACCGGAACGTCGATGACGAACTGGCGCAGGAATTTTCCGTCGCCGTCGAACACCTGGATACGATGATTGCCGCGGTCGGCAACATAAACATTGCCCTTGGCGTCGGTCGCAATCGAATGCGGGGTATTGAACTGGCCGGGCTCCTTGCCGCGCTCGCCCCACGACTTCAGCCAGTTGCCGTCCTTGTCCACCTTGGCGACACGCGAATTGATATAGCCGTCGCTGATGAAGGTGTTGCCTTCCTTGTCCCAGGCCACGTCGGTGACCTGGCGAAACCGGCCATCCTCGGCCGGCAGCGGCGGCTTCGGATGTTTCAAGGGCGCCGTATCCTCGTCGGAGGCCTCCTGCTTGCGGCCGAACACCATGACGACCCGGCCCTCCGGATCGAATTTGATCACCATGTCGGAGCCCTTGTCGGTGACCCAGATGTTGTCGGCGGGATCGACCTTGACCGTGTGCCCGAACGACCAGGCATAGAGGTTCTTGCCGATCTCGCGGACGAACCCGCCCTTGCTGTCGAATTCCAATAGCTGCGTTGCCGCCGCGGCATAGGCCGGCCCCGACGTGTTGCCGCGCGACAGTACGAAAACGTGGCCCTTGGAATTTACCGAGACGCCCGACACTTCGCCGAAATACATGTTGGTCGGCAAATGAAGCGGATTGGGGACGGAGTCGAAGGCGATCGGGGGCACCTGCTGCGCGAAGGCCGGAGGCCCGATCAGCAGCAAAAGTCCGGCCAGCCAGTGCTTCATGAGTTCCTCCCCAAAAGTATTTTTTCGTTGCCTGCGATGGTAATCTATCGCCGGTCCCGGCGTCCATCCCTCGCGCTCCCCATCATGACGGTTCGTCGTCAGGCGCATAGCGCTGCGCGGGAAGGCATGATCTGCTAGGGCGGTCTCGGAAAGCTCCAGCTGCAAGCGGATGCACATGCCATTTGAACACAACACAAAAATTACGTCGCTTCTGTTCGCGCTCGCAGCATTGCTGCTTGCGGTCATTTCGCCCGCTCCGGCTTCGGCTGCCTATCCGGAGAGGGTCGTCAAAATCGTCGTGCCGTTTGCACCAGGCGGCGGCACCGACGTGGTCGCGCGCGCACTCGCGCAGGAGATGGCGAAGGATCTCGGCGTCTCCGTCATTGTCGAAAACAAGCCGGGGGCGGGGACCATCATCGGCACCCAGACGGTCGCGACCAGCGAGCCGGACGGCTACACCTTGCTGATGGGGACATTCGCGAACGCGGTCAATCCCAGCCTGAAAGCGACGCTGCCCTATGATCAGCACCGCGATTTTGCGGCCGTGGCGCTGGTCGCGCGCTCCTTCAATATCGTCGTGGTCAATCCTAAATCGCCGGTTCGATCGATCGCCGACCTGATCGCCGCGGCGAAAGCCGATCCCGGCAAATTGTCCTATGGAACCTACGGCACCGGCACCTCGGCGCATCTGGCGGGCGAACTGTTCAAGAACCTCGCCAAGGTCGACCTGACCACGGTACCTTATAAGGGCGCCGCACCGGCCATCACCGACCTGTTGAGCGGTCAGATCCAGGTGATGTTTACGACAGTGGCGAGCGCCGCCTCGTTGATCCAGGCCGGACAGTTGCGCGCACTCGCTGTGACGTCAGCGCAACGCTCACCGGCGTTCCCCAATTTGCCGACCGTGGCCGAGGCAGGCGTGCCTGGCTACGAGGCGGAGAGCTGGTACGGCCTGTTTGCGCCCGCCAGGACGCCCAGGGATATCCTGGACCGCCTCAACAAGTCGGCCGCCACAGCGGTTGGATCGGAGGTCTTCAAGCAGCTCGCCGTCAATGAAGGCCTCGTCATGGTCGCGCGTCCGCCCGAAGAGCTCGATCGCTATTTTCACGGTGAGGAAGAGCGCTGGCGCAAGGTGATCCAGGATGCCGGGATCAAGGCGGAGTAGCGGCCGCAGTGGCCGCCTCCGGCGGTTCCCATGCGATCGAATTGTGTCGGAATATTACTATACCCGAGGGGTTGGAGGGGAGGCATCCGCAGCACCAAACGCTGCGTCATGAGCCATCAACTCGGGGAGACCTACAATGTCCGGCATGATCCAGCGCGTTCTGGCAGCTTCAAGCTTTGCTCTTGTTTACGTGATCGTGCCGGCTTCGGCGCAGGAGACCGTCCGCATTCGCGGCACCATCGAAAAAATCGACGGTCCGGTCTACGTCGTCAAGAACCGCGACGGCGCGGAACTCAGGCTGACGGTCACCGACAATCCGCTGTTCGTCGCGATCGTAAAATCGACGATGGCCGACATCAAGCCAGGAATGTTCGTCGGCGCGACCGGAACGACGCAGCCGGACGGCAGCCAGAAAGCCATCGAGGTGCACATCTTCCCGGAATCGATGCGCGGCACCGGCGAAGGTCACTACGACTGGGATCTCAAGCCCAACACCAAGATGACCAACGCCAATGTCGAGCAAACCGTTGCCGGTGTGGACGGGCCGGTGCTGTCGGTCAAATACAAGGATGGCGAGAAGAAGGTGATGGTAACGCCGGAAACCGCGGTGGTCACCTACGTCACCGGAAACAAAGCCGACCTCAAGCCGGGGATCAAGGTCTTCGTCGGCGCCGCCAGGAAGCAGCCCGACGGGACCGTACTGACCCCGCGTATTACCTACGGCAAGGACAGCTTGATGCCGCCCATGTAAATGGGCGTGGCGCCGGCACGATTGAGCTTGCGATCACGGAGTCGCGTTGGGCCGCTATATTGCGGCGAAGGTGCCGGCGCTACTGCTCGATCCTGATATTGGCGGCCTTGGCGACGGCGCCCCATCGGGCGATATCGGCCGCGAGAATTTTCGAGAATTCGGCGGAGGTGTTGCCGACCGGTTCGACACCGAGCAGTTTCAGCCGCGCGGCGACGTCCGGCAACCTCGCAATCCTCATCAATTCGCCCTCGAGTTTGCTCGTGATCGCGGGCGGCGTGGCCTTCGGCACAAAAATGCCGCTCCACAATACCGCGTCGACGTTTATACCGGCTTCCCTCAGCGTCGGTACGTCAGGCAAATCTTCCATTCGCGTTGGTGACGTGACGGCCAGCGCCCGCACCGTTGACGCCTTCACCTGGCTGGATACGGGACCGGCGTCCGCAATCGTCGTCGTGACCTGCCCGGAAACCACGGCCATGACCGACTCGGTCGCGCTCTTGTAGGGAATGACCTGCATCGGTGCGCCGGTCTGCTGCTTGAACAGCTCGGTCACCAGCTGAAATGAAGCCGACGAGCTCGCATAGTTCATCTTGTCGGGATTGGCCTTGGCATAGGCAACGAGCTCCGCCACCGATTTGATCGGAGATGCCGCATTGACGATTACGATCAGCGGGTATGAGCCGAGCTCGGACACGGCGGTGAAATCGCCTACGGCATCATAAGGCAGTTTGGCGTAAACTGCGGGATTGATCGACAGGCCGCTGGCGCTCATCAGCAGCGTGTAACCGTCGGGCGCGGATTTCGCGACATATTCGGTCGCGGTGATCGCGCCGGCGCCAGGCTTGTTCTCGATGATGACGGGTTGCCCGAGGCCTTCCGACAATTTTTGTCCAAAGATGCGCGCGATGATGTCGTTGCCGCCGCCGGCGGCGAATCCAACGATGATATGAACGGCGCGCGTTGGATATTTCGCTGGATTATCCTGGGCGCGCGAGGAATTCGCCGCGAGCATGGCTAATCCGAGACAGGCGCCCGTCAGGAGATGTCGGCAGGACTTGGTCATGGTCTCTACTTAAAGCCGGGTGACGTGAACATGCAGCACGGCGGCGTTGCCGTCGTCCAGCGCCGCGAGGCAGCGGTCGATGGCCGCGGCGAGATCGTCCGGATCGCTGACGCGCCCGCCATGCGCGCCGAACGCCTTGGCCACGGCGGAGAAATCCCGCGCCTCGCCCTGCCGGCCCGACGTCAGCCGCGACTGGAACTGATCGGTCGCGGCGGCCATGCCCTTGGGATAGACCCGCTGCACCGCCGATTTCACGGCCTGCCAGCCGCCATTGTCCACCACGACGGTCAGAACCGGGAGCTGATATTGCTGCGCCACCGCGTAGACGCTGTCGGGTGAGGAGAAATGAAAGCCGCCATCGCCGATCACCTGCACGATGCGGCGGTCGCCTTGCGCCAATTTCAATCCGAGCGCCATGCCACCCGAGAAACCCAACCCGCCACCGGCCAGCCCCACATAGCTCGCAGGCCGGGTGCGGGTCAGGTGCTCCTGCAGGATCGGCGCGTTACGGATCGCTTCGTTGATGACGATGTCGTCCTGAGACAATTTTGCGCTCAGCGTTGCGAACAAGAACGCCGGATTCAGCGCGCCCGAAATACCCTTGTTGGCACTTGCCGCCGCGCGGCGCTTCCCGGCTGCCTCGCGCGCGCCGCTCCAGCTTGCGATACGGCCAGCGACGCGGCGGCGCCAGCCATCGTCGGCGCTCGCCTCCATCACATCGAGCACCTGTTGCAGCACGGTCGCGCAGTCGCCCTGGATGCGCATGTCAGTGGGAAATCCCCACATCGGGAAGTCCGACTTCAGCGGATCGATATCGATCTGGATCCATCTAATCGCGCCGGCGCGCTTGGCATATTGCGGAATGAACGGCACATCGGTGTCGAGCAACAGCCCGAAATCGGCGTTCTCAAGCAGCGGCAGGGCATCGAAGCCGGCGAAGCAGGGCGAATCCTGGGGCATGTTGAGGTGAATCGGGTTGAACTCCGCGACCTGGATGCCGCAGGTTCGGGCCAGCCTGTCGAGGATCTCGACGGCGTGCGGCCTGCGGCCGAGATAGGCAGTGAGCGCGATCGGGTTTTCCGCCGTCATCAAGGCTTGCGCGATGGCTTCGACGCGCGCCGGCTCGATGCCGCCGGACTGCACGCTGCCATAGCGCGCCGGTGGATAGGACGGCATCGCGGCGTCATCCCATTCCTCCGCCAGCGTCTCGCGTGGCAGCATCATGTAGACCGGGCCGGGCGGATCGCTTTGCGCAAACGCGCAGGCGCGGGCCAGCGCTTCCTTCACCACGATGCCGGCGGGCAGCGAGTATTCCCATTTGACGTAAGGCCTGACGATGCCTGCGATATCGAACGGGTCTTGCACGAAATGCACATAGGTGTCGCGCCCGCCCGGCAGTTCGCCATGCAACGTAAAGGGTGCGCGTCCCGCAAACAGCATCACCGGCAAGCGATAGCGAAACAGGTTCTGGATCGCCATGCAGGCGTTTGCCGTGCCGGCATCGACATGCACCAGAACGGCCTGCACCCGTCCGGTCGCAAGCGCATAGCCGCCGGCCATGTGGACGGCGACCACTTCGTGCGGGCACAGGATGATCTCGGGATGTTTCCGGCCCTCCTGGTCCCAGCGCGCCAATTCCTCGATGAGGGAGACATGGTCGGTGCCGAGATTGGCGAAGATGTAGTCGACCCCGAGATCGACCAGGCCTTCGAGGAAATAATGCGCGGTCGAGTGGCGGCTCATGCCTGGCTTCCGGGCGCTTTCTCCGCGACGAATTTATTGCGGAGTGTGCCGATGCCGGTAATGTCGATCTCGACGACGTCGCCGTCCCTGATGTCGGGGGAAGCGCCGTCGGTACCCATCCAGATCACGTCGCCCGGCCAAAGGGTAAAATATTTGGTCAGCTCGACGATGAACGGCACCACCCCGAAGATCATGTCGTTGGTATGGAAGCGGCCGGTCTCCTTGCCGTTGACCCTGATGATGGTTTCCATCTTGTCGAGACTGGCCTCGGTCTCGATCCATGGTCCCATCGGCTTGAAGGTATCGGCATTCTTGGCGCGCCATAGCCCGCGGTCGGCCTTCTGCCAGGTCCGTTCGCTGACATCGTTGCCGATAGTGTAACCGAACACGCAGGACATCGCTTCGCGTTCGCTGAGGTGTTTTGCCTTCTTGCCGATGACGACGGCCAATTCACCCTCATAATGGATTTTCTCGGTGGCGGTCGCCGGAATCACCACGTCTTCGTCATGCGCGATCAGCGCGTTCTGGGCGCGGTAGCCGATCTCCGGGCGATCGGGAATGTTGGGGACGGTGCCGGCCTTGTCGGCGGCCTCCTTGAGGTGTTTGAGGTAGTTCAGCCCGACGCAATAGAAGGTGCGCGGGATCACCGGCAGCTCGATCTTGACGTCCTTGAGCGGGTAGGTCTGCGCCGTGCGCTGCCATTCGCCGAATGGGTCGCCGCTGACGGCGATCACCTTGTCGGCCTCGAGGATGCCCCAGGAGGTCTTGCCGGCGGCGGTGAATTTGAGCCAACGCATGCGCTTATCCTTTTCTTATTCCGCGGCGGCCCGCGGCCGGGTTTTCCATGCGCCGGCCACGGGGCGCCGCAGGCCCAGATTTTCGCGCAAGGTCTTGCCGACATAATCCCTGTGGAACAGCCCGCGCCGCTGCAATTCCGGCACCGCATGCTGGACGAAATCGGCATACGACCCCGGCACATAGGTGGCCGCAACCACAAATCCGTCGCAGCCGCGGCCGACAAACATTTCCTCAAGCCTGTCGGCGATCTCCTTCGGGCCGCCGACGATCGCATCCTGGGTCTGGCCGCGGCCGGAGAAGGTGATGAAATCGCGCGTCGACGGGTTGGTCTTGCCGGAAGTCCTGAGCACACCGTCGCGAATACCGATCATGCCCTGCATGCCCTGCAATTCTTCTGTCGTCAGTGGCTCGTCGATGCCCTTGGCGCCGAAATCGAAATTCAGCCCTTCCGCCAACAGCGAGAGCGCGTCGATCTCCAGCGGCAGCTTGCCGATCAGCGCCATTTTGTCTTCGGCCTCGGCCTTGGTGGCGGCGCAGACCGGCGTGACCAAATTGCAGAGGAACATCTGGTCGGGATCGCGGCCGGCCTTGGCGGCTTCATTGCGGATGGCGTCATAACCTTGTTTCGCGTTGGCGAGATTACGCGCGGCGGTGAAGATGACCTCGCCCCATCGCCCGGCAAAGCGCTGGCCGCGCCCGCTGGCGCCGGCCTGGATCACCACGGGATGGCCCTGGCTCGAGCGCGGTACCGTAAACGGCCCGCGCGACTTGAAGAACGCTCCGTTGTGATCGAGCCGCTTGACCTTGGTCGGGTCGGCGAAACGACCGCTCTTCTTGTCCATGATCAGCGAACCGTCTTCCCAGGAATCCCAGTGGCCGAGCACCACTTCCATGAATTCGTCGGCGCGGTCGTAGCGCAAATCGTGGTCGAGATGGGCATCCTTGCCCATGTTGAGGGCCTCGCCGTCGTTGACCGAGGTGACGACGTTCCAGGCGGCGCGGCCGTCGGTCATGAGGTCGAGGGTGGCAAAGCGGCGCGCCACGTCGAACGGCTCGAAATAGGTGGTCGAGCAGGTCGAGGCGAGGCCAAGCTTTTCCGTCACCATGCCCATCGTGGTCAGCACCACGATCGGGTCCATCTTGACGCAGCGGATGCCGTATTCGACGGTATGGGCGTGATCGTTGCCGTAGCGGTCGGGCATCGCGAGGCGGTCGTCGAAGAACGCCATGTGGAATTTGCCGGCCTCCAGAATCCGGGCGATCTCCTGATAGTAGTCCGCCGACATCGAATCGTCGCGCGATTCGGGATGGCGCCATGAACTCGGCAGATTGGTGCAGTTCTGCGCCTGCAGGAAGCCGACCATCGCCATTTGCCGCGTCATGCTGCTCTCCCCGTGCCGGCCGGATGCGATCTCATTTCAGATCAAGCTCGGCGGTCAATTTGTATTCGCCCGCCAGCGTCCGCAATTTGTCCCAGGTCGTGTCCTCGACGTCGATGCCTGACGCTCGGCGCTGCTGCTCCCGCAGATATTCGACCTCGCCCGGATAGTACACGCCCTTTGAGCCTTCGGAGGGCGGCGTCGATTTCAGATATCGCGCGAACTCGGCGACTTCCTTCTTGAAATCCTTCAACGGCCGGAACGCGGCGACATTGAAGACCGCCATGAAGCAGCCGTCATTATGCCTCCCGGTCGGTTCGACGCCGAAACCAAGGCCCGTGAGCAGCCCGCACAGCACCTCGACCATCGCCGCCAGGCCGCTGCCCTTGTAGCCTTCGGTGCCGCCGAGCGGCAGCAGCGCGCCGCCCTTGCGGTATTGTTTGGGATCGGTGGTCTGTCGTCCCTCGGCGTCGATGATCCATCCCGGCGGGATCTCCTCGTCGCGCGCGATGGCGAGCGCGATCTTGCCGGCCGCCACTGCGGAAGTCGCCATGTCGAGATAGAACGGCGCCTGGAGGTCGGACGGCACCGCGATCGAAATCGGATTGGTGCCGAGCCGCGCCTCGCGGCCGCCGAACGGCGCGACGTGTTTCGGCGAACGGCCGGAATCGGCGGTGGCAAGGCCGATCATGCCCTCGCGCATCGCCATCATCGGGTAGGCGGCAAGCCGCCCGACATGGCTTTGCCGGAACACGGTGCAGGCCGCGACATTGGTGGTCTTGGCCTTCTCGATGGTCAGCGCCATCGCCCTGGCGTTGACGTGGAAACCGAAACCCCAATGGCCGTCGATCACGGTGGTGGTCGGCGTCTCCTGCACGATGGTCCATTGCGCGCCCGGGACGATATGCCCGACCTTGATGCGGTCGATATAGGTCGGGATCGCGATCACCCCATGCGAGTCATGGCCGGCGAGGTTGGCGTTGACGCAGCCGACGGCGACCGCGCTTGCTTCTTCCTCGGACGCGCCGGCGGCCCGGAGCAACGCCGCGCCGATGCGTGTAAGACGGTCGGCCTGCACCATCGGCATGGGGATTTCCTCACTTCAAAGCCCGCGCGGAGGAGGGCGGGTCTTGCTTGTTGTCGCGGGGCCCATGCTCTCAAAGCCACGGCCCGTTAGCAATGACCTCGGAGCAAAAACCTGGCCGGCCAAACCTGGCGTTCGCCGGCCGGCGCGACACGGTCCGGCAGCGCGGCCCGGCAATTCCAAACGCGTGCACCGGCCGGGGAGACGGGTGGCTATTTCTCTTCCGCCGGGGTCGAGGTTGCCGGTCCTTCGCCCATGATCAGGAGCACCGCGTCCTCATCCTTGGCACCATCCCAATGCACCTGCTTGCCGAAATGGGTGATGAAACTCCCGGCCGGCATCGGCGTGGTGTTGGCGGGATCGAATTTCGTCCCCGTGCCTACCCACCAGGTGCCCTGCAGCACGACGATGTAGCGGTCGTTGGGATGGAAGTGCGGATGACTGAAATGGTTGCCCTTGGTCCACTTGTTGTAGACCATGTAGAAGCCGGGCTTGGTCGGATCGCCGACAACGACGGCGCTCTGCGCGCCCGCGGCATTGACCGGGCCCCACGGAATCTGGTTCGGCAGCTTGTAGACCAGCGCTGCGGGATTGAGTTCGGCCGCGGAACTCATGCTCAACAGGCCGGCGAAAGAAAAGGAGATTGCGAGGTATCGCCAGAAACGGCTTTTGGTTTGCATGGTTTCCTCCGCTGTTGATGGGCGCGCATGGCTCGCAGGTGCGCGAGGCCTGGGTGCCACGCCATGGTACCCGGTCTGCTTCCGGCGGTGCAAGATGTGCGCTTATATGCGTTGCCGCGATCAGGCCTTGGCCGACAGCCTCTTGTGCGCGCGGTTCAAGCGCCGGTAGTTCATCCTGGACAGTGCGGTCACCGTCGCGGTCGGCAGTAGCCGGAGTATGGATTTTCGTGCCAACCAGCCTATATCGCCGATCTCGCGCAAGTGTCCCGGCTCGACCCTCGTCTGCGCGACCGCTGCCGGCAGAGAGGAACGGGCGCGTTGGTTCGCATAGAGCACGGTATTGAAGCGGTACCAGGGTTCGACGCTGTTGTCGGTGCGGAAGGCCGGACGAACGACGTCGTAGGCCTCAAAGCCCATTTTCGCGAAAACGCCTTGCCAGAACAAGGGCGGTCTCTCGTTGATATGGTTTTCGCCGCCTTGTCCGGGTGTCGCCGCCGAGAAGAGGACCAGATCGGCATGCGTCGCGAGTGAGGAAATAAACGCTTCCGAGCCGGAGCGCGGCAGATGCTCGGCAACCTCGAGACTGGTGACAAGATCGTAGCGCCGTCCCAGATCGAATTTTTGGGAGAGGTCAACCGCGGTAAAATCCTCAACCGGTATCAGCAGCGATTGCTCGCGCACATAGGGGCCGTCGACGCCCTGGGCGATCGCGACGCCGGAGGCTCTCCATTCGCGCAGCCACGCTCCGCGTCCGCATCCGACATCCAGTATGGATTTTATACCAAGCAACGGCGCGAGAAACGCGCTGAAGCGTCTCGCCGAGATGATCGAACCGCGCTCGATATATTCGAAGAACTCATCGGTGTATTCGTGTAACTCGCTCATTGCACGGCGCCACGCTCGATGTCCTCGACGATGAACGGCGGACTGTCCTTCGTGCTCGAATAAATGCGCCCGACGTACTCACCAACCGCAATAACGCGTTTCGTTGAGCCGTGCCGGACCAGCGCCTCCATTATCTGTTCCATCTTGAGATGGGCTACGCCGATCCAGAGGGATGACTTATCCGTCCTTGGTCGTCCGATGGGCTCTTGCATGGTCCGATCGCGCGAAAATAGCCGTTTGGCCACCGTTCCGGAGGCCGCACTTAGCCTGTATCCATGACGGGTTTCAACCGAAAATTGGGCGGCGATCCTGCGCAAGTTTAGCAGACCATGTTCGCAGCAGCCAAGGCAGAGGGCGGTCCCGAAACGAGATTCAGGATGACTTCGGTTGGCCAGGATAGGCAAGCAAAACTCTACCAGTCACACGTGCTGCGATCCGTTTCGCGGCGTTGTTAATCGGCGTTTCAAAATATCGCCAGCTCAAGCAAGCAACCAAGCAAATAAATGCAATGGCTCCAAATCGGATGAATTCCTCGGACCAGATCGGCGGGAGAGGTGATTGGAGCTTGGCGTAAATGAACAGAAACACCAAGGGGTGAATAAGGTAGATCGAATACGATGCGTCACCGAGGAGTACGCCTGCTCGCTCCCAGACCGACTTCTCGTTGAATTCAATGTTGACGAAGGCAACCAACACAAAGAAAAGGCCGATTGGGTAGGCGCTTCGTCCTACCCACCACGTAAAACAATACATCAGAAGGAGTCCTGTGCCGAGTGGAACCAGGAAGCCAAAAGCTCGAAGCCGTCGATATGTTAGAAAGGCGGCGATCCCCGCGAGAAAATTTCCATAATAGAAGGCGTATTGGTGCACATACCATGGCAGCGCCAGGAAATGATCCGAGATGACGCCAACTGAAAGGAACAGGATCAATCCCGCCAAGCCAAAATGCGGCGCAATAAGCGCTGCCAAAACATAGAACGCTAATTCATGTTGCAGGCTCCAGCCGAGATCGTAAAACGGATAACCCTCCGTTGGCAGTAATGTGAACGAATAAAGGAAGAATCCCGGGGTCGCATTCGGGGGCCATCCCAGATAGTGGCGGTAAAGATAGGCTGCCGCCAGAGACGTCGCTATCCACAACGGATAGAGCCGAAATGCGCGCCGGATGAGGAACTCCATCGGTTTGAAGCTCGGTCTAGTAATAACCAAACCGAGAACAAACCCGCTAATCGCAAAGAAGAAATCAACAGAGATCCAGCCAAAATCCTTCAGCAAGGGAATTGGATAGGCTGTGTTGGCTGGAAATGGCATGATGACATGCCAGGAGTGAAAATAAGCGATGCTCAAAGCCGCGAGCGCTCTCGCGATTTGAAGTCCCGATGATCGATCTTGTTCCATCGGCGGTGTTTAACATCCCCGACACACCTCGAAAAGACCCGGGCCTTTATGATACGCAACCTCATCCGTGGAGGTGGAGACAAGCGGCTGTCCAGGTTTCTTCGGGACCAAGATTGCCGGTGGTCGCCGCTTTCACCCCTGTGGGGTGCGATCGCCGCCCGAGGGCCAGCTCTTATGGAGCAGCAGATAGAGCGCGCGGGGGTTGGTAGTGAGATAACGCCAGAACAATCGGCGCGGCTCGAGCCAAATTCGCCAGGCCCATTCCAGCCCGGCCTGCTGCATCCACAGCGGCGCGCGGGCCCGGCTTCCCGACAGGAAGTTGAACAAGCCGCCCGAGGTCTTGATGACGCCGACATTGCCGAGCCGCGGCGTGTATTCCTCGACGAAGGCCTGCTCGTAGGGAACTCCCAGCGCTACCCACAGATAATCCGGCGCCAGCGCGTTGATTTCGTCGACCTTGTCGCGCAGCGCATCGCCTCTGAGATAGCCGTGTGAACGCCCGACGATCTTCAGGTTGGGGTACATCTTGCGGACGTTGGCAACCGCCCCCGCATTTTCCGTCTCGTCGGCGCCGAACATGTAGAATGTCAGCCCCGCAACCTGCGCCTTGCAAGCCACGGCATGGAACAGGTCGGTGGTGGCAACCCGCTGCGGCAGCGGCGTCCTCGATTTCAGGCGCGACACCGTGACCAGCGGCTGCCCGTCCGCATTGATGAGGTCGGCGGCGCGAAACAGCCGGCCCGTCATCGGTTCGGTCGAGCAGCGCGCGAGCACCTCGCCATTGGCGGACGTCAGATAGAGCGGCCGGCCGAGCCGTCGTTTTGGAAACACCATCTCGATCATGAAGTTCGCGGTCTGCTCGGTATCGAGCACGGCCAGCCGCAGGCCTCCCAGCGTGATCCTGGGAATGCCGGATGTTGCGGCCCTGCCGACCGGATTTGCGCGGCGCTCAAGCATATTGTCGCTCACGCTGACGGTTGACGGCCGCGGGTTTTAACTCGTTGAGCACCACGCCGAGCAGGTTGCGCTCAGCTCCGCCGAGTGCGGCAATGATGTCCTCCATGCACGCGTTGATGTCGAGATGGGTCGGCAGCACCGCGATCAGGCCGTCGGCAACGTCGAGCAGTTTGCGGTCGGAGGCGGCCCAGGGCAGTGCCGGCCCGTCGAGGATCACGAGATCGTAGCCGCCGGCGGCGCGCGCTTGCGCGATCGACTTGCGGATCGCGTCGCCCGCGTTGCCGCCGGTCGCCTTGATCGCGGGCAGGATCGATATTCCGTTCGCGGTCCTGATCGCGCGCGATATCTTGCTGCCGATACTGAGCCAGCCGAGACGGCTCGCCTCGCGCTGGCCGAGAAGGTTGATCTTGTCGGAAAGCCCGTGCATTGCGTGATCGGCATCGATCATCAGCACGCGCATGCCGTCGCGCGCGGCCGCCAGCGCGATGTTGAGCGCCGCGATGCTGCGATCCCGGCCATCGCCTGCGCCGATCACGGCCACCACCGGAATGACTCTTGTGGGCGCACGCTTCGCCAGCGTCGCGCGGATATCGCGCATGGCGTTGAGGAAACTCATCAGCGGGAAGCCCGCGCGCAGCGTCGGCCAGCCCATCCGTGTCACGTCGGCGGTGCCGCCGGTCGTCAGGATCCCGCCGAGCGTCCGCATCACGTCGGCTTCCTGCAGGCGCGCGATCAGCGGCTTTTCGATCGAGGCTGGTGGTGCTCGCGGCGCAGGCGTATCCGTCGGCGGCTGCTTCGGTGGGGGGGTCTGTGCTTTCTGTTCCGAGCGCGCCCGCTGTGGCTCGCCAGTGCCGGACGACAACCGGTCGACCGCGACGAACCAGCCGGAGGCGGCGAGCGCGCCGAACATGAAGCCGATGATCGCAATCATGCTCATCGCCGGCGGGAAGGTACGCCGCTGCGGCACGGTGGCTTCGCCGATGATCCGGGCGCTGGAGGTGTTGAGGCTTTCCTGCTCTTCGGTCTCGCGCGAACGCTTGAGGAAGGATTGATAGACGTCGCGGCTGGCGTCGACCTCACGTTCCAGTTCGCGCAGCCGCACCGATGCCTGACTGAGCTGGACGCTCTGGCGCTTCTGCGCCTCCAGCGCCTTGTTCAAGGATGCCTCGTAGTCGCGGGCGCGGGCCAAGTCGTTTTTCGCCGACTGCGCGAAGCGGTCGACCTCTTCGTTGATGTTGCGGCGCAGGTCCTCGACCTGCTTTTCCATCTGCCGCAGCGAAGGATGCAGCGGCCCCAATTCGCTGGCGAGTTCGGCGTAACGTTTGCGGGTCTCGGCATATTGCGCGCGCAAATTGGCGATCGTCGGCGATTGCAGCGCTTCCGGAATAGCGCCGGCATCGGTCGCGGCGCGACGTCCGGCCTCGATTTGATCGTATTTGGCCTGCGCGTCGAGCGTCAGCGCGTGCGCGGTGGCGAGCCGCTGGTTGCTCGCCGAAAGTTGCTGGTCGCTGATCATCGTGTCCTGGGTGCCGACGAAGTTGTTCTGCGCCTTGTAGGTTGCCAGCGTGACCTCGGCGTTGCGAAGCCTGATCTGCAGCTCCTTCAGCCGGCTTGACAGGTCGGTCGTGGCGCGCTTTGCGGCCGTGGATTGCGATTTCTTCGACTCGGCGAGATAGGCGCTGGAGAGGGCGTTGGCGAGCATCGCCGCTTTTGCGGGGTCATGCGACCAGACCTCGACGTCGACGATGAAGCTGCGATCGGTCTTCTTCACATTGATGTGACGGGTCAGGATATCCAGCGCGGCCATCTGGCCGGTTTTGTTTTCATCGCCGGAATGAAACTGGAGCCCGAACAGGCCGAGCAGGGATGCCAGCAGGCTTCGCGACTCGCCGCCGAATTCCGGGTCCTTGTCGAGATTGGTGTCCTGGATCACGCGCAGCAGGACGCTGTTCGAGGTGATCAGCCGCGCCTGACTTTCGACCACCATGGCAAGGCCGGACAGATCCTGGGTGCGCGGGGTCAATTCGCGATCGACCAGTTGCAGTTCGCGGGGATCGACATAGAGCTGGGCGGTTGCGGAATATTTCGGCGTCAGGCTCTTGCCGATTGCGACGGCGGCGCAGGCGCAGATCAGCGCCGCCATCGCGATCGCGACCTTTTGCCGCCACAACAGGCGGACGAACTCCAGCACGCTGAAGCCCGCGAAGCTGCCGGCTGGCGCCTTCCGCTCCTCAGGCTTGGCCTGATTTATCGGTTGGTCATAGACAAGCATCGGCCCCAGCTTCCATTCGAACTGCCGCACGCATCGGCTGAGGGGTTACTCTCCGGATTACGCCACGCGCCCCGGTATTCGGCGCGGAACCAACGCAACAGGAAAAATTAACCATACTCAGTGAGGGACTATTCACCGAAATGGCAAAAAAAGCGTTTAAGCGTCGTGGTATGACGACGTTTCCATCTTGTCCGGGACGGGTATTTGCGTGGCGGCGAGCGCTCCCGGAGCCCCAATAAATTAACTTTTCGTTATCGATTGGCGTCGTTGCGAATCCGAGCCGGTCGCATCCGACTCGCAAAGCCGTCGCCAGCCGATGACTGACGGTCGATTTCGCTATCGTTTGCATGGGGTTCATGGTTCAGCGCTTTCGCAGGATCACGTGGTAGTCGCCGCGCCGCACGTCGATCTTCCCCGCCAGAACGAAGTTCATGACGGAGGCGGCGGCATCGAGCACGGCGGCCAGCACCGGCTTGCACAGCCGCATCTCCGGGAAGCGCGGGCTCTCATATTCGTTCCAGTAGACCGCTTCGAGGCCATGGGTCCGGGCGAAGGTCTCGAGATTGGAGAGCGTCACCAGCGGATGGAAGAAGGTCGGGAACGGCGCGTGGCCGGGTTTACCGGCGTTCTTGTCGCCGCGCACATGGCGGTAGAACCAGACATGGAACCAGTGCGGCGTGTATTTGGTGACGACGCCGGACAGCGATTTCGGGTTGGGCGCGCCGATCAGCATCAGCCCGCCCGGCTTCAGCGACTCGCAAAAGCCCTTCAATGCCGCGCCGACATCGGCGAGGTGCTCGATGACGTTGTAGCAGATGACGAAGTCGAAGCTGCCGGGAGAGAAACGATAGCTCTGGACGTCGCCGAGGATCGTCGCCTGCGCATAATCGTTGCTGCGGATCTGGTCTTCGTCGATATCGACCACGGTGACATGGGCGCGCCGCAACACGTTGAGCGGCAGGAAGCTGGTCGAGCCGCCGCCGGCTTCATAGATTGCAAGATCCGCCGGCGGCAGTTCCCTGCCGAGTATGTCGTGAACGGCAAGCAGGCTCGCTCGCGCTTCGCCGGGCGGCAGTGCGAGCAGCGACTGCGGATGCTCGACCGGCGTCTCGCCGGGCGTCAATAGGCGCGCGTCGGCGGTGATATCGACGGGAGCCGAATAAGCGAGATCGATCGTCAGCATTTTGTTCACAGGTTTCTATCCGATGTTGATGTTTGCAAGCTTGGCCTTGAAAAGCGCCAGGCCCGTTTTCAGGCGTCTGCGTGCGTGTGAGATGTCGAGCAGCCAGCACATGGCCGCGTAGCTGGCCGCGCCGGTGCCGGCGAGGACCACGCATGCCATCAGGTCCGAGACATGCAGGCTTCGATCAAGTGTTCCGACCACGAGCGCCATGACGAGCCCGGCGATCATGACCAGTGCGATCCGGCGGAGCGGCAATGGAACGGGGAACGCCAAGCGGCTGAGGATCAGCGCACAGGCAAATCCGATGAAATCGGCGCCGAGCCGCGCCCAGGCCGCGCCGATGGTGCCGTAGTGGCTCACAAGCACATAGGACAGGATCACATTGGCGGCGATAATTGAGGCGGTGTTGATCAAATAGAGCGAATTGCGCCCGGAAAGAAGGAAGCTTGCATGCAGATATTGCTGGGTAAGGACCTGGAAGACCACGGCAACCGCCACGATGGGCATCGCCTGCGAAGCGACCTCCCGGAAGTCGGCGCCGAGAATGACATTGGCGACGTGCGATGAAATGACGGCAAAGCCCAGGCAGGCCGGCAGCGTAATGCCGAGCAGCAACTCCACGCATTCGGCGAGATGCGTGCGAACCGCCGTATTGCCCTGCCTGGCATGGATTTGCACGGCGAGCGGAAAGAACGCCGCGGCGGCGCTCATCGCCGGGATCATCAGGGTCTGTCGCACCAGGTCGAGCCCCGCGACATATTTTCCGGCCTCCGCGGCGCCGACGAGGTTGGCGATCACGAAGCGGTCGGTGACGCTGGAGACGGCGAGCAAAGTGAGGGAGAGCGTCAGCGGCAAGCCCTGCTTCGCCACTGCCACAAGGCCGGCGCCATCGAATTTGACTACCGTTCCCCGCCAGGCGGCGCGCGATTGCACCAACACGGCGAGCAGATAGGCTGATGCCGACGACAGCAGCAGAAGGAATCCAGTCGGGCTGAGAAGAGCCACGACGGCGCCGAGGCAAAGCAGCGAAATCGCGCGGACCAGCGCGCCCTTCATGACGGTCAGCGCCATCAGCCGCGCCCGAACCAGGTCCTGGGTCAGTTCGAACAAGCCGATCGCGACCGAAAGCACGACGCCGGCCAATGCGGCGGAGACGTCGAGCCCGAGCAACCGTCCCAAACCGTAAGCGATCGGCGCGGCGAGGCAGCAGACGATATATCCCGATATCACGAGACCGCGTACGTCGGTGCCGTCGTTTTTCGCATGTTCGCTCAGGATCAGGTTGCGAAACCAGCCGACCAGGAAAACGCTGATGACCGAAGCGAAACCAATTCCGAGCAGATAGGTGCCGTAATCATGCGGCGTAAAAAGCCGCGTGAAGACGAACACGCTGAGTAGCCCCAACCCCGCGGAAAGGATGTTGGCGATGAGATAGATGCTGGCCTGTCCGATCAGCATAGCGCGGCGAGCCCCGCGGTTTCTCTCGAGGAAACGAAAGATGTGCGACCGGCGGCGATCTCCTCGATCGCGGCCCGGATCGTCGCTACCGGAGTGCCGGAGAATGACGCCACCGAGAAGGCGACGTCATCCTTGTCGGCGCCGCCGAGCAGCTGATTCAATTCGCCCCGACTGAGCTTCTCCGGATCCCAATAGCTGACGCAGGGCGTGCTGCTGGCAAGTTCGTGCCGGCCGCCGTATCTGGCGTCGTTCTGCGCGAAATAGCCGTACAGCATGTATTCCGAGAAGCCGTGGGTTCGGCACAACGCTTCGACCCAGTTCCGCCCGGTGGTGGCCTCGATCCGCTCCGCCATCGCGCTCGTCGTCTGCTGGTCCCAGAAAATGATGTGTCCGATGAAGTCTGACGCCGGCAGCGGCGGCATCGGTAGCCCAAGCAGCCGATGGCTGGTCTCGACCCAATGCGAATGGCGGGTCAGATCGGAAGTGACCTCATTGGGGATGGTCAGGAGCGGAATTGGATTTGGTGACTTGAAACGCGACAGGTCGAAATCCCTGAAGAAAACGACGTCGGAATCCAGAATGCAATATCTCTGATGAGGCAGCGCGATGGTGGCGGCGATCTTCAGGAACTGCTGCACGTGCCAGCCGCTGACCGGC
>Ga0075522_10000349_pt1 | contig 33029 bp, 35 predicted proteins | sample NGEPerA_FD_74796 | JGI IMG/M metagenome (GOLD analysis project Ga0075522, IMG submission 74796) | Arctic peat soil microbial communities from the Barrow Environmental Observatory site, Barrow, Alaska, USA - NGEE PermafrostL2-A | ecosystem: Environmental > Terrestrial > Soil > Wetlands > Peat ... | reverse complement strand
CGCTTCTCGCGTTCGTCTTCGGGAATTCCTGCGTAGACCAAGGGGAGCATAACGTTACGAAGAACGGTCGTGCGGGGGAGTAGGTTGAATGATTGAAACACGAAGCCTATCTTCTCTCTACGAATGTCGGCAAGCTCATCGTCGGAACGTTCGGATACGTCCTTATTATCGAGAAGATACTTCCCTGAGGTAGGCGTGTCGAGACAACCAAGAATGTGCATCATCGTTGATTTGCCGGAGCCAGAAGGTCCCATGATTGCGACGAATTCGCCATCCTCTATATTGAACGAGGTGCCTTTGAGTGCTTGGAACGCGGTGTCGCCAGAGCCGTAGGTTTTCGTTATGTTTTTTACCTCAATCATGATTTTCTGAGGTTGGCGCGGTGGCGGGGAAAATATTTTTTGCCTGCGGGACTTTCGCACAAAATCCTCGGCGAAAAAATACTTTCCCCGCCACCGCGCATACCAATCTCGGTCATAGCCCGCGAAGAGCTGCGCCACCGCCTCCGCCGAATCCAGCGCCGCCGGCTCTCGCCGCTCCTGCTCCGGTCGAAGCAGCAGCTGCTACGGTCGTCGAGTTGCTTGTGCGCGTGGAGACGACGATCTGTTCTCCCTCAGTGAGGCCGGAGAGTATCTGTGTATTTGTGTTGTCAGATATGCCGGTCGTTACAGGAATCTGAGTCGGAGGTGTCGAAGAAATAATGCCCTGGGAGCCTGCCGCTGAAATGGTCGATGTTGCTATCGAAGGGGAGAAGGCAAGCACATAGTTTCCGCCACCACCTACTGAGGTTTTCACTGCAGAGGAGGGTACGGTGAGCGCGTTCTGTGCCACCGCTGTCTGTATTGCAGCGTTGACGGTCATGCCGGATTTTACGCGCGGGTCTTGCGCATCAAAGGATATTTTGAGGTCGTAGGAAACAACACCTTGCGAAACCGTTCCGACGGAATCTATCTCAGCCACCGTGCCCGTGAGCGTAAGGTCTGGGATTGCATCGAAGGTGAGAGTGGCCTTGTCTCCGACTTGGAGTTTCGCCGCATCTACCTCATTCACTGTGAGTGCCGCTATTTGCGAATCAGAAATGATTGTTGCGAGCGTGCCGCTCCCATTGTCACCGACATTGGCGTTCACCGCTGAGATCGTGCCAGAAAACGGCGCGGAGATAGTGTAGTCGGCAAGGTCTTGCTGTTCGGTAGCGAGATCCTCTTGCTCTTTCGCAATGGAGTTGGCAGATACCTGCAAGCTTATTGGATTGTTGCCATCTGGATTGCCGACCTGGTCGAGCGATATTGTCTGCTGACCGCTCGTAATCGCTTCCGCATCGTTGTTGAGCGTCTTTTGATCATTAAGGAGTGTTTGAAGATCACCGTTCTCGGTCGAGAGGAATGTACGCGTACTGCTTTGCACCGTCGTGAACTTTGAGGGAAGTGGAAGATTGTATGTCTGCGCAAGATCAGAGACAGCACCGTAGTAGTTGAGTTCCGTTTGCAAAGACTGCGCAACACTCGTTTCCATAGTAATGGTTTGCGCGAGGAGGTTATCCTGGTCGGTCGTCGTCGCTGTACGAGCTGTGCCTTCGTAGAGAGCAACCGCTGTATTGTACGCATCGTTCGCCGCTTGGTAATCGGTCAGAGAAGAGGCTTTGAACGCTGTGACGTTGGTCGGATTTTCTTGCGAGGTGAACATACTGCTCAAAACGTCGATATTCCACTGGACTTTTTTGGGATCGAAATCATATCCGTAGATGGCGTCTTCTGCACCGTTGATGACGTCGGGGAGATCAAGGTAGGAACTCACGATGTCGTTGTACATGCTGTTGTAATCATTCGTAAGATTCTCTTGTGCAGTTGCCAACGAGTTTTGGTCCTTCTGATAGTTGATGGGAGCTTCCGCCTGGCTTTGTTGGAAAGTCAGTTGATCCGCAGCAAGCTGTTTCTTAGCATCGTTATATGTTTGGAGCGCGGCCGTATCGTCTATTGTCATCAATGTTTGCCCGGCTCGCACGTGTGCACCTGCCTGCACGTCGACCGAGGTTATTTCGCCGGAGACCTTTGGTTGGATATCGACAGAGTTGGTCGAAGAAACCTGACCGGATTCAGAAACAGATTGAACGATGGTGCCGGTCGAAACAGTGCCCATAACATAATAAGTTTGCGTGACTGCGGGATGCGTTATGCCATATAGCCACCAACCACCGCCGATGACGACGATTGCGATGAGGGTGCTCCATACTTTATGCGCACGCCAAAAACGTGTAACAGCTGACCACGATGAAGAGAGTCTCGACATATAAAACAAGAGTACGTCCATATTACATTGAATTTACGGCATTTCTTTCACCTTCCATGATAAAGTGGAAAGATGAAGACAGCAGTTTTCGGAGGCGGATGCTTTTGGTGCACTGAAGCGATATTTCAGATGCTTAAGGGCGTGTCGAAGGTTGAGTCGGGCTACGCAGGCGGCAAGATGGCGCGACCTTCTTACGAACAGGTTTCGAGCGGGAATACGGGCCACGCTGAGGTTATTCGTGTGACCTACGACCCGGCAGTCATTTCCTACGAGGACTTACTCACGGTCTTTTTCGGCTCGCATGATCCGACTACGCCGAATCAGCAAGGCGCCGACGTGGGAGAGCAGTATCGCTCAATTATTCTCTATGGAACTGAGGAAGAGAAGGCGACGGCCGAGCGCGTTTCCAAAGAAATCCAAGATTCTCTTACCGATGGCACTCACGTCGTGACTCAAGTAGTTCCGCTCGGCGAATTCTATAAAGCCGAGGATTATCATCAGGACTATTTTAAAACGAATACATCTGCTCCGTACTGTCAGATCATCATCGAGCCGAAGATAGAGAAAGTGAAAAAGCGCTTTGCGGAACTTGTGAAGCAGTAGGGAATTGCTACAGTAGCTAAGCTGATGGAGGCCATGAACCCCCCGGTTCATGACGTTCATTCCCTAGTCTTGGGCGGCCTTGGGTGGCCGCCCCTTTTTATTGGTTTGCTATACTACTTCGCTATGGAACGCCGAAACATTCCGCACACCGATATCGAAGTTTCCAAAATTTGCCTTGGCTCGATGAACTGGGGCCAACAGAATAGCGAAGCCGATGCACATGAGCAACTGGATTACGCAACGGCGAACGGCGTCAATTTCATCGATACCTCCGAGGCGTATCCCATCCCTCCCGATCCTGAGAAACAGGGCACGACTGAGCGCTACATCGGCACTTGGCTCAAAAAAAGCGGCAAACGGGACGAGCTCATCACTGCAAGCAAAGTGTCGGCATCCAACGCCATTCGCACTCGCCCAGTTCCCAAGGGCGAACGCGCCAAATACGACCGTGAAAATATTCTCGCAGCCATCGATGGAACACTTTCACGCTTGCAAACGAACCACCTAGACCTGTATCAAATTCACTGGCCAGAGCGCACCACAAACTTTTTTGGTCCGCGAGGCTTCGAAGCCTTAACTGATGAGCAGACGACCCCGATAGAAGAGACACTTGAAGTGCTCGGTGAAGTAGTTAAAAGCGGCAAGGTGCGATACGTCGGTGTCTCCAACGAAACTCCTTGGGGTGTGAATGAATACTTACGTATCGCACGCGAGAAGAATTTGCCGCGCATCGTCACCATCCAGAATCAGTACGACCTCACAAACCGCACCTTCGAAATAGGACTCTCTGAGATTTGTTTGCGCGAAGGTATAGGACTTCTACCGTATTCGCCGCTCGGCGGTGGTGTGCTCTCGGGCAAGTACTTGGGTGGTGCCAAGCCACCGAAGGCGCGACACACGCTCTATGACCGCAATCGCGAACGTTATAACGGCGCGCACGTTCAAGAAGGCATTCAGGCGTATGTCGATCTTGCGAAGAAACACGGGCTCGACCCTGCACAAATGGCCCTTGCCTTCGTCAACGACCGTTCGTTCGTCACCTCCAACATCATCGGTTGTACGAGCATGGAGCAGTTGAAAACTGATATCGCTTCGGCGGATATTAAGCTCTCGGAAGAGGTTTTGACTGAGATTGCAGACATCTACAAACGCCTTCCGGACCCCCACGCCTAGCGTGCTACTATTTTTGATATGACGAAGCTTTCTGAGACACTGCGCGAGCGCGGCTACGTCCACCAATTCTCGTCTAAAAAAATCGAAGAAATAACTGACGGGCAAAAGCGCACGGTCTACCTCGGTATCGACCCTTCAGCTGATTCTTTGCACGTGGGCAATCTCGTTGGTCTTCTAGTGCTGCGCCGCTTCCTCGAAGACGGGCACAAAATAATTATTTTGACGGGAGGTGGCACGGGGATGATTGGGGACCCGGGCGGGAAAAGCGAAGAGCGTAATTTGCTCGATGAAGAAACGCTCGCCAACAATTCGAATGCTGTTGCAGCTCAAATTCGTAAGGTTTTTGGCGGAGGAGAATTTATCGAAGAAAACAATGCGAAATGGCTCACGAAGTTGAACCTGCTGGAGTTTTTGCGCGACGTAGGCAAGCACTTCACGATCAACGCAATGATAAAGAAAGACATCGTGCGTGAGCGACTCGAAAAGGAGTCTCCGCTCTCCTTTACCGAGTTCAGCTACTCACTTTTGCAAGGATACGACTTTTTGCATCTCAACGAAGAATATGGCTGCGACGTGCAGGTCGGCGGCTCCGATCAGTGGAGCAATATCCTTGCGGGCGTCGAATTCATACGTCGCAAGACCGAGAAAGAGGTTTTCGCATTTACCTGGCCGCTCATCGTCAACAAATCCACCGGCAAGAAATTCGGCAAGAGCGAGCAAGGCGCGGTGTGGCTTGATGCAGCAAAAACCTCGCCGTTCCAGTTCTATCAGTTCTGGCTCAATGCGGAAGATGAATCTGTAGAAGAATATCTTTTGAAAATGTCGATGCTTTCGCATGCGGAGATCCAAGCGGTAATGGAATTGCAAAAGCGCGACAAGAAAGAACGTCATGCACAAAAGTTGCTCGCCCGCGCAGTTACAACACTCGTGCACGGAGAAGCTGCAGCAGAAGATTGCGAACGTATTTCTCAGATTCTTTTTGGAGAGGGAAGCATTGAAGACTTGGATGAAAAAGGTTTGGAGGCGCTGCGAGCTGCCGCTCCGACGGCGGCTGTCGCCGAAGGTCAATCGATTGTCGATGTTCTCGTTGCGGCTAAGCTCGCCGATTCCAAACGGGAAGCAAGGCAGTTCCTCAAAGACCAGGCGGCGACCCTCAATGACAAACTTCTCGGCGAGGACTACGCGATTGCAAAAGATGATTTCAAAAATGGCATTGCGATTCTGAAGCGCGGCAAGCGAAACATTTGCGTCCTAACACTAGAGTAACGAAAAGGGCGGCCCGTATGGCCGCCCCGAAACTCGTTGGAACATTTATTCTTCTTTTTTCTTGCCCGATGGCTCAATGTTCAGGATCTTGCAGACCTGCTTGGTCAGTTCGTCCAGAATCTTAATGAGACGATTGGCGTCCATGCGAAGACCGGTTCCGCGTCCATACATGGCCTCAACTGCGATCGGGATCAAGGCATTTGTCATTTTCTCACGCGTGCTTAACCGCATCGTTTCGTCGCGCTCTTTCTTTTCTTTTGCGTCGTTCGCATGTCGTTTGATCTTGTCTTGGAAATGCTTTTTGCTGAGACGGGTGGTGAGCGCTATCTCTCCGCGCAGGGTCGTTTTCTTTGTCGTCTTCTTCCCAGAAGCCATGGAGTCCCTCGTGGTTAAGGCCTGAACTTTGGCAACCTTACTTATAAGTACAATTTTCGTCAAATGAAGCGATTTTTGCTACAGTGTCACGAATGGCGAAGTTCACTCTTAAATCTGACTATGAGCCAAACGGCGACCAGCCGAAGGCTATTGCCGCGCTCGTCGCTGGATTGAAAAAAGGCCAGCACGATCAGGTGCTGCTTGGTGTTACCGGTTCTGGTAAAACCTTTACAGTTGCGAATATCATTGAGAAGGTCCAGCGGCCGACGCTTGTCATTGCACACAACAAAACACTTGCTGCACAGCTTGCCTCGGAATATCGAGAATTCTTTCCAGATGCGGCGGTGCACTATTTCGTTTCGTATTACGACTACTATCAGCCTGAAGCCTACATGCCGGTAAGCGACACCTATATCGAAAAAGAAGCACAGATAAACGAGGATATCGAGCGACTGCGGCACGCGGCGACGCAGGCGCTCCTCACGCGCAAGGATGTTATCGTCGTGGCATCGGTTTCCTGTATCTATGGATTAGGCAGCCCAATCGAATACCAAAAAGTGAATCTCAAACTTGCGAAAGGGGAGCCGATGACCCGCGCCGCACTCACGCGTAAACTCATCTCGATTTATTTTGAACGCGTGGCAGGCGACTTGAAGCCTGGAACGTTCCGTCCGCTTGGCTCAAAAGTTGAGCTCATGCCTGCAAGCGAACGGGTTATTTATCGCTTGGACCTCTCGGGAGGAAAGATCGGGACTATCGAAGAACTTGATCCCATTACACGCGAAATTGCGACGACGCACGACGCGGTATTTATTTTCCCAGCACGTCAATATGTCACACCAAAAGATGTGCAACATGCCGCAGTTGCGGACATCGAAGCGGAACTGACCTTGCGACTTAAGCAATTGAACGACGAAGGTAAGATCCTTGAGCACGAGCGTCTGAAACGTCGTACGCGTCAAGATATCGCGATGATCAAAGAATTCGGCTACTGCAACGGCATCGAGAACTACTCCCGACATTTCGACAGACGAAAGCCAGGCGAACCGCCCTACACGTTGCTCTCGTATTTTCCAAAAGATTTTCTCACAATCATCGACGAATCGCACGTCACGGTGCCGCAGATCGGCGGCATGTATGCGGGTGATCGTTCGCGTAAACTGACCCTCGTCGAACACGGCTTCCGTTTGCCGAGCGCTATCGACAACAGACCACTAAAGTTCGAAGAATTCTTGGAGCGAACGGGACAAACCATATACACGTCGGCGACGCCTGCATTGTATGAATTGGAAAAGAGCGGCACGCCCATCGAAATGGTCGTGCGTCCGACTGGCCTCATTGATCCCGAGATAGTGGTTCGTCCGGTCGTTTCATCGGGCGATTACCCGGGGCAGGTAAAAGATTTTATCGTCGAAGCAGAGGCCACAACCAAAAAAGGCGCACGCACCATGGTGACGGTGCTCACCAAAAAGATGGCCGAGGACCTCTCACAATTCCTCATTGAACGTGGCCTCAAAGCGCGCTACGTGCACAGCGACATTTTGACCATCGAGCGTATCGAGATTCTCACCGATTTCCGCAAAGGGGTGTTCGACGTGCTTGTAGGAGTTAACTTGCTTCGTGAAGGATTGGACCTGCCGGAGGTTGAACTTGTCGGAATACTCGACGCGGACAAAGAGGGATTTTTGCGTTCAGCGACCTCACTCATCCAAACGATCGGTCGCGCCGCTCGAAACGTGGACGGCCGCGTGCTGTTGTACGCAGACCATATGACGGGCTCACTTGATAAAGCCATAGGAGAAACGAATCGTCGTCGCGAAGTTCAGATTGCATACAATACGAAGCACGGCATCACTCCGCAGACCATCAAAAAGCGAATAAACGACATAACCGGCGACATTGAACGCACGCGTAAGCGAGCTATCAAGGAATTGGCCGAATACGACGTCAACGCTTTCGGTGGCGATATGAAGAAGCTCATCAAAGACAAGCGCCGCCAAATGCACGATGCGGCCGATCGACTCGATTTCGAGACCGCAGCATTGCTACGTGACGAAGTCCGCACGCTCGAAGAGGCGGCCAAAAAATAGTATGCAAGAGGTCAAAGAAAATGTTCCGCTCGCACCTATCACGACATTTCAAATCGGCGGCCCTGCAAGATATTTTGTCGATGTGCGCAGCGAAGCGGATATCAAGGAGGCGATCCAATGGGCAAAAGAAAAAGGATTGCGTTTTATCGTTTTGGCAGGTGGCAGTAATGTTCTCATCCCCGACGAGGGATTGGACGCACTTGTCATCCATTTTGTGGGCAATCTCTGCAGTATCAAAGACGGTGTCGTCGACACATGGGCGGGCTCAAACTTGCTGGTGCTTCTACAAACTGCCGCCGCACAAGGCTGGGGCGGTTGGGAAAAACTTGCAGGAATTCCCGGCACAATAGGCGGCGCAGTACGAGGGAACGCAGGCGCGTTCGGTAGCGAAATAAAAGATTTTGCGACGAAGGTTCGGGCACTGAATTCGAGAACGGGCGAGACAAAAGAATTTCCCAACACAGAATGCGATTTCTCGTACCGCCACAGTTTTTTCAAAGACCATTCGGAATGGATAATCACCCGAACTCAACTTGAGCTGCAGAAGATGGAACCCGCAGAGAGTGCTCAAGCAGCGAACGAAACGATCGCAGAGCGTGAGAAGCGTCATCTGCAGAACGTGAAAGCTGCAGGGAGTTTCTTTATGAATCCGAAAGCTCCGGCGGAAATTGTCGCGACATTCGAAAAAGAAAAGAACGTCAAATCTCGCGAGGGGAGAGTGCCTGCGGGGTGGCTCATAGAAAAAGCAGGTATGAAGGGTGCGGCAGTTGGAGGCGCTGTCGCAAGCCTCCAGCACCCGAATTATCTCGTAAATCAGGGCAATGCGATCGCAAAAGATGTACGTGAGCTTGCTGAAAAAGTGAGAGAAAAGGTCAAAGAAGAATTCGCGGTGGAGCTTCAGGAAGAGGCCGCGGTTTTGAGTTGACAGTCAAGCAAAATGAAGGTATCGTATCGCGCAGGACATATTTTTGTGCTGCGTAGTCCTCCGAAAAGTAACGAAACAATCCAAGAGGGCTGAACGATGGAAACGAAACAGGGCCATGTCGGGAATGCCTCGCGGCTGCCCCCGGTCATCAATAGCTTCGCTGAACTGGCAAAAGCGCTCCGCACAGCGGCGGCGCAAGATTTCGGCACTGAAGAGCAGCATCGGATGAATCCGCTGGAACGCCATGTGGCGGAGTATCTGTCGGCATATCTTGAGCTCGCGCTCCGGACAACCGAGATCCCGGAACTCAAACACTCCGACCTCTACGAAGGCTTTGCGTACAATATCGTGAAGGGCTGGATCTACTTGTGCACCAGCGATCGCCAGTTGGCTTCGCAGGCTCGCTCGATCTTCAAGACGTTACGCAAGCGCGGCCCAGCCAACGTACTCGATGTCGCCGGCGGCAAGGCAACCAAAGACGACGGCGAGCTATTAGTGAAGATCGTTGAGAAGTCCATTGCTTCAATCCGACTTCCGGATGCGCTCCGCGTTTACTTGTCGACTCAGGAAAGAACCTTGCGACTGAAGATCGACGAATTCATCGACTCGGTCTATCGGCATCATTTCTATGCGCCGAATATCGTCGCTGGCCGCGGCAGCAAAGCGTACTACGCTGCCGGCTCGGTGCTTCTGCTTAAGCAAGAAGGGGACCAGGTCGAACTGGTCTTCAAGCGCAAGTGGCGACCCTTCTCTAAGAAGCTAGTGGTTTTCGCCGGGGACGTGAGAAAAGTTCATGGCGGCGGCCTCAAGTTGCGAAGTGCGAAGTTGCCGCTCGGCGTAATCATGCAGCTGATCGACGCCTTCATCGCCAAGTACAAAATGCGACCGCGAGACCTAGAAGCTATCGACGCCGAACTTTGGCGCAAAGCACATGGACCTGCGATCGGCTTTGTCCGCAACCCGAACATCAAGCCGCTCAAAGTTCCAGAAGTCGCGATCGCTGCTTGAACGACATCACACGCTCTTTAACGGCGGCAGGTCCAGCACCTGCCGCCGTTTTGTTTTTCAAAAAAAGAGAGAAATGCTATACTCGCCCGTACCAACCCCCAGCGCAAAGCGGGGGTCGGAACTGTTTGTATGACCCCAAAAGACCAAAAAGACCCAAAAGACGTCGGAGCAGATAAGATCGTCATAAAAGGCGCCAGAACTCACAATCTCAAGAATGTGAGCGTTGAAATGCCACGCAATAAAATGGTCGTGTTTACGGGGCTTTCCGGCTCGGGCAAATCCTCCTTGGCGTTCGATACTATCTTTGCCGAAGGGCAACGCAAATACGTGGAGTCACTTTCGGCATACGCGCGACAATTCTTGCGACAAATGCAGAAGCCAGACGTCGACGAGATAAGCGGACTTTCTCCAGCCATTTCAATAGATCAAAAATCTCGCTCAAACAATCCGCGCTCGACGGTCGCGACCATAACGGAAATTTACGACTACCTCCGCGTCCTCTATGCGCGCATCGGACATCCGCATTGTCCGGTGTGCGGCAGGGAAGTCCGTAAGCAAACCAACGAGGAAATACTCGAATCGGTCTTAACGATTGTCGATAAGGCTCGCAAACACATTACGCGTGATCAGAAGGTGACGAAATCAGGGAAGATCATTCAAGGTGTTTCCAAAGCAAAGGTACGTATCGCGGCCCCGGTCGTCGTTGGTCGCAAGGGTGAGTACTACCAATTGCTTTACGACATGCTCTCCAAAGGTTATGAGAAAGCCGTCGTTGATGGTGAGGATAAATCTTTGCGCGAACGCATCACCTTGGCGAAAAATGACAGACACGACATCGACATCGTCGTCGATGAAATATTCGTTTCGGAATTTGCTGATGACCCGAAGGGTACGCGAGAACGCGCATCCGAATCCATCGAGCGAGCACTTTCCGAAAGCGACGGGCTCATTCGCATCACCGACCCTTCTGGCGATTCTCGCATCGTCTCGGCGAAATTCATGTGCGCGTACGACGGCTTTTCGTTTCCTGAGATTGAGCCGCGCTTGTTTTCCTTCAACTCTCCGTACGGAGCGTGTCCGGGCTGTAATGGTCTCGGCACCAAATTCATTTGGAGCGACGAGGAGTGTGATGTGTGCCATGGTGCGCGCTTGCGTCCCGAAGCGTTGAATGTATTTTTGGGCAAAGTTGAGGAGCCGGAAAAACACGACGGACCGGCAAAGGGGACCAACATCGTTATGCTTTCTTCGCTTTCGATAGAACTTGCGATGGGCTTTTTCAGCAAGTTAAAACTCAGTAAAAAGGAAGAGGAAATTTCGCGCATGGTCATCAAAGAAATAACATCGCGCTTGCAGTTCATGCTCAACGTCGGTATCGAATATCTCACGCTCGATCGCAAGGCCAACACATTGAGCGGCGGAGAGGCCCAACGTATTCGTCTGGCCTCACAGCTTGGATCAGGCTTGGTCGGCGCGCTCTACGTGCTCGACGAGCCCACCATCGGCTTGCACCAGAGGGACAACGATAAACTCATAGAAACGCTCAAGCGCCTGCGTGATCTCGGCAACACTGTTTTGATCGTTGAACACGATGAAGACACGATATTTGCATCGGATTATCTTATAGATATCGGTCCCGGTGCCGGCGTACACGGCGGCGAGATCGTCGTTTCCGGCTGGCTCGAAGACCTTCTCACCGCTAAGACCAACAAGAACGGCTCCCGCACGCTTGCGTATTTGCGCGAAGAAGAGGCGATAGAAATACCAGCAAAGCGTCGCATGGGAGATCGCGGCAAGCTCAAGATCCGCAGCGCATCAAGGTTTAACCTTGATAATCTAAATGTGGATGTTCCGCTCTCGAAACTGGTGGCGATTACGGGCGTTTCAGGGTCTGGTAAGTCGACCTTCCTCTACGAGATTTTGCACCGAAACCTTTTAGCAAGATTCGACAAACGTTTTCGTACAGCGAAACTCTACAACGTCAAAGAATTCTCTGGTACCGAATATCTTGGTCGCTCCATTCTTATCGACCAATCGCCAATCGGTCGCACACCGCGCTCAAATCCGGCGACTTACACAGGTACCTGGACGCACATCAGAGATCTCTTTGCGATGAGTGAAGAGGCGAAAGCGCGCGGGTGGGGACCGGGGAGATTCTCATTCAACGTAAAAGGCGGGCGCTGCGAAGCGTGCCAGGGCAACGGTCTTGTTGCAGTTGAAATGCACTTTTTGCCGACCGTATATGTCACCTGCGACGTTTGTAACGGCAAACGTTTTATGAAGGAAACGCTCGAAGTGAAGTACAAGAAGAAATCTATTCACGACGTGCTTTCGATGACCGTCGAACAGGCCAATATCTTTTTTGAAGATATTGCAGCGATAACAGATAGACTACAGACGCTTATCGATGTCGGACTTGGATATTTGTCCTTGGGCCAAAGCGCAACGACGCTTTCCGGTGGAGAAGCCCAGCGCGTAAAGATCGCTTCGGAACTCTATCGTCCAGGCCTCACCAAAACGATGTATTTGCTCGACGAGCCGACGGTTGGCTTGCACTACGACGACGTCTCAAAACTGATACAGATATTGCAGAAGCTGGTCGACCACGGCAACAGCGTCGTTGTTATCGAACACAACCTCGACGTCTTGAAGTGTGCGGATTACCTTATCGACATGGGTCCTGAAGGTGGTGCAGGGGGTGGCAAATTGGTCGCCTACGGAACTCCGGAAGAGGTTGCCAAGACTGAGGGCTCACACACTGGCTACTATTTGAAACGCGTACTGAAGAAAGCGAAAAAGTAGTTGTCCACAGAGGCGTTCGGTGTCGATGCTTTTCGACATGTAATACTACGCTTTTAGGACCACCCCTCGATTGGATAGGTGCGCAGATGGAGCTACAAAGAACCGATACTACGGAACAGGGTTCGGATAAAAAAGAGGCTGGAGCCTCTAAATCCTGTTACTCCGACTTCGTCCACGCTTACCTCGTCTATACCGGAGTCAAATGCGTCAGCGGTCACTTCGTTACGCGTCGTATCCGGGAAGACTTCGTGGGCTGGGGGCGCAAAGGAGTTGTGCCGGTGTACATGCATCGCCGTCTCTGTTCAGAAGTGACGGCATGAGAGAGGTAGCTTGCGGCGACGTCATTGTCGCCGCATACTCTTTTGCGATGGAGCGCAGTAATCTCAGTAAATTCAAGCTCCCGGATACTCCGGGAGTATATTTCTTTAAAAAGGGACGCAAGATTCTCTACATTGGGAAAGCTACGTCGCTACGTGACCGTGTGCGCAGCTATTTCTCGTCTGACATTAGCTCGACGCGCGGCGAGGCGATTGCCCGGATGGTGAAAGAGGCGACCTCTGTTACCCACGAGAAAACGGATTCTGTGCTTGAGGCGCTCATCCTGGAGGCCAACCTGATCAAGAGCCGTCAGCCCACGTACAACGTCGACGAAAAAGATAACAAGAGCTTCAATTACGTCATCGTCACGAAAGAAGATTTTCCACGCGTCTTGGTGATACGTGGGCGAGAACTCTTTCAAAAATGGGAGCAAAAGACCTTGAAGAATTTGTTCGGGCCGTTTCCCGGCGGGCAGTCTCTGCAGGAGGCGATAAAGATTGTGCGCAGAATATTTCCTTTTCGAGATGCAAAGTGCAATCCCTGTGGTTCTGCAAAAAATAAGCTTTGTAAGCCCTGCTTTAATCGTCAGATAGGACTTTGCCCAGGTGTATGCACCGGAGCATGCTCTAAAGAGGAGTACGCAAAGACGGTTCGGAACATATGCGAACTATTTTCAGGTAATTTCAAAGGCCTGAAACGCCGTCTCACAGCTCAGATGCGAGCTGCGGCGGAAGGTGAGCGTTTCGAAGAGGCAGCACAATTGCGCAGACAGGTAGAGGCTCTCACGCATATACGCGATGTTTCGCTCATCAAGTCAGACGCAATATCCGTTGGCGGAGGCGCACGTATCGAAGCGTTCGACGTTGCCCACACAGCAGGCTCCGAGACAGTGGGAGTTATGACCGTTGTTCACTCAGGTGAACCCATCAAAGATGCATATCGCAAATTCACCATCCGCACGGCGACCAATAACGACGTCGCTGCGCTAAAAGAGATGTTAGAGCGGCGTCTCAACCATCCTGAATGGCCACTGCCACGAGTAATCGTCGTCGACGGCGCAGCTGCGCAGATAAATGCCGCTCGCAAAGTTCTTCGTCAAAAAGGTATTGAAGTGCCACTTGTCGGAGTGGTCAAAAACGAATTTCACAAACCTGAACGCTTGATGGGCGACCGGCGCTCAATCGAAGCATTCGAAAAAGATATTTTGCTTGCAAACAACGAGGCGCACCGTTTCGCTATCACGTGGCACCGTAAGCGACGACGTACAAGGAGCTTGGAGAGTTTCGTTGTATAATCGCTAAACCATGGCAGCAAGGGCATTGCTCATCTTTGTGATTATCGCAGTGGCCGCTATCGCCCTCACTTTTTATATCGAGTATCGCCAACAGCAAACTGCAAAGCTTGCCCACATTACATCACTCCAACAGATCGAAGGGGTCGCGCCGACCGTGTGCACTTACCAGATCGGCTCATTCGGCACGGGAAGCGGTGGAGAAATGTATATCGCGAACGGCGACATCCGTATTGAGATACCCGATCTAGCTAATGGGAATTATTCCGGAAATATCGAAGCCGTGATCGGGCTCGACGGGACTCGCACGATCGATCCGAAGACTAAACAAATATTGCAAAACGGTGGAGGGGTAGCTTCTGAACTCAATACGATCATCACAGAAGCGCCTTGGCAATGTTCTCCGTGGTGGTTTTCCGATAATTCGCTTTTCACCATCCCCAACGCGGTAACGTTTTAATCACGAGCAAGGCGGGTGGTATACTTTTTTCATGTCACGCATGATCGTTGGGGTGCTTCGCGGTGGAACATCGAGCGAGTACGACCTTTCTTTGAAAACCGGTGCGGCGATGCTCTCCGCGCTTTCTCCAGAGAAATTTGAGACGCGCGATATTTTCATAGACAAGTCGGGCTTTTGGCACTTGCGCGGCGTGCCAGCGGAACCATCCCGGATTTTGGCGCAAATAGACGTTATCTTGAATGCTTTACATGGTGGCGTTGGAGAAGACGGTACGGTGCAGCGCATTTTGGATAAGCATGGAATCGCCTATGTAGGGCCACGCGCCTTCGCTGCCGCGGCTTCCAACAATAAAGTCAAAGCCAATGAGATCGCACGACAAGCCGGACTTCTCGTTCCACGTACGATCGTATTCACTGTCAACAATGGTATGACGACGAGGGACATGGCAAAGACCACCTTCCAAAATTTCGGGCCGCCATACATCGTGAAGCCTTCGACCGAAGGCGCCTCGGTCGGCGTGATGCTGGCCGCTAGCATCATCGACCTTCCAGAGATGCTTGCAGAGACGTTGGATCACTTCGGTTCGGCGATGATCCAGGAATTCATTCGCGGAGAAGATGTTCGCGTCGGAGTGATTGAGGGATTCCGACACCAAGAACTCTACGCGCTTCCTGCCGCGCACATGCTGCGCCCCGACGGCAAGCAATTCATCGATTCAGCTGCCAGGCAGGAGGGCAAGGTGATGCACGTGGTACCCAGTAATTTCAGCATCGAGGAAAAGCAAACGCTTGAGGCCGCGGCAAAGCTCGTACATAGAGCGCTAAGTCTCTCTCATTACTCTCGCGCCGATTTCATACTTGCGCGCGGCAAGCCGTATCTTCTCGAAGTAACGGGTTTGCCAGGGCTCTATCCGGGTGCCGCATTCCCACAGATGCTTGAGGCCGTGGGCTCATCAGTCCCCGAATTTCTCGAGCACGCGATTGCGTTGGCGCGAACTTGATCGCGACTGTTCACAACGCTGTGTTCCACGGCCCCTCTGATGCTAGACTGTGAGCAATGAAGCGATTTTTATTCATCGCGTTAGTCGTGTTTTCATTTCTTCCTTATTCCGCCTTCGCGGCTTCCACGTGGACTAATGACACCACCGGAACTTCTGCGAGTGGACAAGCTTGGGCCCCTCTCGCTTCTTCCGCCGATGGCACCAAGCTGGCGGCGGCAGCAAATAACGGCGACATTTGGACTTCCTCCGATTCAGGTGCCACGTGGATCAATCGGACCACCGGCACTTCTGCGAGCGGTTTAGACTGGTCCAATATAACTTCTTCCGCCGATGGCACCAAGCTGGCTGAAGCGGTAATTGGTGGCGACATCTGGACCTCCAACAATTCTGGAGTCACCTGGACCGACGCGTCCACTACGGTAACCACCAAAGGTCTAAGCTGGAATGGCATAAGTTCCTCCGCCGACGGCACCAAGCTCGCTGCCGTTGTAAACGGAGGCGACATCTGGACCTCCACCAACTCCGGCGTCACCTGGACAGACGCCTCCACTACCGCAAGTACGAAAGGCCTAAGCTGGGTTTACATAAACTCATCATCTGACGGTACCAAGCTCGCCGCGGCCACATTCGACGGTGACATCTGGACCTCCACCGACAGCGGCGTTCATTGGACCAATCAAACTACGGGCACCAGCGCGGGCGGTCTACCATGGAACTCCATCAGCTCCTCCCAAGACGGCACTAAGTTGGTGGCGGTCGAAGGGAATTCCGGCGGTTCAGGTGACATATGGACTTCTACTGACAGCGGCCAAACCTGGACCAACGACACCACTGGTACTAGCGCGAGTGGGAAATTCTTCTTTTCCGTTACCTCCTCAGCCGACGGTACTAAGTTGGCAGCGGCAGCCGGAGCAGCTTCGGGTGGTGTCTGGATCTCAACTAACAGTGGGCTCACCTGGACCAGCGACACTGCCGGCACGAACGCGGATAGTGAAGGATTTCGCGCTATCGCTTCTTCCGCCGACGGCACCAAAGTAGTGGCGGGATCTGGAACACCATTTGGAGGCGACCTCTGGACCACCATCTTCTCTGCTCCAACAGTGACAACCTCTGCAGCCTCCTCTCTTGCGGCAACCTCCGGCACCCTGAACGGCACCATCACTGCTGTGGGGAATGCCACTCCCACCGTACGCGGTTTCGTCTACGGCACGGACACTACATACGGAGCCACCACAACAGAGAGCGGAAGCTTCTCCACGGGCGCCTTCACGGTATCTCTCCCATCTCTCTCCTGCGCAACCACGTACCACTACACCTCATACGCAACCAACAGCTACGGCACGAGCTATGGAAGCGATCAATCCTTCAGTACCGCAGCCTGTCCTGTCGCACCCAGCAATGGCCCTCCAGTCGCATCAGGTGGTGGAGGAGGTGGCGCAGGTGGCAGCATCATCCCGACTGCACTTCCCAACAACGGAGGCGCAGCTCCAGGTACGGTGACCTCGAACACTTCTTCGACGCTCTCCACCCTCCAAGCACAACTCCAAACTCTTCTCACTGAGATCGCGACCTTGGGTGGAACTGTATCCACTTCACCAACGTCAACAGCTTCAGGTGGCTCCTTCTCTCGCAACCTCTCTCTGAACTCAACAGGCAGCGATGTCCTCGCTCTTCAACAGTTCCTCAACACCCACGGCTACGTCATTGCACAAAGCGGTCCTGGTTCTCCTGGCAACGAGACCAACCTCTTTGGCACGCTGACATACAAAGCGCTCATCAAGTTCCAGAAGGCCAACAACCTTCCTGCCACTGGATATCTGGGGCCGCTGACGAGGGCGCTCATTGCCAACCTCCTGAGCGGCCACTAGACTAGGCGCTCCATGAGAACCTTCCCTCACCCTGTAGCACTTCCCCTGATTGTCTCGTCTCTCTTCCTCCTCACCACTTCCACCGTCTTTGCCTCGACCTACACCTGGACCAATGACACGACGGGGACGGGGGCGAGCGGGCTGCAATGGCAATCGATAACATCCTCTTCGGATGGGAGTAAATTGGCCGCAACCACAGAGCCGGGGGATATATGGATCTCTGCTGACGGGGGAATCACATGGGTCAATCGCACCACTGGCACCGGCATGAGTGGTTTTCGTTGGTGGTCTATTACGTCTTCTGCTGACGGTACTAAATTAGCGGCGGTCGCGCCTGATCAGGGTGACATCTGGACCTCTACCGACAGCGGCGTCACGTGGACCAACCGAACCACCGGCACAAGTGCGAGTGGTCTGCAATGGCGCGGTATCACTTCCTCATCTGACGGCAGCAAGCTTGCAGCATTTACCAACGGTACTTTTGGAGGTACCGGCGACATCTGGATCTCAAGCGACAGCGGGCATACGTGGACCAATCAAACCACCGGCACGAGTGCAGGCGGTTTGGATTGGACACAGATTACTTCTTCCGCCGATGGAACCAAATTAGCAGCCACCGAAACGGATTTTAGTGCCACGGGCGATATTTGGATTTCAACGGACTCTGGTGCTACCTGGACAAATCGGACTACCGGTACGAGCATGAGCGGCCAGAGGTGGAATGGAATCGTTTTGTCCGCGGATGGCACAAAGCTTGCCGCGTTCACTCACGCTCACAACACCGGCGACGTCTGGACATCGACCGACTCCGGCGCCACATGGACCGACCAAACTGCGAGCAGGACAGTGGTCAGCGACCCGCTCTATGACTACATCACTTCCTCTGCTGATGGCAGCAAATTGGCGGCGGTTACACTTAATGACAACGGTCCCACCACGACGAGCGCCATCGTTGTTTCAGAAGATGGTGGTGTTACCTGGAGTGACGAAATAGACGACAACAATCCAAGCGTAACCGCTCAAACCTGGTGGGCCGTGGCCTTATCTGCCGACGGCAGCAAGCTCGCGGCGATTATGTGGTTGGGAGACATTTGGACAGGTTTGATTCCGCAACCAGCCGCGCCAACACCCGCGCCGAGCGGGGGAGGAGGCGGTGAGATAGTTGGCAGCGGTCCCAATGCGCCTTCTGCAGCAGGTTTAGGGGATCACACCGCGCCCCTTCCTGGAGGAACAACTGCTGCGACTGCGACTCCAACGACTCTCATTTCGCCCTCGAACCAATCTTTCTCTGCTTCGCAATCCACCCGGCTCGCCGCTCTCTACGCGTCACTTCTCCAACTTTTGCAGCAGGAACTTTCAATACTTATTGAAATGAAAAACTGAAAAAGTAATGCCTTCTCGATCCTGACGATGACCGGGAGGAAAGCTTGTGCTACATTCTCTATTGTCGGGCCGTTAGCTCATTTGGTAGAGCACCACATTTGCAATGTGGGGGTGACCGGTTCGAATCCGGTACGGTCCACCCAGTTTTTAGCCTGAATATCCGGGGGGTTTGGTCTTCATCTTGACCACATCATCAGAAGCGCATTCTATGGGAAAGGCGTCGGGCCTTATCCCAGTATGTCTGTCAAAAAAACTAGAGCACAGGCGTGGAAAGCTACCTTCGAGGCGGAGTTTCTTACTGCATACGAAAGTTATGCTGACGCTATTTTTCGACACGTGTTCCTCCGCGTGCGCGACAGGGAAGCGGCGACCGACATCGTCCAGGAAACATTCTCACGTGCGTGGACCTATCTCTCGCAGGGAAAGAAGATTGAGTACATGCGTGCGTTCCTTTACCGCATCGCGAACAATCTCATCGTCGATGGCTCACGCAAGAAGCGCACCTCATCGCTTGACATGATGATGGAAATAGATGGATTCGAACCGAAAGATGAAATGGCGAAAGACCCAGTTGAAGTCCCGCAGGCGCGCGAAGCGGTAGCGCTGCTTTCTTCGCTCGAAGAAATTTACCGCACCGCGATTACAATGCGCTTTATTGAGGAAATGTCACCGAGGGAGATCGCACGCAAACTCGGTGTTTCCGAGAATGTCGTCTCGGTTCGCATCCACCGCGGGATTGCGCGACTTTCAAAGATGATGAACAGGACGAACGCGGAGCTCGCGTAACCCCACCAAGTTATCCCACTTGACAATTTCTGCCCAAGCCGCAAGATACTGGTGAATGTAAGTTTCCATGCGGAAGGGGTAAAAGCCATAAGGCAGGAAAAGGTTGGTTACATTTTTTAAAAAGCAAACAAAAAGCAACATGGCAAAGAAGTTGTATGTCGGAGGCCTTCCGTACTCGACCACGGAAGACGAACTTCGAGACGCTTTCGCCAGCGCTGGAAACGTCACCTCTGCGTCCATCATCATGGACCGTATGAGTGGTCGTTCCAAAGGTTTCGGATTCGTGGAAATGTCCTCGGATGACGAAGCTAAAGCGGCGATCGACATGTGGAACGGGAAGGATTTCGGCGGACGCACGCTTACGGTAAATGAAGCGCGTCCGATGGAGGAGCGCCCGCGAAGCAGTGGCGGCGGTGGATACCGCGGCGGCAACGGCGGAGGCGGCGGCTACAGCGGCGGCGGTGGAAATCGCGGCGGCGGCGGTGGCGGCGGCGGACGTTGGTAATTTGGGATAAAGTCTCAAGAAAAACAGCGCCGGCTATATGCCGGCGTTGTTTTTTTATGAAGTTTTATCGTAAGAGAGGGCCTCGGAAGGCGTCTGTATCTATGAAAGCGTATGGATGAATTAAACAAGCAAATGAGCGAATTTTCGGATGCGTCCCTCTCACAAAGGGAAAAAGATAGGATCCGAGCTCACCTACAGGGCTTCATACATGCACATCCCGCACGTGCGCCTTTTTACATGCGTGCGCTTGATGGATTCTCTGCATTTGCCGAAAGAGCGTCGAAGGTCCAAGTGCGAGGTGCCCAATTTGCTTCAGCGGCACTTGCACTGGTACTTGTTGTCGGTACGGGGACTGCATACGCAGCGGGTAACGCGCTTCCGGGGAATCCGCTGTATGGCGTCAAGACCAATATTGAAGAACCCATCCAGGGTGCATTTGCCACTTCGGCGCAAGCCCAAGCGGAATGGAGCTCACAGTTGGCTACCAAGAGATTGGCTGAAGCCGAAACACTCGCGGCTCAAAATAAGCTCACTCCGCAGGCCGTATCGACAGTTACAGGCGGTCTGGATCAGGCCACCGGACAGTTTGATGCTAGTGTCGCTGAGATCGCAACGTCTTCGGGGAATGACGCCATCGCTGCCAATCTTGAATCCAACATGGCAGCGACACTCACTGCGAATACACAAGTTTTGACGCAGCTCCAAAGTGCGGTACCCAAGGCGGCGTCTTCGATCGCACCGCTCCTCTCCCGCGTGCGCACGCGCGCCGAGGCACTGAACCAAGCCCGCACGCATCTCGATATTGCAGTCGCTCAAACCGACGCTTCGCAAAGCAATTTCGCTGCCGCTAAAGCAAGTGTCGCCCTGGTCGCCAGCTCTAGCACAGTTCAAAAGAACGATGTCTCTGCGGACGAAGGTACAACTACTGCATCGGTTGCCACGGCACAAACTGCTGCGTTCAATGCGCAGGTAACACAATTGCATGCAGATATTGCAGATCAATTGCGGAGTGCAACCGGTGTCGATCTTCCTCCCGCGACAACTTCAGCGGCTCTCACTGCGACAAGTAGTGAATCCACAAGTCTCGGCGCATCCGCCATCGACGCAAGCTCAACGAGCGATCTCGAGGCCTCAACGAGCGTGACGCAGTAACTATCCACACTAATTACGCCGAGAAACGTCGGTTGTCGTACATACTGGAGCTATGAAACTCGGTTCGCTCTTTGGTTGGGGAATCATTATCTACGCGGTCCTCTCGCTCGTTTGGTCTGGCATGAGCCTTTACGGATGGACGGATGGCTTCCTGCCGCTCATCGCCGAAGTACTCACACTTCTCATTATCTGCATCTGCGCAGGTTCCGCCCTCAAATTCCGTACGTGGAAAGATATTCTGCCGTATTCGATTGGCTGGGCACTCATCGCTGCTTTGCTGGATGCATTCTTTACGGTGCCCGTTTCCGGTTGGGCATTTTTTGCACAGGGAAGCGTGTGGGGCGGATACGCACTCATCGCGCTCATGCCGCTTCTGTCAACGATGCTCCTGAAGCGTTACGCGCCTCATGGGGTCTGGGAAACATAGTCTATGACTGAAGAACTACGTCCACAGGTGCGCTTCCTACACGCTCATCGCACACTCCTTCGTACCGGGCTTTCGCTCGTTGGAGCGTTCTCGTGGGTATTTGTATTTCAATATTTTCTAGTATTTTCGCAGGACGTAACAAAGTCCCTCTTGGCTTCGCTAGTGGTCTATGCGTTCTCGCAGATAACACTTGCAGTCATTACTCCTTTTTCGGCTGCGCATCTGCGGCACGGCATCAAACGAGCGATGATCTTTGGCGCATGCATTGCAGCACTTTCTTTCGCCATATTGGGAGCCACGCTTGCAGGATATTTCAACGCACCTCTCGGATGGGGAATAATGCTCTTTGGTGTGGGCTTGGGCGCGTACCGCGCGCTATATTGGATACCGTACAAATTGCGCTCGGCGAACCTAGGTGGTGGACAGAGCGTATTGTTTGAACTTCTTATTGCGCTCATGCCAGCTTTTGCGGGCGCAACGCTCACGATAGTTTTTCTTTCACCGCTCCGACTTCTTTTTGGTGCAGCTGCATTGATGGTGCTTTCGATACTCCCAGTTTTCTTTTTGGAAGATGTTGGAGAACGTTTTTCTTGGGGATATGCAGAAACCTTCGGCTATGTTTTCGATGCAAAATATCGCTCGCTCTCGTGGCGTGCGGCACTCCAGGGCGTCGAGAACACTGCACTTTTCCTCGTTTGGCCGCTTTCCGTCTTTCTCATCCTTGATCGCTCATATGTACTATTCGGATTCGTTATGAGTGCTTCGCTTCTTGTACTACTCGCTGCGCGAAGCTTCTATAAAGAACTGGTTCATTCCGGAGTTTCAGGAGGGTCCTTACCGGTCCAGGTAGCTTTCTCGATGTCTGGTTGGGTCTTACGACTCGTATCCGGCACACCAATAGCTATCGTTTTTGCGGACTCGTATTCATATGTAAGTGCGCCGCCAGGTTCTCCCGAATTTATCTCGCGTGAACATGCTTCCGACGCAGGTTCTTATCTCGACGAATACACCGCGCTCCAAGAAATCGGCACGGCATTCGGTAGGATCGCAATGTGTATCTTCGTAGGTGTCATGCTTTGGTTCTTGCCGCTTTCTCTAGCGCTCGCGGGAGCACTCATTATTGCAGCATTTGCTGCAGGAATCTCCACGGCGCTTTCGTATAAAACTCGCATCCGCGCGTATTAAATTACAAAACCGCTCGGGCGCTTACGCGACATGCCCGAGCGGCTTTTTTGTTTGGACCGGCAGGTCCGTAAAGAGCGACGGCTGCTGAAGTTTAGCCAGCGCCTTTTCCCGATTCGCTAATATCACTCCATAGGCAGTCTTTTTAGCGATGCGAGGAGTGTTTTTATCAGGCGTGCGCAACGGTCTGACCTTCTCGAAGGCGACTGGTAGCGGGGGAATGGGACGATCGTCAACGCGACAACCATGCACCCGCCCCCACTTGAGTGGCTGATCGAGAGGAACTTCCGTCCAAAACTCGAACTTCGCGCTGTTGAAGACGACCTGACAAATGTTCGTGTCGATAACGAAGACCGGCATCGGAGGCTGTTTATCGCGAAAGCCCTTGATGCGGCTCCAGTCGCGGGACTGCTTCACTGCTGAGCTCCTTTTTCTTTTTTAGCTCTGCGTGAAGCAATAGCCTCGTCGCCGAACAAGAAAGCGTTAGTCAGGAATTCTCGATACGCCTGCTGTTCGTTGTCGTTTCGGCTAGTGATCCCATGCTGCTTCAGCGCCGCCGGGATAGCTCCATCTATGAGACCGTCCTTGATACGCAAATTTTGCGCCGTCCGCAACACGGCTGCGGCGTCGTGGCCGATAAGGTTGCGTTTCCATTCAGGCAGCCTCTCGAAGGCCTGTTGGGCTTCAGTTCGAATGTCCATCGGCGTCCCTTCCGAATCAGGTTGATTTGAACGCGGTTGTACTGGTCCAGATTCTAACATAGAAACGTGAAGAAATCAAGAAGCGAAGAGCTTTTGAATGACCTCTTTTACGTCATTTCCATCCGCCCGGCCGGCGAATTCCTTCATAACGACGCCCGTGAGCTTGCCGATGCCAGACACGTCGGTAACGCCTAGCTGTTCCTTTTTTGCCCGCGCGACTTTCTCTATCTCCTCGTGCGATGCTGTTTGTGGCAAATATGCCTCGATGATTTTCAGTTCGGCGAGTTCTTTTTCAGCCAATTCTTTGCGGTTGGCTTTTTCATAGACATCAGCAGCTTCTTTGCGCTGTTTGCCGAGTCGTTTCAAAACGGTCACCACATCAGCGTCAGTGATCTCCTCGGTCGGTTTTTTGCCCTTGGCAACGAGTTCGTTGGTGAAAGCGGCAAGCGCTCCGCGCAAAGTCTGCACGCGCAGGTCGTCCTTGGCTCTCATGGCGTTCTTCATGTCTTCGCGGATCGTTTGATTTAGCATGGGCGTAAGTATATCAAAAAAACAGCCGGCATTGCCGCCGGCGTAAGGAGAGCAGAATTGGAATTTCAGTGTAGAAGTGGCGACAAGGCCAAGCCAAGTAGGACCAGCAGCACAGCTGCTCCGCCCAAGTCTTTCAACATAGAAATCCTCCCGTCCGACGGATAGGCGCAATGCCCCGCGCACCGGACTGCGGGATGGAAGATTACAGCAGTCGTATGAGCCGTCAATGAAGAAAATGAGGACTAAAAGTGGACATGATAGAATGCCTTCATGGAATGGCTTATCGTGGCCCTGCTCGCGGCAATCCTTGTGCTCTTGGCCTATTTGTTATGGAGTAGAAATGCGCAAAAAACAGACGGACAGGGGATGATGCAGCTTCAGAACGAAGTGCAGAACCTCGCGCGCTCTCTCGACTCGCGTCTTGAGCAGTCCTCTAAAACAATGCAGGAAAGTGCGCACCGACAATATGCCGAATCGAATCGCATAGTGAAAGAGATAACGGGAGAACTCACGAGCGTGAAAGAAATCAGCCGTCAAACGCAGTCGTTCGCGGAGGAACTCAAAGGCTTGCAAGATATCCTTAAAAATCCCAAACAGCGTGGCATTCTTGGTGAATACTATCTTGAAACCACACTCAAGAACGTCCTTCCTCCTGACGGCTACCAAATACAATATCCATTCAAGAACGGGGAAGTCGTGGACGCTGCTGTTTTCGTCAACGGCAAGATTGTCCCTATCGACTCGAAATTTTCGCTCGATAACTATAACCGTCTTATTAAAGCTGATCCTTCCGAGCGCGCTGCGATAGAGAAAGTGTTCGTGAACGATCTCAAGCTTCGCATCACCGAAACCGCTAAGTACATTCGACCGGAAGAAAACACCATGGACTTTGCGTTCATGTTCATTCCCTCAGAAGGCATTTATTATGACCTGCTGACTAACCAGGTGGGCGCAGGAGAGGACGAGAACCTTATTCAGCGTGCCGCGAGCAAGTACAAGGTTATTATCGTCTCGCCAACGTCTTTCCTCGCGTATCTGCAGACGGTGCTCATCGGTTTGAACGCACTCAAGATAGAAAAGCGCACAGAAGAAATCCAACGGCGTGTTGGAGAGCTTACAAAGCACATTGATGCAACCAATCAATTTTATATAAAATTAGGCGGAGCTCTTGGTACTGTCGTCTCGCATTACAACGCTGGTCACAAAGAGCTTGCAAAGATCGACAAGGATGTGTTTCGTATAGATGGAGCTAAGGTAGGTGTTGAGCCGATGCTTTTGGAAAAGCCGAATTTGGAGTTGGAATAAAAACGGGGCCCGGCGTCTTGCCGGGCCCGCGAGAGGGAGTTATGCGACGCGGAGGTCGCCAATCATTGCTTCGTCGAGTAGCTGACCGCTTTGAAACCGGAACCTTCGATCGCCGCCTTCTTGCATGACGGCGAGTACCATCCAGCTCTGTTCGGAAGCTTCGACGATGACGATGTCGTTCACAAGATTTGGGCGCAACAGCTGTATGATCAGCCGCATGTGCCGGGCTTGTTGAGCCTTACTCATGGGCGATCCTTTCGGGAGCCGCCCAGCCATCGCAATTCTCTCGCTAATCCTTGCAAACGCAAGCCCTCGTTGCGTGGTCGGTGGATATGGGTTATATTGTCGCCACGTATGGCAAAGATTGCGATCATAGAAACGGGCGGAAAGCAGCACCTCGTCACCGAGGGCAGCGTTCACACGATCGAGAAGCTCCAAGGCGAGCACAAGCCCGGCGACAAACTCACGTTCGACAAAGTGCTTCTCGTTGATGATGGTTCATCCACGAAAGTCGGTGCGCCTTATATTGATGGCGCCAAAGTCTCTGCGGAACTCGTTGCGGATGGCCGTGGTAAGAAAATAACCGTCATTCACTACCGCCAAAAGAGTCGCTACTTCAAAAAGAGTGGTCACCGTCAACCTTTTGCAAAAGTAAAAATTACGGCGCTGCCGTAAATCAAAAGGCCGCCCACCGGGCGGCCTTTTTCGTTTTCGATTGAAAGATCTCTAGCTGAGGTTCATGCCGTCAACTCTCTTTGCGCCGTTTCTTCGGAGCCAGCGATTGAAGCCTCGATACTCGTATCCACGCCGTCCGTATGTCCCGCGGTGCATCCGGTAGCGCATCTCCAAAACGAACGCTACCACTGAGGCACAAACGAGAAAGCCGATGACCACCACCCAAACGCTTGGATAGTTCAGCCAGATGAGAGAGGTAATTCCTAGCGTCATCGTCATAATGAGCACGCCGATTGGCATAACCATGGTTTCCCGCCAGTATTTCTTTTCCAGATCAGGAATGTTCCACACGATGTCGTCCTCCTTGAACTTGCAAAAACAATAAGCTACTTGCGTTCAACGGCAGAGTAGATAGAGGGTGCTGATTCCCTCAGATGCATTCGTGCAGCCGAGATTCTCCATCCGCAAAGCAAGTCTGTCGAGCATGTTGTGCGCTTGGGATAGCGAGCAGAGCCCTTTCCAGTTGAAACTGAGGATCAGCGCGGCGAGCTGTAACGCTTGTCGCCCAATGTCCTTTTGCATTATTCCCTCCGCGTTCTCTGGATTTTCTAGGCAGGTCCTAGGCTCAGGACACGATACAGCCGCTAGCGACGCGAATCAAGAGCGCTCTTGATAGTCTCAGGATCGGCATACTCAAGTTCCGAGCCGGTGGAGAGCCCTCGGCCAAGAGAGGTGACTTTCATACCTCCCGCATGAGAGATAAGTTCTTCACGGACTCGTATTGCGGTCGCGTCGCCCTCTGGATTGGCAGGGAAGGCGAGGATAACCTCTTTTACTTCTTTGCGTTTTGGGACGGAATCCAAGAGTTGTTTAATTCGGAGCCCACTAATTTTGTCGCCTGCGAGCGATATCGTGCCGCCCAGAACGAAGTACATGCCTCGATACGTGCCACTTCGCTCAAGCGCCGCGAGATCGGCGTCGCTTGCAACAACTGCGAGGTAAGAGTGATCCCGTTCAGGGTTCGAGCAGATACCGCAGACCGCTGCATCACCAGAGAAGAATCGCATGCACTCTCTGCATTGATGCACCGAGCCTCCGAGAGATTGGATGGACTCTATCATTTCACGCCGAGCAGTAGGCGAAGAGCGCAAAAGAAATTGTACAAAACGTTGTGCCTGTCGGGGGCCTATCCCAGGAAATTTTTCGAAGAGGGACGTTAGGTGCTCGATAGGGTCGGTCATGTTCAGAAAGGATTATCGTCACCTTCCACGACCGCCTGTGTCGCGAAGTCGTTGAAGTCGGCTTTTTCAATCGGAAGGAACGTTGTTTTCTCCTCGTCGAACTTCAATTCAACCTTTCCGGTCGGACCGTTGCGGTGCTTTTCGATAAGGATCTCAGCGATACCAGGGCGGTCGGTATTGTCGCTCATTTTGTCTTCGCGGTGGATGAACATGACGACGTCGGCGTCTTGTTCAATGGAGCCGGAATCACGAAGGTCGGAGAGGCGCGGTCGGCCGCGCCGTTGTTCCACTGCACGTGAAAGTTGCGAAAGCGCCAAGACCGGCACTTCAAGTTCGCGCGCCATCGCCTTGAGCGAGCGGGAGATCTCTGTGACCTGCTGCACCATGGAGGTGTCGGCACGCATGACGGTCGGCGTGATGAGCTGGAGGTAGTCGACGATAATGAGCTTCAATCCTTTCTCTATCTTCAAACGTCGCGCGGCAGAGCGCATGCCAAGCACCGTGGTCGAAGGCTTATCGTCGATATAAATAGGAGCTTCTGAGAGAACGCCGAGCGCGGATTGCAGCCTGTCGAAATCATCGTCATTCGTCATTTTTCCGGTGCGTAATTTCCATGCGTTAACCCCGGCTTGTGCAGCGAGCATACGATCGACGAGCTGGTCCGACGACATTTCGAGAGAAAAGATGCCGACCGGTGTTCCGTGCTTGGTCGCTGTTTGGCGCGCAATGTCGAGCGCGAGCGCGGTCTTTCCCATACTCGGCCTGGCAGCGAGAATGACGAGGTCGGATTTTTGAAGACCAGCAAGGAGATTGTCGAGCTGCGTAAAACCTGTCGGTACGCCGCGCAGTCCGCCTTCGTGTTTCTGGAGGTGATCGATACGTTCCATCGCAGGCCCGAGTTCTGATTTAAGCTCTTTAAATCCGCGCATACCGGGCGCCTGCGTTACCGCAAAAACTGCCTGCTGCGCTTCATCGAGCACCTGCTCCACGTCGCGGTCTTCTTCAAAACCCAATTCACCAATCTTGGATGCTGCATCGATGAGTGTGCGGAGCACGTACTTACTTTGCACGACCTCACCATAGTGACGTGCGCTTCCCGGCGAAGCGGCGGAATTTACTATTTCGGTGAGATATGCGGCGCCCCCGATGTCCTTAAGTTCTTTTCGTTCCTTTAGCTTGCTTGAAACGGTTACCACGTCGACGGGATTATTTTTGGCGTGCAATGAGAGCATCGCGTCGTAGATAGTGCGATGCTTACCGGAGTAGAAAGAATCGATGCTTATCAGGTCGGCAGTCTCGTACATCGCGTTCTGGCTCATCATCAAAGCGCCCAAAAGCGCCTTTTCCATCTCAACATCCTGCGGGGGTATGCGCAGAGCATCCTTTGCCATGAGCCCATCCTAGCACGCGAGGCAATTCCAGCGTCTTGACGTCTGACAGGTTTTTTGTGCCTTTCGTGTGGACAGTCGGAGGCGTCCCTCGGAAGCAAAGTCTTTTGCCGTCTTTGCAGCGCGACGGCGCGAAACGGAGGGATTTTTCAGCAGAAAAATCCCGACGGCAAAAGACTTTGCTTCCGAGGGACGCCAGCCGCAACGGTTTTACACGAAAAGTAGGAAGAGGAGCGCGAAGAGGCCAGCAATAGTGCAGTAGATCGCGAATGGACGAAGTGTTCTGGTTTTAAAGTAATTGGTCAAAAAGCGCACGGAGATATAGGCCGCTGCCGCTGCGCACACAGCTCCTACCAACGCTGCGCCAAGGATGGACGAATCAGCCTTGAAGAGTCCTGGGACCTTGAGCGCAGCCGCTGCAAAAATGATGGGCGTTGCGAGCAAGAAGGCGAAGCGGGCAGCGTTCTCATGAGAAAGCCCGCTCAAAAGTCCACCAGTCATTGCAGCGCCCGTGCGGGAAAATCCAGGAATGAGAGCGAGTGATTGTGCGATACCGATACCAAATGCCTGGGGGAAAGAAAGTTTTGCGAGTGCTTCATCTCGTGCAATATCTTGCGGTGCTCGCTTACGCAGCGCGTCCGCACCAAAAAGCATAAGACCGTTGAAGAAAAGCGCTAAAGCGACGATAGGTCCCGCGCCAAAGAGCGCCTGCAACTTCGTCTGTAACAAAAGTCCGAGAAGCCCGGCTGGAATCGTTCCTACTATCAAAAGCCATCCGAGGCGCGCGTAGACATCGTTCGCCACCCTGCGCGTGTAGAGTGAGCGCAACACGCCGACGATGATGCGCACCCATTCGCGCCAGAAAAACGCCAGCAAGACGAGCGCGGTCGCCAGATGGATGGCGACCACGAAAGAAACAAAGGTCGAGGTGGATTGATCGATCTGCCAGTTGAGAAGTTGCGGAAGGAGTGCAATGTGGCCGAGGCTCGAAACGGGGAAGAGCTCTGTGACGCCTTGCAAGATTCCCAAGATTGCCGCTTGTGCGAAAGAAAGCATATTAGAAATTAGAATACTTATATCCTACATAAATTCCCACCACGCCACCAACACCGCTCAGGAATATCGAGGAAAGGGAGAATATGCTCGCCCCCCAAAGATCCGGTATAAAGCTTCCGAGCGTCGAGCCAACAAAAAGTCCTATCCAGACGAGCGGACGGGTTTGCATCCGTTCAGTATATACTGGCGCCCGGATACGAAAGGACAAACAATGCTGATCTTTGGCATTCCGATTCTCAAACTGTTCACGGCAGGAGTGGTCGTGTTCTGGATACACATGATGATCTCTCAGTGCCTAGCTGGACGTAGATTGAAACATCGCCTCTATCCAGATGGCACGTACGACGAGTTGGCGCTCATACATCACAAGATCGGTGCGGCCTGTATCGCAGGTGCGACGGGATTGATCGCTATCCTAATCGAAACGCAAGTGAAGCAGAGCCCTGATCCTTACGGCTGGATAAGCCCGTTGCTGTATTACTTCCATGTTTCTTGCGACGTCGCGTATGCGGGTGTCTTCGGCGCGATGATCTGGTTCAATGGAAAGCGCAATAAAATAGCGCACCAAAAGCTCGCGATTGCGCTCTGCATCGACGCACTCCTGATCGTTTCGACCGGATCCTACATGCTCTACAAGCTCCCAACATAAAAACGCCCCGGCCATCGCGGTCGGGGTGTTTCGCTTTCTGGAGGCCGGGTAGTAGCAAAAGCGTGACTATCTCAGTCACCATTCGGGCCACGGTAGAATAGCTTGCCTCAGGCAAAAGGTTGGTATACTTTTGGCATATGAAAAAATATCTTGCTGAGGGGTTGGGCGCAGGCACGCTCGCATTAGTCGTTGGACTATCATTACGATCGACGTTTCCAGTGCCGACCGCTGTGTTGGCTGGCTTAGTGCTTATGCTTTTTGTGTATACGATCGGTTCGCTTTCGGGTTCTCATATAAATCCGGCAGTTACTATTGGCGCATGGTCTATCGGCAAAATTTCCGCAACTGACGCTCTGATGTATGTCATCTCGCAGTGCATCGGTGGTGGTATTGCGTATGCAGCTCTCTCCGCCACAGGCGGCCTCGCGGTACTAACGGTTACCAATTCTCTATCGATTGCGGCAGCTGAATTAGTTGGCACCTTCTTCTTTACCTTCGGTATCGCTTCGGTCATATACGGCAAAGCACCGAGTGCGGCCAGTGGCATCGTCATCGGCGGCTCGCTTCTCTTGGGCATTACGATTGCAGCGATATTTGGTTCCAATGGTGTTTTGAACCCTGCTGTTGCGATCGGTATTGGCTCATTCAACCTCGCATACCTCCTGGGTCCAATCGTCGGTTCGTTCCTTGGCATGCAGGCGTACAAGTACCTCGCACATTAAATTGGCGGACTGGCATTCGCACACGTGTAGGGCGGAGCTTATTGAGAGAACGCAAATGAGTTCGTGAATGCGGTGAAATCACTCTCGGGCACGCCATAGGTGCTCATGATGTACTGATTGTGATCGTGTGTGGTGAGGAGCACGTAGTCTTGCGTGCTCTGGTTTTCCACCGGGATGGTAATGGAGGCGGTAAGCGCAGGAGCGCCAGAAAATTGAACCTGTGCCTGAGTGGCGAGCGTGGAACCTTTATATTGGGCACTCACTGCCTCGACGTACGCCTGAAGCGCGACACTCAAGTAGTCACTCGAGAATGTATAGCTTGAAGGGTAGTGGTAGACGTAAACGGTGTAGTACTGCGGAAGAGGGGTTGTTGCAGCGGTGACTCGATATTCGGTGAGCGGTATTGAACCCGCGCTCGGAGAATTGAAAGTGGATTCAGTTACCTCGGGCGTACCAGGGAAGTCGACGCCGAAGCCATCATTGGCTGCGGTATAACTCGCAGCGGAAGAAGTCGTGGAAGTAGTCGCCGTTTGGGGTGATGTTTGCGCGGTTCCTAGCGATGTCGTGGGAGGATTGCTCGAAGAATGGAAGACAACCACCGCAAGAACAACTAGTATCAACAAAACGATAATGCCGACCACCCACTTCGTTACTCCTGAATTTGCGCCTGGTTGCATAAAATGATGACTAAGTAATTCATAAATAGAGGTCATTTCACAATACCACACTGCGTAAAAGATTCCGTAGTAGCTCCGGAAAGTTGAGTCAATTCGAATCTGGGTCAGCTTTCACCGAGAGAGTTTTTACGTAAGTATTGCAGCCTATTGTTAAGTAGGTACTTTATGTTATAGTACGGCCGGTCCCGTTCTTTGAAGATAGGTTTGTTGTAGCAAAAAGTGCTTAGTTGAGAGCTTTTTTTGCTGCGACAAATCTCATAGCATGCAAAAGGGTTTGCGCAGTATTGTTGCAACAAGGAAACGGAGACGTAACGATGAAGATTCGTAATGTTCTACTTGGAGCCACGTTTGTGGCTGGCTTGCTAAGTTTGGCCGGCGCAGCACAAGCGACCACGCTTTATCTGGGCGTTCAGCCCGGATCGGCTGGTGCAATCACAAACTTGGCAAACGACTCGGCAACACCGGGCACCGCAAGCTACTCGGCGCCCCTCGTGTCATACGGCGGGTTGTCAATTGACGGTTTCAGCGCCAGCGAAGTTCCGCCGCCGCCGAACGTCAACTCCAATACTGTCGACGTAACGGCGGCGTTGTCGACAGGCTCCTCAAGTCTATTCGTTTCGGAAATCGGCCAAACGGCGGTTGTACCGTCGTTCGCCAGCCTCTTTGCTGTCGCTGGATTTAATCTAGCGGCGGCGGGTGGGACGGCGATCTCCGTGACCGAATCGACCTACGCAACAGCTTGCGCCGCGGCCACGTGCACCGCTGCAGACGCTTTTGCCACCGGTAACCTTCTCTCCACCCAGACATTCAACAGCACGGGTGGCGCTGGCTCGGTGACGGATTATGCCGCAAGTCCCAATCTGGGTGCTGGTCAATATGTCACGACCTTGGAATACACGATCCGCTGGCAAACGTTCAATGGTGCCGATCACGGTAACATAACTGCGTCGATCGACTTGGCACAGACCCCGCTGCCAGCATCGCTTCCGCTCTTTGTGAGCGGTCTAGGCGCCTTGGGCTTCCTTGCACATCGCCGCAAGAAGAAGTTCGAGAACGCCTCGCAAGACGGTTACGATTCGGCCATCGCGGCCTAACGTATCGTCTTCGACAAAAATTACAGCTCCGCCTCCTTTACAAAAGGGATGCGGAGCTGATTCATTTTAAGGTTTTAAGAATCAGTATATTTA
>Ga0075522_10000347_pt1 | contig 33257 bp, 34 predicted proteins | sample NGEPerA_FD_74796 | JGI IMG/M metagenome (GOLD analysis project Ga0075522, IMG submission 74796) | Arctic peat soil microbial communities from the Barrow Environmental Observatory site, Barrow, Alaska, USA - NGEE PermafrostL2-A | ecosystem: Environmental > Terrestrial > Soil > Wetlands > Peat ... | reverse complement strand
GGAAGGCGCTCCCAAGCGCTTCGCCGGCGATGCGCCGGGATGTGGTGAAGGCGTGAAGCGGCGGCTCCAGACTCGCCCGTGCGGTCTCGGAGCTGGGCGGCAAGTTCAGCTCGCCGGCTTGGATGAGTCGGTGGCCTTGCCGATCTCGTCGAGCCGCTTCTGGAGCGATAGCCGATCGATGCTGGCCAGCGGCAGGTTCACGAAAAGGCTGATGCGATTGTAAAGCATCCGCCAGGTCTCGGCGAAGGCGAGCGCGATTTCCGCGGGGTTGCCCGTGGCGGAGGCCGGATCGGGAACTCCCCAATGAGCGGTCATCGGCTGGCCCGGCCAGATCGGGCAGGCCTCGTCGGCCGCGTTGTCGCAGACCGTGAAGGCGAAATTAAATTGCGGCGCGCCGTCGCCGGCGAATTCCTCCCAACTCTTGGAGCGGAAATCCTCGGTGAGGAAGTTGTTGCGTTTCAGGATCTCGATGGTGAGCGGATGCACAGCGCCCTTCGGCGCCGAGCCGGCCGAGACGGCCGTGAATTTCCCGCCGCCGAGCCGGTTCATGATCGCCTCGGCCATGATCGATCGGGCCGAATTGCCGGTGCACAGGAAGAGGACGTTGAGAGGCTTTCGGGTCTCGCCGGGCACGAGGCGTCCTCAACCGCAACAGGCGGCGGCCGGAGCGGTCGCCGCAGTCGGCTCATCCTCGCCATACTGGGTGGCTTCGCCGAAGGTATGGAAGGTTTCCCAGCGCAGGCCCGAGGGGTCGCTGACCCAGGCCTTGTCCGACCTCGCGTAGCAGCAGGTGGCGCCCTCCTGATCGCGGGTCGTCTCGCCGGCGCCCTTCAACCGGCCGGCCAGTTCCTCGAGCTCATCACTCGAGTCCGCCTGGATGCCGAGATGATCGACACCCGGCGCCCGCGCCCGATCCGAGATCGCGAAATTGACCCGCGGATCGTCGAGCATCCACTTGGCGTAGTCGCCCTTCACCACCGTCGGGCGCGCTCCGAACAGGCTTGAGTAGAAGCCGATCGACTTGGCGAGATCTTCGACGGCGACGTGGACGTGCATGCGCTTCACGACAGAGCTCCCTCGGGTTGGTCGCAACAGGCGGAACGGCTCGCCACCGCTCGGAGTGGAGCGCAGATTTCGGCAAGCCCCTGGCAGCAGTCCTCCATCAGGAAAAGGAGAAGGGCGCTCATCCGGTCGTAGTTGGCCGCATAGATGATCGACCGCCCCCGGCGCCGGCTGGTGACGAGGTCGGCGTTGGCCAGAACGGTCAGCTGAGCGGAGAGAGTATTGGGCGTGATCGCCAGCGCCCGGGCTATCTCACCGGCCGGGACGCCATCCCGGCCGGCCTTCACCAAGAGGCGGAAAACGGCGAGGCGGGAATCCTGGGCGAGCGCGGAAAGGCGTTTGACAGCCGAATTCGTATCCATATTTCCAATGTCGTGGAAATGTGGATTTGAGTCAAGCCACGCGCTCGTCAGCCTCGCCGGTACTTCCCATACAGAAACTCCGGAACCCAAGTCAGGACGACCGCGCCGCAGAGTGTCGCGCCGCCGATCCAGTTCCAACCCATGGTCCCCAGCGGCAGCGCCCCGAAGCCGTACGACAGACTCGCGAGCGCCATCAGGGCCAGGAACGGACCGGTGAAATAGCAGTGCACGCGCCCGCGCCGGCGAGCGTTGGCGAGGCACCCGGCCGCCATGACGCCCAGGCAGCCGGCCCAGACGACCGATCGCGATGGATTGGTGAGGTCGAGATCGCCGCTCAACGCCAGGACCGCGACAGGGAGGCAAAACACCACCCCCGCCAACCATGGGCTGGACAGGATGTCGCGCGAGGGCCCGGCGGCGGGGTCGGCGTTCATGCGCGGCATTCCTGCCCGGACGTCTGCATCGGCGGGCACGGCGTGGTTCCGAACGAGCAGAACACGCAGCAGTCACCAGGCTTGGGTTTGAGGACCGCGCCGCAGCCCCTGCAGTCGTAGAAGTACTGGCAGGCGTTTGTGGGCATGGTCTCCATCGACTGATGCCCGCAGACCGGGCAGGTCAGCCTGGATGTGAGGATCGGAGCGCCGACGGAGGTCGGGGCCACTACGACGCGCCTCTCGTCCGGGGCGCCGAAGCGAGAAGGATCCGGGCCTCGGCCGCGAACCTCTTGCTGTCGAGATGCGGGAACCGCCGGTCGCCGGCCAGGGCCGGAAGCTGATGCATCAGCAATCGGGGCGGCGGCGGCGGGCCGGCGCTCCAGATCGCATCGGGCCCATAGATCGCCCACACGTCCCAGGCGTAGACGGGCCGGCCGTCGTGGCGGAGATCGAACGCCGCTCCCGCCACGCGCCCGAACGAGCCGTTCGGGCTCCAGTAGTGGCGGACGGGCGCATGCACGAGGCTGGGCTACGCCTCCCGCGCTTGCGACAAACCCGTCACGCCAGCCGCGAGCATCAGCGAGGTCCGGCGCGAGATCACGACATCCATTGGCTTGCTCACGCGTATTGACTGAATGTAGCAGCGAGCATCGCCGCTATGACGCACGCGCGGATCCAGGCGATCCAGCGCAGGCGACGTTGGCTGGCCCGATCACAGCTTGCGTCCACGCAGACCGGCAGGGGCCGATAGGCGAACCAGAACGCGACGCCCAGCAGAAGGAGAGCGCCGACAAGCAGGACGGGTTCGAGAAACGCCAGCCGGGCGAGCGCCACCGCGCCGGCGACGCCGACGACGCTCACCGCCCAAGGCGCGACGCAGCAGGTTCCGAGCGCCGCCGCGAACGCGCCCAAACCAACAGCGCCGCCGGTCGCCGCGATCACCGGCCCATCTCCGGCTTTCTTTCCGATCCCCGACGCGTCCGACATCGACAAGCTCCTTGCGACTGGCCGGCCCGGAGGCTAGCGTCTGTAGCCGCTACAGACTCAAGCACTTTTTTTGGCCACCCGGATGCTCGCGCCATCGATTGCCATCGGGGAACTTTCCCGACGGGCCGCCTGCAACATCGAGACGATCCGCTACTACGAGCGCATCGGCCTGATGCCCGAGCCGCCGCGTCGCGGGCGCTATCGCCGCTACGGTTCGGATGATGTCGGCCGGCTCGGCTTCATCCGGCGCTCGCGGGAACTCGGCTTCACGCTTGCCGAGGTTCGCGCGCTACTGGTTCTGGCGGCGGGCGGCCATGTCTCCTGCGCCGAGGCGCGGGATTTGGCCGCGTCACATCTGCGGGACGTGCGGTCCCGGATCGCCGACCTGCGACGAATGGAGGGGGTTCTGGCCGGTGCAGTGCGAGCCTGTGACGCCGGGAGCGACACGGGTTGTCCGTTGATCGACACCTTGTCGGAGCGCGGCGCTACGCCCCAGATACGCGGACGCCAATGAAAGCGCACCCAGGATGAACGGCGGATAGTCTTGGTTCCAACGGCAGGAACGACAGCGCGCTCAGGGCGGCGAAGGCGCCGCACAGGCGCCAGAAGTACACGGTCCCACGATTCGAGCGCGACCGCGCCCTTTCCGGCTGAGCATCGCGAGTGCGCCGGCGGTCACGGCCGCCAAGCCAAACAGGACATGAGCGCCGGCCATCACCAGAAAGATCGGATCGACGGAAGGTTCGGGATGCCGAGTACGACAGTGGGGTCCTGCCATGTTTCCTCGGTTTGGATGGCCACGGTCAATCCGGCGACAAGGGCTCAAGGGGTTGATCGTCTCCGACCGGAGGCGAACGGCGACCCTTTGCCGGTGGCTGGGGACTGGGCTACGGTTCGGCCTGGACGATCACCGACCGACAACCCCGGAACACGCCGGCGCGTTTTCAGGCGTCCGGTTTTGGATCTCGAAAATGGAAGTCACTTTCCGCGACGCGGTGACCATGCTGCACGGCATGGGATTTGGCGCCCTTCTCCTGCTCGGCTTCACCGGCGCCCTTGCGGTGCTGTACTCGACGTCCATCGCTGGCCACCCGTGGACGCCCGCAGGCCGCCGAGCAGCGGCGCTCTATCTCATCGTCATGGCGTTGCTCGCCTGGGCTACGGTGCTGGCCGGCGCATATCTCGTCTATCCGTGGTATCGCGCGCTCGCTCCCGCCGGAACGACAGATCTCGGCGGATATCCTCAGCGACTTCTCCTGGCGAACTCGGCCACGGCCGGATGGCACGACATCGGGATGGAATGGAAGGAACACATCGCCTGGTTCGCACCGATCACCCTGACCGCCGTGGCGTACATATTCGTGCGATATCAGGAGCGCCTGCCGCACTTCCGGGGGCTGAGGAACGCGGTGACGGCCCTGACCTGCCTTGCGTTCCTCTCCGCCGCGGTCGCGGGCGTTTTCGGAGCGATGCTCAACAAGTATGCGCCGGTTCGCGGCGGCCCCGACCTGGTGATCATGAAAGGTGGAGCGCGTGGCTGACGCTCTACGAGACGCGCCCGCCAATGGCCCCGGCGCCGCGGCGGTGCTCGCGGCGGCGATCGGTTGCTTGACCCTTGGCGTGCTCGCGCTGGTGGCGGACGCAGTCCCTCGCGTCGCCGCGGCGATCGACGTCTGGAAGCCGACCGGGCCGCTTTCCGGGGTCACGGACGGCGCCATCGTCGTCTGGCTGGCGGCGTGGTTCCTGCTCTCGCGGCGGTGGGCCCGGCGCGCCGTGAACATGGCCGGGGTCAATTGGGCGGCAATCGTGATCTTCCTCGCGGCGCTGTTGCTCACATTCCCGCCATTCATGGACATGGCTCAGGGAAGATAGACCCGTCGCGAGTTCAGAACGTCCATTGGACACCGAGGTAATAGGTCACTGGGCTGGTCACCGCCGCCGCATCGACGGCGTAAAGCAGGCCGCCCTTTCCGGCTGAGAAGAGCAGGTGATAGTGTTTGGTGACATCATAGACGCCGCCGACATTGAAGCCGGTGGTTCCATCGCGCCCAACCATCGTGGATGTCTGATGAAAGACCTCCGCCCCAAGAGCGAGCTTGTCGGTAAACTGGCGCTGCAGGAGCCAGCCGGTGAACCAGTAATTCCGGTTCCCGGGGCCGGGGTTGATCCAATATCCGCCGCCGCCATAGGTGGTCCATTTTCCGAAATCCTTCTGAACCCAGACCGGCAGGAACGCCTGGGCGTAGCCCGCGCCTAGCCCGCGTTTCGCGTCACCGGTTGGAACCTCGATGAGCGGGAATACCCCGACCTGAGGCCACCAATCGTCCTTTCCCGGCGTAATGAAGCGATATTTGGCGCCGAGTTCAGTGTCACCGACCCCCATTTGCGAGCGGTCGCCTGAGGGGTCGTCGAAGGCGAGGTCGGCGATCAGATGTAGTTGAAGATTTGGGGCCGCGCCGTAGTTGACCTCGATGGCCGGCCCCAGGCCACTCGCGTCCCGCGCGCCGATCGCTCCGGACGAGAAGCCGTAGACCTCCCAGTGGCCCAGATCGACCGGCTCTGGATCGTCGGTGATGAATGGCGGTCCGGCCGCCGCCGGGCTCGAAACCGCGAGGCCGAAGCATGCCGACAGAGCCGCGATCCCGAGGCAATGACCGCGGATCGTCGCCGCGGCCGGCTGGTGGCCCGCGTTCTCGGTCATCCCCCAGGTTTCCCCTTCGCGCGCCGGTTCGCGGGAAAGTTCGGCGAAGTTCTGATTTCTATATCGAAGGCAGATACTATGGTCTCTCGGCGGTCTCAAGATGATTGTCGTAGAGGCGGATTCTCTGGAACATCGGGGACCTGATTGCCGGCTTCCGACGTTATCGGCGGCTTTCGTTCGCGCCTCCCGGGTCATTGGATTGCTCCGACCTCGGAATCTCGGTGGCCGGCGGATTCACCAGGCTGACGGCCAGGGTTCCGACCAGGGCATGGGCGATGGCTCTCCTGATTGGTCTCCTTCAGGTTCCAGGGGTGGTGGCCCGTTTCGGATGTCGCCGCCGCAACAGCAGATAGCCGGCGGGGACGACCAGCATGGAAAGCAGCGGCGCGGTGATCATGCCGCCGATCATCGGCGCGGCGATCCGGCTCATCACCTCCGATCCGGCCCCGTGGCCGAAGAGGATCGGCAGGAGGCCGGCGAGGATCACCGCCACGGTCATCGCCAGGGGGCGCACGCGCAGGGCCGCCCCGTCGCGGATTGCCATCTCCACTTCGCCGCGCCCACGCTCCTCAAGGGACTGCTTGAGGTAGATCAGCATGATTACGCCGAACTCGGCCGAGACGCCCGCCAGCGCAATCATCCCCACGCCGGTGGCCACCGACTGGGCGTAGCCCAGCAGATAGAGGGCCCAGAACGCGCCGGTGAGCGCCAACGGCAAGGTGAGCATGATCAGGGCGGCTTCGTCGAACCGGCCGAAGGTTATGTAGAGAAGGACGAAGATGATCGCCAGTGTGGCGGGCACGACCAGTTCCAGACGCGCGACGGCGCGCTGAAGATATTCGAACTGGCCGGAGTAGACGATGCTCACGCTTGGCGGCATTTTTACTTGGTACGCGACGGCTTTCTGAAGATCGGAGACCACCGCGGTGAGGTCTCGGCCGCGAACATCGACATAGACCCAGGTGGTGGGCTGGCCGTCTTCGCTCTTGAGCATGGGCGGCCCGTCGTCGATCTTCAAGGCGGCGACCGTGCCCAGGGTGATCTGCTGCATCGCCGGGGTCAGGATGGGAAGCGCCCGGAGGGTTTCCAGACTATCCCGCACCTCGCGCGGATAGCGGACGATGATCGGATAGCGCGCGAGGCCCTCGACGGTCTGACCGATTTCCTGGCCGCCGATGGCGCCCGAGACGATGGATTGGACATCGGCGATGTTGAGGCCGTATCGGGCGGCGGCGGCCCGATCGATGCTCACGTCGATGTAGCGACCGCCCGTGAGGCGTTCGGCGAAGGCCGAGCTGACGCCGCGCACACCTTTGGCCACGGTCTCGATCCTGCGGGCGACGACGTCCAAATCGGCCAGGTTCTGCCCGGAGACCTTCACCCCGATCGGTGTCTTTATGCCGGTGGCGAGCATGTCGATGCGGTTGCGGATCGGCGGGACCCAGACGTTGGCCAAGCCAGGGATGTTCACGGTTCGATCGAGTTCCGCCACCAGCTTGGCCGGGGTCATGCCGGCTCGCCACTGATCGCGCGGCTTGAACTGGATCACGGTCTCGAACATCTCGGTGGGCGCCGGGTCGGTGGCGGTGTCGGCTCGCCCGGCCTTTCCGAAGACGCTCGCGACCTCTGGCACGGTCTTGATCATCCGGTCGGTCTGTTGGAGCAGCCGCCCGGCCTCATCGATGGAGATGCCGGGCAGAGCCGAGGGCATATAGAGCAGGTCTCCCTCGTTCATCGCCGGCATGAACTCGCCGCCGATGTGAGTAAGCGGCCAGGCGGTGGTGGCGAACACCAGGACAGCCAGACCGAGGGTGAGCCTCGGCCGTCGAATTACCCAGGCGATGGCCGGCCGATAGAGGGCGATCAGAAACCTGTTCAAGGGGTTTGCCGTCTCGGCGGGCAGCCGCCCGCGGACGAGGTAGCCCATCAGCACCGGAACCAGGGTCACCGACAGGATCGCCGCCCCCGCCATGGCGTAGGTCTTGGTGAAGGCGAGCGGCGAGAACAGCCGCCCCTCCTGGCCCTGCAGGGTGAACACCGGGATGAACGAAAAGGTGATGATCAGCAGGCTGAGCGCCAGGGCCGGGCCGACCTGCACGGCGGCGTCGGTGACCACCCGCCAACGTTCGTCGCCGCCGAGGACTTGGCCGGGGTGGTCGTGACCCCATCGCTCGATCTGTTTGTGGGCGTTCTCGATCATCACCACGGCGGCGTCGACCATCGCTCCGATGGCGATGGCGATCCCGCTCAGGGACATGATGTTGGCGTTCACCCCCTGGGCGTGCATGACGATCAGGGCCATGAGGATGCCCAAAGGCAGCGTCACGATCGCCACCAGGGCCGAGCGGGCGTGCCAGAGGAAGAGGGCGCAGACCAAGGCGACGACGATGAACTCCTCGATCAGCTTGTGGGTCAGGTTGTCGATCGACCGGTCGATCAGCTCGGATCGGTCGTAGGTCGGGACGATCTCGACCCCCGCCGGCAGACTCCGCTTAAGTTCGGCGAGCTTGGCCTTGGCGGCGATGATCGTGGCGCGCGCGTTCTCGCCCGACCGCAGGATGATCACCCCGCCGGCGACCTCGCCCTGCCCGTTCAGCTCCGCCACGCCCACCCGCAACTCGGACCCAACCTGGACCGTCGCCACATCGCCTAGGACCACGGGAACCCCGCCCGGCGCGGTCTTCACCGGCACGGCGCGGAAGTCGTCCAGGGTCTTCAGATAGCCGTTGGCGCGGACCATGTATTCGGCCTCGGCCATTTCGACGACCGAGCCGCCGGTCTCCTGGTTGGCGCGTTGCAAGGCCTCCACCACCGCCTGCTGAGTGACGCCGTAGGCGGCCAGCTTCTGCGGATCGAGGACCACCTGGTATTCGCGAACCATGCCGCCGATGCTGGCGACTTCCGCCACGCCGGGGACGGTCTTCAGTTCGTAACGCAGGAACCAGTCCTGGATGCCGCGCAGCTGGCTGATGTCGTGTCGCCCCGTGCGATCGACCAGTGCGTATTCGTAGACCCAGCCGACGCCGGTCGCGTCCGGGCCCAAGGCGGGCGTGACACCGGCCGGCAGCCGACTCTGGGCCTGGCTCAGGTATTCCAGGACGCGCGAGCGGACCCAGTAGAGATCGGCGCCGTCCTTGAAGAGGACATAGACGAAGCTGTCGCCGAAAAAGGAATAGCCCCGCACGGTCTTGGCGCCAGGCACCGAAAGCATGGTGGTGGCGAGAGGATAGGTGACCTGATCTTCCACCAGGCGGGGGGCCTGTCCGGGATAAGGGGTACGAATGATCACCTGCACGTCGGACAGATCGGGCAGGGCGTCCAACGCGGTGTTCTTCACCGCCCAGACTCCGGCGGCCAGCAGGACCAGCGCGGCGAGGATGACGAAAACGCGGTTCCTGACTGACGCGCGGATAAGAGCGGCGATCATTGGCTTGGCGCCGTGTCGAGCGGACGGGCCTGGATGCCCGCGAGGCTGGCTTCGGAGTCGAGAAGAAATTGCCCCGAGGCGACGACCTTCTGGCCTTCCGAAAGACCGGCCAGGATCTGGGTCTGGTCGCCGGCCTGGCGGCCGAGCTCAACCTCGACCGGACGATAACGGCCGTCCGCTCCGCTGAGCATGACGAGGTTGCGCGTTCCCGTGCGGATGACGGCCTCGGAAGGAACCAGAAGAGCGGGCTGGCTCTCGCCGCTCAGATGGGCGGTGGCGAACATCCCCGGCCGAAGCCGGCCGCCGGGGTTGGGAAGCTCCACGCGAACGGTCAGGGTGCGACTCTGCGCCTGGGCGGTCGGGAGAATATCGATGACCCGGCCGGTGAAGCTTTTGCCCGGAAAGACGGTGATGTCGAGCGTGGCCGGTTCGCCAACGCGAACCTGGCCGGCCTGCGCTTCTGGCACGGCGGCGTCGAGCCAGACGCTGGAGAGGCCCGAGACCTGCGCCAGGGTCTGGCCGGCGGCGACGCTCATGCCGGCCCGCACGTCGAGGGTCTGGATCGCTCCGCCGATCGGTGTCGAGATGGTGACGACGTCGCGGGCCCGACCGCTTCGCTCCACGCGCCCGATCAGGCCGTCCTGCATGCCGAGGAGCCGCAGGCGCTGACGCGCCGCCGCGATCAGGGCCGCGTCGCCGGTGCGTTTCACGGCCAGGAACTCGGCCTGCGCGCCACCCCATGCGGGAATCAGCAGATCGACGATCGGCGCGCCGGCGCGCACCACATCGCCCGGCGCCCTAGCGTAGACGCGCTCTACGAAGCCGGCCGATCGGGCCTGGACGATCGCAACGTTCCTCTGGTTGAAATCGAGGACGCCCACCGCATCGACCGCCGAAGCGACATCGCCACGTCGGACGGTAGCCAGCCGGACGCCAAGATTCTGCTCGGCGGCCGGGCTGATGCGAACGCCCGGGCTCTCGCCGCCGGACGCTCCGCCTTCGGCGTACCGGGGAACCATGTCCATGCCCATGGGAGACTTGCCCGGGGCAGGGAAATGCTGGTCCGGAACCATCGGGTCGTACCAATAGAGAGGCTTACGGGCGACCGCGGGGCGCGCGGTCGCCGTACTCCCGCCAGTCGCCGGACCTGGCTTCTTGAGACGAGCCACGCCGTACCCGGCGCCCGCCGCGACCACTGCGATGACGGCCGCTCCGGCGATGATCCGGGCGCGGGAAGCAGATGGGGTGGTCATTGGGCGTCTCTTCCGTAGGTCAAAACGATGCGGACAGAATCGCGCTCGACGTCGGCCTGGCGGTCGATAACCGCCGTCCGAGCCTCGGCAAGCGCGAGGAATGCGCTCAGAGCATCGATGAGACCCGCGGTTCCGGCGCCGTAGCTCGCCGTCTCGAGATCCGCCCTCTGCCTGGCCAGGGGCACGAGCGTGTCGCTGGCGCGCGACAGCTGTTCGTGGTGCATGACGTGGTCGGCGAGGCTCGAATCGAGAGCGGCCAGCATCTCTCGAAGCGCGGCCTGGCGTTCGATTCGCACGCGAGACGCCGTTTCGGCGCGGGCGTCGATGATCGGATCCTGCCGCGTGGAGGCGAATAATGGCAGGCTTACCGTGGCCTTGGCGGAGAGGTAGTCCCCAAAGCGCGGGTCCCGATGGCTGTAACCGACCGAGAAACCCCAATCGGGATGCTTGTCGGCCTTGGCGGCGTCTAGATCCGCGTCGGCTTGTCGGACCCTGGCGTCGTAGTCCCGGATCGCGGGAAGTTCGTCGAGGCCATTTCGAAGCGCTACCGGGTCGATCGTGTAGTCGGGAGGCGCCCCAGACACCTCGGGAGCGCTCTCTCCCGTCCATCGAGTCAATTCCGCTCGCGCCTTGCCGATTTCCGCGACCAGAGCGGCGCGGCGGTCGGCCAGCGCGGCGGTCCATTGTTCCGGCTCCAGCGTCTCGCCGGGGCGCGCCGCGCCGGAGGCCAACCGGGACGCCGCCGTCCCCCGCAACGGCGCGAGCGAGCGGTCGATCTCGTCCAGCGTGGCCACTCGCCGCTCGGCGTAGTAGAGGTCGATCCAGGCGAGCGCGGCGTTGAGACGGACGTTGCGGGCTTCCCCGACCCGGCCGACCTCCGCCGCCCCAATATCGGCGGTCGCGCGCTCCCGAGCGGCCCGGCGCTTGGCGCCGTTCGGAACATCCTGGGACAACTCGAGCGTCACCATGCTGAAGTTGTCGAGGTCGGGCCGTCCGGCGAGCGGCCCAGAGATCGGAAAATCGTTGATCCCCAGAGAAGCCTTCGGATCGGGAAGCCTGCCGGCGGCGATGGCGGCCGAGCGCGCGGCCTTCACGTCCGAGATTTTCGCCTCCAGGGTGGGCGCGGTCTGGTCGGCCAGCTTCAGCGCCCCGTCATAGGTCAGGGGCGTCGCGTGAACGAGGCTCGCGAACAGGATCGCGGGCGCAAGCAGATAGGCAGAGCGCATGGGGGCTCCATCCAGGATTGGGTTGAAAAGGGGTTGAGGCGTTGAAGCGCGACGCGCCGTTCAACCGGCCCGCCAGTGGCGGAGCCATGTCGAACAGGCCGCGCGGGCGCCTCGGCGAAGCGGCCCCGAGGCCGCGATCGCTAGGCGAAGAGTTTGGGAGGGGGGTCGAGCCTGCCGGGCTCGTGGGATGGCAGCATGTCCGACGGAGACGCCGCCAGACGAGCGCGCGTGAATGTCGGGACGACGCCGTGGTCGGCCGGCATCGCCACGACGGCGGCGCTGGCCATGGCGGCGCATGTCTGGGCGCAAACCTTACGCGGACTCGGCATTTGGTTCGTTACCTTGCCGCCGCACGGGGCCGCGAACTGGTCTCGCGAGGCGAGGCTCATCCTCGCCATCCCTGGCATATCCGCACTGAAAGGCGCCGCCATGACCGCCTCATTGCAGCAGGCCTTCGCGATCGCCGGGCTGGCGAGCATGGCGAGGACGGCCAAGAGGGAGAGAACCAGACGCATCACCGGCGACCATAGCAGCCCGTGGTTAAGGCGTCACTGAGTTTGGAGCAGGGGTCCTCCGAGGTTCTAAGGAGAGACTGAGAACCCGGGCTAGGATTACCTCATCCCCATCGCCCGACCTTCGTTCCGCCCGAGACGGTGTGGCCAAAGTTCATTTCCGAACAACCCGGCGGAACGAAGCCTGCTCGCTAGAACGGATAGTACCGAATACTGGTGAACACCATGTTGTCGTTGGTGACCGGCGCGGCCCCCTTGCCATCGAAGGCGTGCCGTTCGGTGTAGGAATACTGGACGCCCCACTGGATCTTGCCGAAGCGGCCGATATAGGGCTTGTCCCAGAAGCCGACCGTCGCCTGTTCGACCAGGCGGGTGTTGCCGACGCAGTTGGTGGCGCCTTCGGTGTCGCAGCCGGTATTGTCGTATCCTTCGTTGCCGACGCCGTTGAAGATCGTCCCGGAGGTGTAGGCGGTCTGGCGTTCGCGCTCCTCGCCGGCGTAGGCGTAGATGTCGAGGTTCGGATTGACGTGGAACGTGCCGCCGACCAGCGCCGCCCATTCGTCGATGGGATGCAGCGTGCCGTCCACGCTGAGGGTCGCGTCCGGGAGCTGGGAGGCGCCGTAGCGCCCTATGCCGCGTCCCCAGATGCCCGAGGCCTGCAGATCGAGGACCTTGGGCAGGAGGGCGAATTCCACCCCGCCGCCGACGCCGCCGCCGGAAGTGCTCTCGTTTCCGCTGTTCCCCCCGTTGTTCACGCGGGCGTAGAAATCACGGTAGATGCCGAAGCCCTCGATGTGCAGGGCGTGACCGCCGAGGTCCTCCTGCAGAGCGACCTTTCCGATCACGTCCGGCACGCGATTGATCGAGAGGGTGTTGGCCGAGTTGTAGCCCGAGCCGGCCGCGCCGTTGGTGAGGACGCTGACGCCGGGGAGGAACTTGCCGCTGTTGTAGTAGGTGGTCTGGGGGTTTTCCAGGGACACCGCGAACCAGATCTTCTTGTCGATATCGGCGGTGAAGCGCACCTGCGGCTGGCGGGCGAAGACGAAGCCGGGCACGTACTGCGCGTCAATGTTCAGCGGCGGGTTCTCGGTGCGAGGGGTGATGCCGCTGGTGTTCATGGTCGCCAACGACCAGTTCTGCCCGGCCAGGAGATGCAGGCCGCCGAAGTCCCGATCCCAGTCGATGGTCGTGTAGAACACCCGCATGCGCGGGGTGTAGGAGTTGGTTTCGTTGGAGTTGGCGGTCTGGGCGGCCCCGAGGAAGTCGACTTCCGTATAGCCGGCCAGATGGATGGAGTCGCTGACATCCCCCTGGACCAACCCGGAAATCCGGCTCTGGCGGGCGGTGAGACGGGTCTCGTTGGTGTGGCCGACCGTGCTGGCGCCGAAGGGAATGGCGCTGAAGCTTGAGGCGATGTCGGCGACCTCGTTCCGGCTGCGGGTCACCGATTCCGCCGCCACGAACCCGCCCAGGGTCACCGAGACGCCCTTGATATAGAGCTTGTCGGCCTTCGGCGCGGCGGCGGCGACGGCGGTCTGGACGGTTCCCGGGATGGTGTCGATCTGGGCGTCGAGCCTGGCCTGGGTCGCCTGCACCCGCGCCTGGGCGTCGGCGAGCTGGGCCTTGACCTGGGCGAGCTGGGCGTCGGCCTGAGCCTGACTGGTCGCCTGCGAGTCGCGCCAGGTCTTCAGGGCCTCGACCTGGGTCCTCAGTTCGCTGATTTCGCCCCGCACCGCGGCGGAGGCCTCACCCTGGTCCGCCCGTGCGGCGCGATGATGGTGGCGAACCGTCTTGGCCTGGACGCCGGCTGCCGCCGTCGCGGCCAGCACGACGCCCAGCGCGGCGCCGCCGACAAGCGAAGTTCTGATCGTCATTTTGGCTCGGGTCCCCTCGTTGTCCCAGCTGTTGCAGCGGGCTTTGGGGCCGATAGCAGCCTTATGTGACAGTGGTGTGTAACCAGGTCCCCGGAGGTTTGGGCCGGGGCTTGGATCGACTGTCACAAAACCGATAAGGAGCCTGGCTAGAGGAGTGGCGATCGGCGATGCGACGCCCTCCCAGGAGAAAAATGATGCTGAAGACCATCGCGGCCGCGATCGCGATCACCTCCGTCGCCGGCGCGGCGACGGCCACCGACATCACCGGCGCCGGCTCGACCTTCGCCGCCCCGATCTACGCCAAGTGGGCCGAAGGCTACCGGACCCAGAGCAAGGCCAAGATGAACTATCAGTCCATCGGCTCGGGAGGCGGTATCCGTCAGATCGAGGCCGGGACCGTCGATTTCGGGGCCTCGGACAAGCCGCTCGAGCCCGCCGATCTGGCGGCCAATCACCTTGTCCAGTTTCCGACCATCATCGGTGGTGTCGTGCCGGTGGTGAATCTGCCGGGGATCAGGGCGGGGCAAGTCAAGCTCACCGGCGCGCTCTTGGCCGACATCTATCGCGGCGTCGTCAAGAGATGGAGCGATCCGCTGGTGGCCCGGTTCAATCCGGGTCTGAAGTTTCCGAACCTGCCGATCACGGTCGTGCACCGCTCGGACGGATCTGGAACGACCTTTCTCTTCACCAGTTATCTGGCCATGGAGGCGCCGCACTGGGCGCGGGGTCCGGGGGCCAGCGACTCGGTCAACTGGCCCGTCGGTCTCGGCGGCAAGGGCAACGAGGGCGTGGCGGCGTTCGTCAAACAGACCCCCGGCGCGATCGGCTATGTGGAATACGCCTATGCCCAGACCAACCGGATGACCTACACGCTGCTGTTCGACAAGGCCGGCCGCTACATCGCGCCGACAGCCAATGCGTTCGCCGCCGCCGCCGCCGGGGCCGATTGGCGGGCCGCGCCCGGCTTTTATCTGCTGTTGGTCGATCAGCCGGGGGCCGGGGCGTGGCCGATCACCGGCGCGACCTTCGCGCTGATGCGCGCGACCCAGACCAAGCCGGACTCCGCGAGGAGCGTGCTCGCCTTTATCGACTGGTCGTTCAAGAATGGCGACGGCGCGGCGGCGCAACTCTCCTACGTGCCTCTCCCCGAAGGCGTGAAAGACACCGTTCGCAAATCATGGGTCCGGATCAAGGGGCCGGGCGGCAAGCCGGTCTATCCGTAGGGCGTTGGTGGCGATCTCCTCCGACCAGGCGTCCGGAAGCCGGTCCGCGTCGCCCCGAGGGTCCTCGTTTGAGTGGATCTTCCGAGCCACTTGTTTCGCGGCGGCCACGGCGCTGCTGGCGGCGCTCGGCGGCATCCTAGTGTCGCTGCTGATCGGCGGCTGGCCGGCGATCGCGAAATTCGGCTTCTCATTCCTCATCGATTCGACATGGGACCCCGTGGCTGGCGTCTTCGGGGGCGCCGGCCCGATCGTCGGCACCCTGATCACCTCGGCCGTGGCCCTCGCCCTCTCGCTGCCGATCGCCGGCGGTGTCGCCTTCTTCCTGGTCGAGATGTGCCCCACCATGCTTCGCCGGCCGATCGGCACGGCGGTCGAGCTGCTGGCCGGCATCCCCTCCATCGTCTACGGCATGTGGGGCCTGTTCGTCTTCGCCCCGTTCTTCACGAAATACGTCGAGCTGCCCCTGATGACGGCCGCGCCGCCGGGATCGATCTGGGAGACGCTGTTTTCGGGCATCCCCAATGGCTCGGGGATCCTCGCGGCCTCGATCATCCTGGCGATCATGATCCTGCCGTTCATGGCCGCGACCTTGCGCGAACTTCTGATGAGCGTGCCCGCTCAGGTGCGGGAGAGCGCCTATGGCCTGGGCGCGACCACCCAGGAGGTGGTGATGAGCGTGACGCTGCCCTATGTCCGCCGCGGCGCGATCGGCGCGGTGATGCTGGGCCTGGGCCGCGCGCTCGGCGAGACCATGGCGGTGACCTTCATCATCGGCAATTCGCACGATTTTCCCAAGGGTCTGTTCGATTCCGGCTCGACCATCGCGTCCACCATCGCCAACGAGTTCACCGAGGCGACCGGCGATCTCCATCTCTCCTCGCTGATCGCTCTGGGCCTGGTGCTGTTCCTGATCACCTTCGTCGTGCTGGCGCTCGCCCGGCTGCTCCTGCGCGATCAGGCGAGGCTCTGACCATGACCGCCTCGACACTTCGGGTCAGGACGCGGCGGGTGAGCAACTGGGTCTTCCTTGCCTTCTGCTGCGCCGTCACCCTCATCGCCCTGGGGTTCCTGGCGGCGATCATGTGGTCTCTGGTGAGCCAGGGGCTCGGCGGCCTCGACCTGGCCGTGTTCACGAAATCGACCCCCGCGCCGGGTTCTCCGGGCGGTCTGGCCAACGCCATCGTCGGCTCGATCATGCTGTGCGCTCTGGCGATGGCGATCGCCATGATCGTCGGCGTGCTGGCCGGAACGTGGCTCGCCGAATACGCCGGCTCGAGCCGCTATGGCAGCGTCATCCGGTTCCTCAACGACGTGCTGCTCTCGGCCCCGTCCATCCTGGTGGGATTGTTCGTCTATGAACTGCTCGTCCGTCCGCTCGGCGGTTTCTCGGGATTCGCCGGCAGCGTGGCTCTGGCCCTGCTGGCGGCGCCGGTGATCGTGCGCACCACGGAGGACGTACTGAAGCTGCAGCCCACCTCCCTGCGCGAATCCGGTGTGGCGCTCGGCGCGCCCCTCTGGGGCGTCATTCGCCAGATTCTCTGGCGCTCGGCGGGGAGCGGCATCCTCACCGGCGCCCTGCTGGCCTTCGCCCGCATCAGCGGCGAGACCGCGCCCTTGCTCTTCACCGCGCTCAACAATCAGTTTTTCAGCCTCGACATGCGCAAGCCGATGGCCAGCCTGCCGACCGTGATCTTCCAGTTCGCCCTGGCGCCCTATGACGACTGGCGACGCCTCGCCTGGGCCGGGGCGCTGATCATCGCCGCCTCGGTGCTGGTGGTCAGCATCGTCGCCCGCGCCCTTTCCCGAGAGCAGACGCGGTCATGAACACCATGGCGCCGGACGCCTTCGACACCTCCGTCGCGCCGGTCGATCCGGCGACGGTGAAGCTCGACGTCAGGGAACTCGACTTCTTCTACGGCAAGACCCGGGCGCTCAAAGGGGTGTCGATCCCGTTCCAGGCCAATGCGGTCACCGCCCTGATCGGCCCGTCGGGCTGCGGCAAGTCCACGCTCCTGCGGACCCTCAACCGGATGTACGCCCTCTACCCGGGCCAGAAGGCGACGGGACGGATCATGCTCGACGGTGAGGACATTCTGGGTCCCGGCGTCGATCTTTCCATGCTGCGGGCCAAGATCGGCATGGTGTTCCAGAAGCCGACGCCATTTCCGATGTCGATCCACGACAACGTCGCCTTCGGGGTCAAGCTCTACGAGTCCCTCTCCAAGGCCGAGATGCACGACCGGGTGGAGGATTCGCTTCGCCGCGCCGCGCTGTGGGACGAGGTCAAGGACAACCTCCATGCCTCGGGCCTGGGCCTCTCCGGCGGTCAGCAGCAGCGCCTGTGTGTCGCCCGGTGCATCGCCGTGAAGCCCGAGATCCTGCTCTTGGACGAGCCGACCTCGGCTCTCGATCCGATCTCCAGCGCCAAGCTTGAGGAGACGGTGACCCAGCTCAAGGCCGACTACACCATCGTCATCGTCACCCATAACCTCGGCCAGGCGGCGCGGCTCTCCAACAACACCGGCTTCATGTACCTGGGCGAACTGGTCGAGTTCGGCGAGACGGCCGGCATGTTCACCAAGCCGGTCACCAAGCGCGCCTCCGACTACATTACCGGGCGGTTCGGATGAGGGGCGAGGCGTCCGCCCTCCGTAGCGCGGGCTTCCAGCCCGCTCTTCCTTGCGCGGCGCTGAAAAGAGCGGGCTGGAAGCCCGCGCTACGTTTCCGGGCCTCTCCCGCCATCAACACTTTTGCCTGAGTGAGCACCATGGACCACACGGTCAGAGCCTACGACATCGAACTGGACGCCATCACCGCCGAACTTTCCCGCATGGGTGGGCTGGCGGAAGCGGAGGTGGCCGATTCCATCCGCGCCATCACCCGCCGGGATGTCGGCCTGGCCGAGAGCGTGATCGGCCGCGACGAGAGCCTCGACGCCATGGAGATGGAAATCGAGCGCAAGGCCATCCGCCTGATCGCCCTGCGCCAGCCGGTGGCCGACGACCTGCGCCGCACCATCGCGGCGATCAAGATCAGCAACAACCTCGAGCGCTGCGGCGATCTGGCCAAGAACATCGCCAAGCGGGCCCTGGTGATCGCCGAGGCCGAACCGGTGACGCCCCTGACCCGCTCCATCGAGCGGATGGGCGAACTGGTCACCGACCGGCTCAAGGAAGTGCTCGACGCCCTCGCCTCCCGCGAGGTCGATCGCGCCATCGCCGTCTGGATGGCCGACCACGAGGTCGATGAGCACTACGACGCCATCTTCCGCGAACTGCTGACCTACATGATGGGCGATCCGCGCATGATCACCGCCTGCGCCCACCTGCTGTTCGTGGCCAAGAATCTCGAGCGGATCGGCGACCACGCCACCAACATCGCCGAAATCCTCCACTATGAGATCACCGGCGTGGAACTGACCGAGCGCCGGCCGAAGTCGGACTTCCTGGAGCCCAGCCATAGCCAGGTCTGAGCGCGAGCAGGTGATGGCGCCCTGCATCCTGGTGGTCGAGGACGAGGACTCGCTCGCCACCTTGCTGGAATACAATCTCGACAAGGAGGGCTTTCACGTCCGCCTCTGCGGCGATGGCGAGGAGGCCCTCCTCATCATCGACGAGAAGCAGCCCGATCTGGTGGTGCTGGACTGGATGCTGCCCACCGTTTCGGGGATCGAGGTCTGCCGGCGCCTGCGCCAGCGGGTCCAGACGCGAAACCTGCCGATCGTGATGCTCACCGCGCGCGGCGAGGAAAGCGACCGCATCCGCGGCCTCGACACCGGGGCCGACGACTATGTCGTCAAGCCATTCTCGATGACCGAACTTAGCGCCCGCATCCGCGCCGTCCTGCGCCGTATCCGGCCGGGCCTGGCCGAGGACCGGGCGCAACGAGGCGACATCACCATCGATCGCATCGCCCATCGGGTGAACCGGGGCGGACAGGAGATCCATCTGGGACCCACCGAGTTTCGCCTGCTCGACCACTTCATGCGCCATCCCGGGCGGGTGTTTTCGCGCGAGCAGCTGCTCGACGCGGTATGGGGCTCCGATGTCTATGTCGAGACCCGCACCGTGGATGTCCACATCGGCCGCCTGCGCCGGGCCCTGGCCAGCGGCGCCGACATCCCCGACCCGATCCGCACCGTGCGATCGGCGGGGTACTCGCTGGAGGGATAGGGCGCGGCTGTCACAAAACCGTTGACGGGCGCGCATCCGGATCGCCGCCGGCTAGCGCCGCCGCATCGTCTAGAGCGCTTTCCGACCAGTTTGGCTCGGTTGATGAAGCGTCTCTTGTTCAGCTCTTCCCCCGTTGGGGGAAGTGTCGCGGCGCTTTTTCTCGCGCCGTGACGAAGGGGGTTCTCCGCTACGCCGGCGGAGCGGAACACCCCCTCCACCACGCCTTCGGCGCGGTCCCCTGTACCTTTTGAGCGGCTCGGATTTTTCATAGGGTTGAGCCGGGCCAGCCGTCGGGAGCAGCCTGTGGTCCCCAGCGCCGGTGAGCGCCTGGGAGGGACGAGCGCCCCGACGGTGGCTGCGATGAAGGTCCAGTGGGGAGTTCGTGCCTTGAGCACCAGTACAGGGTTCGACAGTCATCGCGGCGGCTCACGTCATGGCGCAAGGAGCTGATCGAATGGACGAGGAGGAAGGACGCTGGTTCCTGGGTGTGGACTGGGGATCGGCTGAGCATTGGGCGCGGCTGGCCGCCGCCGGCGGCGGCGGCAGGCTGGGTCCGAGGCGTTTCGCCCATGGCGGCGAGGGCCTGGCCGCCCTGGCCGACTGGGCCCTGGCCGCCAGCGGGGTCCGCCCCGAGGAGATCTGGGTGGCCATCGAGGTTCCGCATGGGCCGGTGGTGGAGAGTCTGATCGAGCGAGGCTCCAGGGTCTTTTCCATCAACCCCAAGCAGGCCGACCGCTTCCGTGATCGCTTCTCGCCGGCCGGGGCCAAGGACGACAGCCGCGACGCCGAGGTTCTGGCCGACGCCCTGCGCACCGATCCGCGGGCCTTCCGCGAGATCAGGCCGACACCGGCCCTGATCGTCGAGCTGCGCGAATGGTCCAGGATGCACGACGAACTGGTCGCCGAGCACGGTCGGGCGGCAAGCCAGCTGCGCGAGCAGCTCTGGCGCTACTACCCCCAGGCCCTCGAACTGGCCGGCCGCGACGCCGGGGCGGACTGGTTCCTCGAACTGCTGACCCTGGCCCCCACGCCCGAAAAGGCCCAGCGCCTGCGCAAGGACGCCGTCCAGCGGCTGATCAGGCGCCACCGGCTGCGGCGCATCGACGCCGCAGGGGTCATCGACACCCTGCGCGCCCAGCCCCTCACCGTCGCCCCCGGCGCCGTCGAAGCAGCCAGCGCCCATGTCGGTCTCCTCGCCGGGCGCCTTGGCCTGATCAACCGCCAGAAGCGCCAGGTGCGCGTCCGACTCGATCAACTCCTCGAAGCCTGCCAGCAGGATGACACCTGGGGGCAGGGCGAGGCGCAGCGTGACGTCACCGTCCTTCGATCCCTGCCAGGCGTCGGAAGAACGGTGCTCGCCACGCTGCTCGCAGAAGCCTTCGAGCCGCTGCAGCGCAGAGACTACCACGCCTTGCGCTGTCTGGGTGGCGTCGCCCCAGTCACCCGACGATCGGGCAAGACCATCCTCGTCCTGCAACGACGCGCCGCCAATCAGCGGCTGGCCAACGCCCTCTATCATTGGGCCCGCGTCGCCGCCCAGCGCGACCCCGTCTGCAAAGCCAAATACGCCGCACTCAGGGGATCGGGCCACGCCCACGCCAGAGCCCTCAGGTCCATCGCCGACCGCCTGCTCGGCGTGGCTTGCGCCATGCTCCAGGCCCAAATCACCTTCGATCCGAACCATGCGCGTGATACCCGCCACGCGGCATGAAACCCATTTACAAATGGTGGGGAGTCCCTCCCCCTACGGTAGAGGAACTTGAAAGGTAACGCCGGCTAAATCGATGCGATCAGCTCGGAGAAAGCTCTAGCGCCTCATTCCAGCGCATGGGCGCCGGCGAGGGCCGGGTCGCGGGGCGCGGCCGGCGGCGGCGAGCGGGGCGCGGCGGAACGGCCGATCCAGGGCCAGACCGGCGGCGCCCGCGGCGCCCAGTCGTCGTCTCGCCACCGGCTCCAATCGGGGGTCAGGGCGAAATGTTCGCAGATTTCTTCGACCACCTCGCGCAGTGGACGGTCGGGATCGCTCCAGGTGTCGTCCTCTTCGTCGAACCGGTCGATGAGTTCCTGGTGGAGACGTTCGTGGTCGGCGTCGTCGGTGAGCTGCTCCGTGGCGGCCTCGTAGACGAGGTCCGAGACCAGCGCCCCGCGAAGCTCGCGGCGCCGCGCGTCGGCCTCGCGCGCCCGGGCGGCGGTCCGCGCCCGCGTCTCCTCGCGCTCCCTGACGACGCCGGCGACCAGATCGCGCAATTGCTGGTCGGCCGTGGCCTCCAGCGTCAAGGTCAGGCGGATGGCGCGCGAGAGGCCGGCGAACACCTCGGCCGGATCGCGGCGGGAGCCTTTCGCCTCGTCGGCGACGGCGGCCGGCCCGGACGCCTCGGCCTCGCTGGTCGGCGGCGACGGCTTCAAGGCCCGGGCCAGCTCCATGCCGATCTCGGCTAGCTCGGCGAGCAGCCGCAATCGCCGCTCGGCCCGAAGCACGGGGGGATCGGGCGCGGTGTCGGCGGCGGCGTCGGCGGGCGTGGCGGGGAGGATCGACATGACCGGCATATTTGCATATCGCGATAACTTTGTCAAGCCCCTTTCTGCCGCGTCCCAACGGAGAGGGGCGGATGCACCGTGTTCGGCCCAGCGGGGTAATTGCAATTCGCATGGCCATGGCCCGCTACGAAGCCGATGGCGCCATCACCCGATCGCCGCCCTAAAAAAACAGCTTGACCGACTCGCGATGAAATGCTCATGTTGCTCACCATGTTTGGGTGAGGATTGTGAGATGCATATTTCGATCAGAGCCGAAGCGGGGCAGAGTGTTTGCGCTGGCGCGATTGGGGGCCGGCAACTTCTGAGCAGATTGCTGGCGCTGACGGCGCGCGAGCCGACTGCGCCCGAGCCAGTGCTCCTCGATTTCAGCGGTGTGGATGTCGCGACTGCCAGCTACCTGCGGGAGAGCGTCATCACCTTCCGCAATTTCGTGCGCGGCCGCAGGTCAAATGTCTATCCCGTCACGGCCAACCTCAATTCGGCCATTGCGGAGGAACTCAGCGATATGCTGAACGCGCAGGGTGACGCAATGCTGGCCTGTGAAACAGATGACGATGGAAAGGTGCAGAGCGTGAAAATGCTGGGTCGTTTGGAAGCGAAACAGCAACGTGTACTGGCCTTGATCCACGAGCGCAGGGAGATCGATGCGGGTCAACTCCAGCGTGAGTTTGGTGACAACGAGGGGGTCAAACAAACATCCTGGAATAACCGACTATCCTCGCTCGCAAACTTGGGCCTAGTGTTTGAATTCAGCGATGGTCGAAACAAACGTTATAGGCCAATATTCGCGGGAGCATGAAATGGGTGTGGATTTCATCAATAAGGTGGGGCGCTCGTTCGAAAAGCACTTGGACCTGGCCCGGGCACGGCTCGGAGCGTCAGATCTCTTTACCCGCGCGCCGATTGAGGACTGTCCGACGTTCCCAGTCGACACCGTGCCCTCCGCCAGGCTGGCGCGTGGCCAGGAATTGACGGTTCAAGTCTCCGGAAAGGCCTTGGTTTTCCGTCACGTTCTCGACGTGGTGGCACGGATCGAGGCGCCCCAGGCCGATCTCCTGCAGGCGGTGGAGAATTCATCCGGGGTGGCGACGGCGATCGTCCAGGAGATTCACGACCTGGCCGCCGTGGCCGAGGTGACCCTGTGCTGACGCCCCATCAAACCCACCAGAGCGAAGGTGAGGCGCGCAACCGGAGGCGGGAACGCAGACTCTGGGACCAGCCGAACCTCACCCCTTCCCTTGGCTGCAGCTCTTGTCCGGAAGTCGGTCTGTGCGGAGGCTTGCACACCAAGTTCGGCCTCTTCGATTGCATGGGTCACTGTTGCCAGATGCCCGATACATGCTCAAAGGTTTGCCGTCTCAAGGCTGCGGATTTCACCCAGCGGGTCCGAGAGATCGGCGGCTTCGATCTTGGAAACACGCCGCGTAGCCTACCGGTGCCAGCGCCTGCCCTCCCGGTAGTGGTTCCCGTGGTCTACCATGGCAACAATCGGGAACGGCTCTACGGCGGGCCGGCCGTCGCACTCTCGCTCTATCGCGTTCTCCGCCGCGCGACAGGAGAACCAAGGTTCGTGACCGAGTCGGAGCTACGGGCGGAGTTTCGCCTTTCGCCCGACACCGTGATCATTCTCACCGGCACCGACCAGGATCCCCCGCTTGAGCGCTGGTGGCGATATGGGGTGCGCCGTCCGGAGATCATCGCGACCTTGCGGCGACTCGGCGTGAAAATCGTAACTACCCCGAACTACAGCTTGTTCGCAAATAGCCCGCGCTGGGACGACATGCACTCCATGAAACGTATCGCGCTCGTGAATTCAGAATTCTTGCTGGCCGGGCTCGCCTCAGCGCTGCATGTAAATGCGCGCTCGGACACCGACGTCCAGCGCTGGATCAGGTTTGTGTCGGATCGCGAGGAGATCTCACACCTCGCATATGAGTTCACGACGGGCTCTGGCCGGGCCGAACGACGCGAAATCCACGCGCACTGGCTCTCGAAGATTGCCAAAAGCGCGGGTCGCCCGCTGACGCTCATCGTAAGAGGGGGCACGGAGGTCTTGCCGATCCTGGCCGAGGCCTTCCATTCCCTGATTGTCCTCGAGACGTCGGCGTTCATGAAAACGATGAAACGTCGGCGGGCTGTCGTCGATGGGAACGCCGGGCTTTCCTGGGAACATGTGCCCACCGCCGCCGATAGCCCTCTCGATGACGTCTTCGAGCACAACGTCAGGCATTGCGTGGATTGCGTTCGGCTCCAGACTTCGACGGCAAAGGCATCTCTAAAACGGATCGCAGCCTGACGATGGGGGCCATTCGCCAGCTGGACTTCGCGGCCGTTGACGACCTCGCGTTCGCGGCCGAGCGCCGTCGCTTAGACCTCACGAAGCTCCCCGTTTCCTTTGTCAGCCACCGGCTCGGTCCACTTCTCGAACTTCATCAGCTGTCGGCCTTCGGGGTCGAGCCCTCGTATCCGGCAAGTGCCTGGCTCAACCGCAGTGTATTCTCTGGTCTTTGCAATGCGATAGGCGCGAATGAGGCGCGATGGTGTTCGCATCCCGGAAGGATGCTAGCGCTTCTCAAGACGGGGTGCGGTTCCACAGATGGCGACTGGACCGCGTTCGCGATCGACGCCAAGCGCGCCGCCATCCAATCGGGCCTGACATCCGACTGGGCGGCGCAAATGGTTGGTGCGATGGGCGAGTTCCGCAGCAACATCTACGAGCACGCCGACGCGACGGACACTGGTTTTGTAGCGTTTCGGGCGGTGCCCGGGCTATTCGAGTTTGTGGTGGCCGACAAAGGGGTTGGCCTGCTCTCGACGCTCAGGGAGGCGCCGGAATACACGAGCCTCGACGACCATGGGGAAGCGCTGCGGCTGGCGCTGACAGACGGGGCCTCCCGCTTCGGATTCGATCGTGGGCGCGGATATGGCTTTCGTCCACTATTCACGGGCCTAGTAAACCGGCATGCGTCGTTGCGATTTCGGACTGGAAACGCATCGCTGGCCATCGACGGGACAACGCCAACTATCGTGCGCGTTCAACGAGGTCAAAAGGTTCATGTGCCAGGGTTTTTTATATCGGTTGCCTGTCATGTCTCTCCCCGACTCGAGCTCTAGGCCCGAAGGTAGCTCGCCGAGGCAGGTACTGAAGACCGTTCATATGCTGTCGACGTGGCGTGGACACCTTTTCCTGAGAACCAAGCGGGAATCGGTCGTGACGGCGCCACCGCCTCCGGCCGTGCTCTGTCGGCGCGCAACCAAAAGGCGTTCCTCGACTCCTTTTCCACGGAACCCATCCGAAGCCTATGTTGGTCTATCCAGACTTTCGCGCCACCGTCGCCATCCACCTTACGACGTGACGCAGCGAGCGCGTATTCTTAAGGGTCTCATCCCTCGATACATGCACCAGACAGAGACCCGCCTGTTCGACACGATCATTAACCGATGATTCATCGAGGTGGCCCTCAAAGAATCGGCCGTCTTCCTCAAGGGCGCGAAGACGGCCAACCTGCATCGTCAAACCCAGGATGCCGCCCGGCTTCAGAACTCTCTCAAACTCCGAAAACTGCTCCCTAATGAATTCGTTTGGCGTGTGTACGCATGACGCCGCCGCCCACACGCCGTCAAATGTTCCCGACGGAACCGGAATGGCCCGCATGTCGGCAGCTCGGAAAAAAGGTCGAGCGCCACCTCGATGGCTATCGTTTGCGATTGCAAGGGCAGCCTGCGAAAGGTCGACCCCCAACACCTCGTACCCAAGGCCTGCCAGATAGTGCGAATGGTGGCCAGGTCCGCAGCCAGCATCCAGAATCCGTGCGCCGCGCGGCAGCCGCTTCACCAGCTCATCTAGCTGCTGGAAGGGAATATCGTCTTTCCATTTATGGTAGAATTTGTCTGCATAGCTGGGGTCGCTGTAGGCCGCTATCGTGGAAGCATGGAGTTCCTCAGCGAGAACATTCAGCGGGGCATCAGCTCCTTTCCCGGCTTCCGCCCTCAGTTTCTCGTCCAAAATCCGCTTGGCCAACTCCAAATAGCTCATGACACCGGTGAGTTGAACGACGGGCAATTTGATCGCGTCCCCGAGGTGGGCAACATAATCTTCCGTATATCCAAACCCCGGAACCACCACTAAACGCAGCCCACCCTCTCTCGCTCCGGCGCCCTTTTGTATGCAACGTTGTATACCTGGCTCGATCAGCTCCTGCGGCTCCGACAGCAAGACCAAGGTTGCCACTTTTCCTGTGGGGAAAGCGAAGGGCCGCCTGACCTCATCCAGAATATAATTGCAAACCGTCAATCTACTATTTGCAAGATAATCCAGAATCGTCACCATCTCAGTCGGCCGGTGGTGCGCCGCATAAATTATAACATCGCTCATCTCGCCCAACGATTGATCGTGAACATTTCCCCGCCTATTTGCGCAAGCGCCCCTATGCGTCAAACCATCTATTGCCCCCGTCGATAGTCGGTAGCAGGTTCGCAGCGCGGAGTTCCATTGTCAATTTTGCAAACGTCTTTTCCACCTGGCCGGCCGCATAACCAATAGTCGTGATTCCATATATATTCGACGGAAGGGTGGTGCCACGTTCGTGAAGGATGCACACTCGATCCAGATCATACCGCCCTTGAAAATAGCCTATCTCGTGTACCACGTTTTCTCTGGCCCGATATTCACCACCTCCAACTGCGTCGTCTCCCGTCATTAAGATTATTGCAAAGCTACATTCAGCCGCCACTTCGTGAAGGTGCTGAATAGTCGTGCGGCTTTTACTCGCTACCTGATTGAATTCTATGCATTCAATGCCAAGATCATCTCTTATGTACCGTTGGACACATTCCCAATCGTCCGAATGACCATGGGACATGAATACGCGCGGTGGCCGCCGAGCGGCCTGCGCCGCCTCTATAGCAGAAACTATCCTAAAATATTCCACGGGAACGGGGATCGTGCTCCTAAGTTCTAGGTCGTCGCGGTCCTTATATGCAAATCCTGAGTCCAGCTCATAGAGCGAATTGAAGTCACTTGGAGGGAGGAAATTAAAGTCTTTGTCGGTATAGACCAGTATAGGCAGCTCAACTTTCGACACCTTGTCTGCTAGTCGAATGCGCCTCAACAATGTCATGCCGTCTGGGGACAAGTAAGACAATACCTTTGCTCTGACTGCGCGAAAAGTATCCTTTAGTTGAACGATTTCCCGTATGGCGTCTTGTTCGATCTGATCGGAGTCGGGTAAATCGCGCTTATAAAACAAATCCAACAGAACAATCGAGGGTAGGTTACCATCCCGGCGGAGTCCGGTCAAGACCCGGTACAATACGTTAGGAGAGTCGAAGACGATATCCTCGATGAAGTCTGACCCTTCCTTCCTAACGCCATATATAATGAAGTTATCGAATTGACGGCGATAGAAACGCATACGCTCTGTGCGTGAGTCATCACAAATTATCACGGTATATTTGTCCGGGCGCATGCGTGGAATCATTCTAAATGACCAAGCGGTGCGGCATTTTGCCAACCTATCTCGCCTCCCATTTCCTGCTCCTGCCGGGCATCGGCTGCTGAGCCGCCTCCCCTTCGACTCATTGGAAGTTTTGGTGGCTGGCTGTCGATCCAGCCGTCTCGTGTCTGGCGTTGCCCATCCGAGAATGTTAGCGCCAGTTGGGTGCTCATTCAACAGGGCGGACGGGCGGGATCGAGTGGGCCGCCGGATGCCTGGATACCGATTGTGAAGCGGGGGGGGTGGTGTTCCCTGTCGCCACCTCCCGAGTCGTTGTCTACGCCGCCCTTCCGAGCCGCTCCAGCTCATGGGCGAAATCGAGGCGGAGCTGATTGGCCTCTTCGTCGGGCAGCCAGTTGGCCATGTTGGGAAAGACGGTCTGCCACATGCGCGCGTCGCGCTCCGGCCAGGGCATGGCGGAGGCTGCCCGCGCCTTGTCGAGGAGGGCGTTGAGGCGGCGCCGGATGACGGCCGGATCGGGCAGGAAGTTCTGGGCGGGAGCCTGAAGCCGGGCTTCGCCATCACCGAACAGGCTCGCCTGCGCCGGGCCGGTGGGGTGACCGAAGAGGTCGGCGGCCTCAGTCATCGCCTGGATCAGCCTCCAAGTCATCGAATCCGAGCGCCGCACGACCGAGGGAATCGGCCAGCGTGCCTTCGAGGATGCTATCGGCTGCCTCGAAGAGGTCAATCAGTTCGGCGATGCGCGCGGCGACATCACGCAGTTCGGGAATGAGGTTCGGGCCGATCGCGAGGCCTTCCCTCGCCGCCAGCCAGCGAGGGAGCAGGCGATAGCCGCTCACCGCGAATTCCCAGACGGGACTGGGAATGTTGACGATCCGGCCCGAGCCGTTGGCGCAAAGCCGAATTTCGCCATCCGTCCACTCGACCCCCGCCAACGGTCCCGTGGGTTCGGTCTCGGCGCGCGCCAGCCCTTGGCGGTATAGCTCGCCGGGCAAGCGCGCGAAGGTTTCGACTGCCCGAATCTCCGCGCCGAGGCGCGCGGCCCACTCGAAGACCATATGGTCCTTGGGAAAGGGGATGTGGGGGAAGACGTCTTCGAGGTCCTCGGCGAACCGCGTCGTGTAGGAAGACGCCGAGAGAAGGCAGAGGATGGCGTCAAACACGGCTTCCGGCGTCACCCCTTCTCCGTAAGCGGCTCCCAGCCCGGCGACGAGTCTAGCCTCGAGATTGTACGGGCCGAATCCCTCGCGACGGTCGAAGAGCGGGAAGGCATAGCCGCCGTAGCTACCACGGAAGGCATGGCGGTCGGGCAGCAAGCCGTGACACCAGGCGGCAGGCCCGAGATTTGTTCCAACCGGCATCGCGAAGAGGCCCACATTCCGTGCGCCCCAAACCTTCTGCAAGGCCGGCCGCGGCCAATCAACGAAGCCGACCGCGTTGTAAAGTGACCGCCGGTCGAGCGGCCGATAGCCCACGGCAACGACCTTGGCCGGATCGAACTCGGCAGAATGGGCGAGACTGAACGAAGCCTTTCGGGTTTGGGAGTAGAGCTGCATCGCGGGTCCGTCATTCATCTGACGGAACGTTTCTATGGCCTTTGTGACGGCAGCGGGATCGAATCCATAGGCCAAGTGATCGCGGGTCGTTTCCACACCCGATGATTTGAATTTGAAACAAGAATCTATCGATAACAGTTCGCCGTTGAGGAACGGCCTCGGCCGCATGTCATCAAGCCAGTCGCGCTCGACTGAAATTTCACCCGCCAACCGACCGGCCTCTGCGCCCTGGGTCAGCCAGTCCAACTTTCCCCGTCGCGACATCCTGTCGTGGTCCAGCTGTCATTGTAGTTCACGGCGGCGGCTGAGCCCGGCTCCTTGCTTCCATCCGCAATCGCCAGGGTGATCGCCGTGCCGACCTGGATATTGAACACGCCCTGGTCGGAGCCGACGCCGGCTCGCTCGCCTACTCGAACGTCCCCGCGCAAATCGACGATTTCGATGCGGTCGAAGCGCTGGCGCATCATCTTGCGCAGCCCAGCGTAGGGCCAGCCGGTCAGGAACTTGCGATTGGTGATGAAGGCGACGACGCCGCGCCTGGGGGCGTTCTCGGCCTCGAACAGCTTCCACATCGCCCAGCGCCAGAAAGCCACCGAAAGCTCGGGAAAGGTGTTGAGTTGGTTGCCCTGGCCGGCGTCGCGGACGGGTGCCTTGAGGTCGTCCCAGAGGCCGTCCATCCAATGGCCGACCAGCGTGGCATTCTCCCCTACCTCAAGGCGGCGGTACGGCGGATTGCCGACGATCGCCAGGATCGGCTGCGTTTCCTTGATCCGATTTGACTCCTTGCGCTCATCGCTGATGCCCTCGGAAACGAAGCCCAATGGCCCCAGGGGCGCCGCGGCGCCGGGCTCGGCCAGAGTGTCGGTGAGATAGACGCCCAGGCGTGGCAGCGCCGTCGCGCCGGGCGTTCCACCCTCCGCCTGGGAAAGGGCGTGGTGCAGGCGATAGTGGGCCACGGCGTAAGGGCCGACCAGAAGCTCGAAGCCATACATGCGCCGCGCCAGCCCGGTCACGGCGAGCGGCGCCTGGCCCGGCCCGTCGCGCGCAGCCGCGTCGCGGCGCACCCGCTCGGCGATACCCAGGAGGAAGGTGCCCGTGCCGGTCGCCGGATCGAGGATTTGGACCTTCTCGTCGGCGAGGCCCGCGGTCCCAAGCCTCTCACGCAACGCTCGGTCGAGCGCGCCGACCATGTAACGCACGACCTCGACAGGCGTGTAGTAGACGCCATACTTTTCACGCGCCTTTGGATCGAAGGTCTGGAGGAAGTCTTCGTAGAAGTAGAGTATCGGGTCGCGGCCGTCGGCGCCGACGGCCAGGATGCCCGTGTGGAATCCGTTGACGGTGTCCAGCATCACCTCGAAGCCGGCGCCGATCTCATGGGCGACCGCTTCCATGCTGAGCACCGCCAGCGCGGTCTTCATCAGCGGATGCTCCTTGGGCATATGGTCGGCGGCGTGGCGGTCGACGTCATGGCCAGTGGCCTCGCGGACGAGCAGCAGGCCAAAGGCGAGAGTCTGGGCGAAGGCGCTGGAGAAGAGTTCGTCGAAGTCGCCGCTCGAATAGCCCGCCGCCTCGGGGTGGGAGTAGAGCACGTCGCGGAATTCCTGGCGCACCTGCTGAAGCGCCGTACCGGTGGCCTTCTCCTGGGTGAGTTCGGCCAGGCGATCCCGGACGATGCCGCGCACGAGGCGCGCCGAATGGGCCAGGAGTTCCGCCAGCTGTTCCGCGTCCTTCGCCGCCGGAGCGTCCGATTGGGCGAGGCGCTCCAGGAGCTTCAGGAACGCCTCGGGATCATGCTCATCCACCAGGCGATCGGCCGCGGACTCGCTTTGGTCGGGATCGAGGGTGGCCTCGGGCACGAGGACGGCGTGGCCCGCCGCCTTGTCGCGATCGTAGAGTCGGAATTCGTGGAAATTGCAGATAGCCCAGTGGGCGAACTCGCAAAATCGTCCGAACTGGCGCTTGTCGTGCGGCACGGTCCAGCGGCTGCCGTCCGTCGTCTTGTCGGCCGATTTCAGCTCGATGAAGGCGCGCGCGGGCTGGCCTGGCCGCTTGAACGCGATGTCCGGGCGTCCGACCCCCGGGTTCTGGAACTCGGGGACGACGGTCAGCTTCGGCGCGGCCAACAGGGTTGGAAGCAAGTCGACGACCAAACGTTGAAAGAGAGGAGCGAGCGCGGGTTCCGAAATCCCCGCGTGGGCGCGCCGCGCCTCCCTAACGCTATGCGCGTAGGTTCTCAGAGCTGCCTGCTGGGCGTCGCTGGCCATCGCCGATCCTTAGTCCTTCCCGTTCACGGCGCCGAGCGGACAGATGAAAAGCGAAGGCGGGGAAACGAGTAACAATCCCCACGGTCTGGCCAGGTACCCGAGCTTGACGGGGTTGGGAAACGTTGCGCCGTTATTCGCAAAGCGCCTAGTGGCGGGGGAAGACCCAAGACAGAACCCCGACGATGAGCGTTAGCAGGGCAATGCCAATTATGATTGCGCTGGCCATCCTCTGCCGCTTCTCCGCAGCGATTGCGGTCAGCGCAACCTGGGTTCGCCGAGCGCCCTCTTGTCGCGCTGTCTCTTCATCCTTCTCCGCGAGCCACGCGACGGCCTCGCCGCGCCTTTCGGGAGGGTAGAAGCTCCCACTCGACAGGCTTAGGCGCACCTCGAACGAACCCCGCTTCTCCAGGTGGTCCGCGAATCGAGGCTCAACGCGGTCGGGCACGCCCGAGCTTCACACCCCAGCCTTGCGGAGTCGAACCAGGAATACGGGAACGGAATAGGTCGACAGCGTATCCTGTCGCCCTGTTCCTATCCATGAATCGGCTCTCCAGGCACCGCGAGCCTAGCCCGGCAGCGGGGTGAGCGCCAATCGCCGTGGTGGCGGCGATTCGCCTCGCTGGGGGCCGCGGTGGCGGCCACAATGGGGAATGGGTATCATGTCGACCTTTCCCCGCTGTGGGCGCGGACGGCGCTCATTCTGAACTACGACGAGAACGACGGCCTGTTCGACCATGTGGCGCCGCCCACGCCGGAACCCGGAACGCCGGGCGAGTTCGTCGGCGGCCAGCCGATCGCGGCCTCGGCTTTCGCGTCCCGTGCACGATCGTCTCGCCCTTCACGCGGGGGGGCCATGTCTGCGGCCGGGTGTTCGACCACACCTCGACCTTGAGGCTGATCGAGGCCCGGTTCGGCGTCGAGGTCGCCGGCCTCAGCGCCTGGAGGCGAAAGACCACCGGCGATCTGACGGCCGCCTTCCAGTTCGGGGCGCCGGCCCGACTGGATGTTCCAGATCTGCCGCGGACCGCCCTGGCCCTGAAGGGGGCGGAGATGCGGGCCATGTCGCTGCCGAAGCCCCAGGTTCCGGTCAACCAGAGCCTGCCGCGGCAGGAGGCGGGGTCCCGGCCGAGACGCGTCTGATCGAGGGAACGCTCCGCGCGTCGGCGCGGCGCGATTTTGGCCGTTGTGGCGAGGCTCGGGAAATGGTCTGCTCGCCGGATCAAACCGCTTTGGAGGAAATACATGCCCAGCAAGTTCGCCGTGTTCGCGATCGTCCTGGCCCTGGCTGGCGGCGTGTCGGTCGGCGCGACCGCCCAGCCCGGGCCGCCGCCAGGCGCCGTGGTCGCGCCGGGTCCCGGCTGGCATCATCACCACCGTGGGTGGTGGCGCCATCATCGTCACTGCGCCTGGCGTCACCATCGCCGGATGTGCTGGCGCTAGACTTCGATCCAGGCGGAGGGCGGCGTCGCGCTCCAGGGCCGGGAGTTCGGGTTGGCGCGGATTGATGACGGCCCGCTCCTTTCGGCGCACGGGGTTTTCGCCGCCTCCGGCCACGGGCATCAATATCGCATATTGACAATGACACCTCGGTCAGTTACATAATGCAATATGCGCGCCGCCCTCATCGCCGTTGAACCGAAGACGGCCGGCGGGAGGCGCGCGGTCCAAGAGCGGAGCATGCCGATATCGGTAGCCAAAGTCAGCGCCCATGGGCGAGCGCCGCGGCCCTCGGCGATGCGAAGACCTGTCGAAAAGGCGCGCCATGGCGCCAAAAACATGGCGTTTTCGGGCGTTTTCCGGCCAAGAACTGTCAAAAACTGGCAAAAACTGGCAAAAACTTTGCCGCCGATCGATTCGGGAATCACGTCCGACGCCGGTTCCATCACCTTGATTGGTCGGGGTTTTATCCCGACGATGGACCACACGGTGACCGCGGCCGATGTCGAAAACTCGGCGCCCGTCGGCCTGGCCCCGCTCAAGGGGACCCAGCCGTCCACGGCAAGTCAATCCGAATTCCGCGTCAACCTGACTTCCCAGCCGTGGGGGCCGCCCTCCGGCTCCCTTTTCGTCTGCTTCCCGGCTAAGGTGACGACGGACCACCGCTCGCGACGCCGGAGGCGTTCTTAGGACATGAACCAGGGTGTCATGCCCCTCGCCGAGGGTTTCGCGTCGGCGTCGCGGGCGCAGTGGCTGGCGCTGGTCGAGCG
>Ga0075522_10000344_pt1 | contig 33390 bp, 38 predicted proteins | sample NGEPerA_FD_74796 | JGI IMG/M metagenome (GOLD analysis project Ga0075522, IMG submission 74796) | Arctic peat soil microbial communities from the Barrow Environmental Observatory site, Barrow, Alaska, USA - NGEE PermafrostL2-A | ecosystem: Environmental > Terrestrial > Soil > Wetlands > Peat ... | reverse complement strand
CGCATGACGCCGGAAGAGCTCACCGCGATCGATGCGGACGTGCTGGTAATGCACGGGCGCAACGATCTGCCGTGCCCGCCCGAGGAGACCGCACAACAGATCTATCGTCATATCCGCAAGGGCGATCTCTTGCTGCTGCACAATTGCGGCCATCAGATTCCGCGCGAATACCCGAAGACCCTGCTGACCATGGCAGGGCTTTGGTTCGGCTGAATCGTAGGAAGGGATCAATGGCGAAAGGAACGGAAGAATTCGCGGAAATCGGCGACTGTCGTGTGCGCATCATGCGCGGTGGCGCGGGGCCGAATTTGCTGTTTCTGCACGGGTCCGGGGGTGCCTCCGCCTGGACGCCTTTCATGCAAGACCTGTCCGAGCGCTTTCATCTCATCGTGCCGGAGCATCCCGGCTTCGGTGGCTCCGACAGCCCATCATGGCTCAAGGGTGTCTCCGACCTCGCATATTTTTATCTCGATTTCCTTGAGGCACAGGGCCTCGACGATGTCCATCTCGTCGGCAATTCGCTCGGTGGTTGGATCGCGCTCGAGATTGCAGTTCGCAACGCCGTGCGGCTGCGGACGCTTAGCCTGATCTCACCCGGCGGCCTCTATCTTGAAGGCAGTCCCGTGGGGGACATCTTCGGCTGGCAGATGAAGGACTTCGCCCGCAACATCTTCGTCAATGCCGATTTTGCGGCGAATTACGAAAAGCAGGTAGCGGCGATGGATCCGGCCATTCTCAAGAAAAATAATGCGACGCTGGAAAAGATCGCGCGATCGCCGTTGCTTTGCAATCCGCAACTAGCGCCTTGGCTGCATCGCGTCAAGCGGCCAACACTGCTACTCTGGGGCGATCGCGACAAGGTCTTCCCGGTTGCGCATGCGGCCGAATTTCTTAAACTGATACCGCAAGCAAAAATGAACGTGATTTCCGAATGCGGACATCTGCCGCATGTCGAGAAGCGCGCCGTGGTGGTTGAATCGATCTTTGACTTCCTGGGCGTACGGGCGAAGGCCGCATGACGGTAGAACCGGCTGTTCAAGCAGCCGCGTCCAAGCGGCTCCAATTCGAAGGCGTCTCGCGGACGGGCACGACACGTCTCGTCGCTGCGGTCGATACGCTGGTGATCGCCGGCTGGACCGGGCGCGATCCGGCGGCGGTGGAGGCGCATATGGCCGAGCTGGAAAAGATAGGCATCGCGCGTCCTAAATCAGCGCCGATCTTCTATCGCGTCGCGGCATCTCTGCTGACGATCGGGACCGAAATTCAGGTTGCCGGCAACGATTCCAGCGGCGAGGTCGAGCCCATTCTCTTCAGCCTGACGGACGGGCTCTGGCTCGGCGTCGGCTCGGACCACACCGACCGCAAGCTCGAGACCGTCGGCATCACCATCTCAAAGCAGCTCTGCGCCAAGCCGGTAAGCCAGCAGGTTTGGCGATTTGACGAGGTCGCCGGGCATTGGGATGCGATCCTCGTGCGCTCCTTCGCCCTCAAGGATGGCAAGCGTCGACTCTACCAGGAGGGGCCACTGGCGAAGATGCGCCACCCCGACGAGTTGACGGCCCGTTATTTCGGCGATAAGCGGACGCTGCCGCCTGGCACCGCCATGTTCTGTGGCACGCTCGCGGTGCATGGCGCGATCGAACCGGCCGACTCCTACGAGCTCGAAATCGAGGACCCCGTGTTAAAGCGTCGGATCGTGCATCGCTATCTGGTAAGGACATTGCCCGTCGAGGGCTGAATGGAGGTCGCATGCCGATGAACAAGCCGCATCTCGAATTTCACTGTCTCGACATGCAGAGCGGCTGGGAGACGCCGCCGGGATATCCGTCGGGAATCAAGCAGAAGATACTAGCGAGCGATATAGATGAGACCAAAAAGATGGGTAGCCGGTCGCGGCTCCTGCGTTTCGATCCCGGTGTCTACACCACCGCGCCCTTCGTCCACGATCACTGGGAAGAGGTCTTCCTCATTTCTGGCGATCTGACTGTAGGCAACGATTCACAGGGCAAAGGTGGAAAATCATTTGCGGCCAGCACTTATGCATGCCGTCCGCCCGGCGTGAAGCACGGGCCGTTCAAATCCGAGAAGGGCTGCATGCTATTTGAGATTCACTACTACGACGAAAGTACGAAATAGCCTGGTCGTATATTTTGAAATACGCTTCCGAATGATCGCGCTCAGCTCGGGAAATGGGGGAGACATTGCGTGATGGGTAGTTTGGCACAACCTTGGGCCGGTAATAACAGCCGCGTTCCTGGCCTCGTTGGTCGAGGCGGTGGAAGCCAGGTTGCGAGACGCCCTTGCGCAGCTCACGGTCTAAGACTTCAGGTTTGCGCATGAAGCCACCCTTATTCCCGGAATCTGGTATGAGAACAAATAAGGAACACCGGAGTCAAGTAGCTTTGATCGACGCTGCTATTTCTTCTCGCCCTTGCTCAGCAGGTTCCCCAGCGCCTTGGTCGCCCGCGTGTTCGCCTCGCGCACAATCTCGATGTCGGCGTCCTGGTAGCGCAGCGAGCTCGTCGCGCTGGAATGATCGAGCGCCCCCATGATGGTCTTTAGACCGGCGCCAGACCGGTTCAACTCCTTGCCGAGGTAGTGGCGAGCCATGTGGGGAGTAAAGGTCACCCCCAGGCGCTTGCAGAGTGGCCTGAGCCACTTGTAGACGCCGTAACGGGTGCGCCAAGGGAAGAGGGCACCGGACTTTACCGGCTCGTTCGCCAGGAGCGGCAGGATCCCGTCGTCGAGCGGCTTTGTTCGCCACTTCTTGCCCTTGGCTACGTAAAGCAGGTAGGTGCGCTGTCCGAGGTCGATCTGCGACCAGTCGAGCCGCAAGGGATCGGAGATGCGGTTGCCATGGGCGAATAGCCAGGCGACGAGGAGGCGCTTCTTCCGCGCCTGCGTCTGGAGACGCTCTGTCTTGGCCTCACGGATTTCCACCGCCAGGGCTTCAAGAATTTTCTCACCAACGTCCAGGCTGGCCGCTCTGGTGGCGACAGGCCCCTCGTCGAGAACCCTGACCCGCAACCACTGGCACCAGCGATTGTCGGCGGCGTAATGCAGGACAGCAGCGCCTGGCCGGAAGACCTCGCGGTTCTTGGTCGCGTTCTTGCCTTTGGGGTGCAACAGCTCTGCGGCTTCGACAAAATGCGCGACCGTCACGTCCCCGACGAGTTGCTGGCCCATGGCTGCCTTGAGATTCTTCAGGCGCCGGAGATCGGGCTTGCCCGGGCTCTTGAAGGCAATGAAGGCCTCGATTGCCCGGGCGAAAGTTACGCCATCCCCGGGGCTGGGTGATGCGCCACGGAGGGTGTCGAGCTCGAGGGCAGCCTTAAACGCCTGAGCTGCTCCAAGGTCCGTTGTCTTCGTTGAGACGTCAAAGCTGCGGCCGGCGATGTCGCCGCGGACGAAGTAGTAGCGGTTCGGCCGTCGCTGGCCTTTGACGGTTTTGACGCGGTCGCCGGGGGCAAGGAGATAGAGCGGCATGGCCTGAGGGCCTCCTCTAGCGCCGCTACGTCGGCGGGATGGAACCACTGGTTCCGCCCTGCCCGTATCGGCCTGATGTGGGGGTTCTCCTTGAGCCTCCGGGTCAGAGTCCTTCGGCTCATGCCAAGCATGGCGCATAAGCCTCGGGCTTCGATCTTGGGGATAAGAAACGGGTCCTGGGCGGTCACGCTGTGCCTCACGGCTGAGGTCCAGGCGTCGCCCGCCTAAAGCAAAGGACGGTAGACGCCGAACCAGTTGGTTCGCCCCAGTACCGTCCTTGGCTTCAAGGGATAATCACTATTATATACCGCTTCTATTGCATTACAATATAAATATTCTCTATTATTGACTATCTGAAAAAATCTACTAGTCTAATACTTGGCTGCTAACACGAGGCTTCCGACCGTCGGCCCATACATGAGCCGTGCGCCTGTTGCGAAGCGCCGTAATAACGGTCGCATGTTCTCGCGTGGCGCTAAGTCCCGTCGCGCGGATGTAGTGCTTATGCGTCGTACTCAGGTTAGCGTGCCCAAGAAGCGTGGCCGCGATGTAGATGTGCTCAGGGTCGTTTTCAGCGACGTGTGTTGCTACACACGCCCGAAAGTGGTGTGGGTTAATCGAGAAACCAAACTGTTTACGCGTGTGACCCACAATTCGTTCACACACTGAAATGGGGGAAAGCGCCGTACCGACGCGGCTGATCCAGAGGGCTGAACCGGGACTGCACGAACCTTGTGTGCGCCCAGCGAGCAACCTGGGCCGATAGAGATCGACATAATGCTGAAGGTGGAATTCTAGATTCTCAGGCCAAGAAAATTCCAGCGACCGACCAGTCTTTGTTTCTTCGGCGGCGAAGCTCAGCCACGCCCGGTCGTCAATGACGACTAGATGCTTGCCCAACTCGATCTGACACAAATTGGAACGCCGCATCGGCCGTTGCGCCAGCAAGGCGATCATCAGCCCGTCGCGGTAGATGGCTGCCGCATCAACGGGGCCGCGGCATTTTGTTGCTCGCTTCTCCATCAAGTCAAAGCCCAGACCTATCAGATCTTGGATCGGCACCGTCCTTCTTACGATGGGTGTCTTCGAGGCAGACCACCGCCGCAGCCCCAATGTGGCCTTCTTCAGCCACGCCCAGTCTTTATCGGGCTCGATGGCATGCATCATCGCGGCGAGCCCCTGCACCATCATCACGACGCTGGCCGCTGCATGGGTTGTGGACAATTCGGTCCGGTAAAGACCCAGCCGTTCTATGGTCAGCCGGTCGCTGGGCTGCGTCTGGCAGCATAGAAGGCCGTGCCGGCTTAGCCAGGCTAGCCAACATCCATAGAATCTCTCGACGTCCTTTTTGCGTATCACACTCCACCTTGATGCTGGCGAGCTCTCGACAAGAAGATCGCAGGGCTCTAGCGCCGCCGCCCAACGATCTCGGTCTGTGGTAGGCCACGCGCTCAACGGCAAGGACAGTGGACGCGACGGTGCGGATGATATGGGCTGCATCATCGGGCCCCCTTCTTGGAAGCAAAGCTAGATCCACTCATCTCGTCGATCACCTTGTCGAACAGCTCAATCGCCGCATCAGATTCTAGACCAAGATAAAAGTTCGTCGTTGTCGAATGATTTTTGTGACCAAGGACGCGGCGGACGACGTCGACTTGTCCAGGCCGCTCGATCAAATACAGCATCCCCATCAGATGTCGGAATAGATGCGGGTTGATCTTGTGACCGATAAAGCGTTCCGTCGTTCGCATCATCGACGCATACAACGTCGCATGACGAACTGGCTTCCCGTTGCGCGCAGGAAATAGCAACGTGTTGTGGACGGACGAGAAACCCGCTCTGTATTGCTTTAGGTATAGTTCAAGAATCTTTATGGTTCTCGGTCGAAGCTCGAACACCAGCTCGACATTATTCTTCACTTCTTCTGGTGGGATGACGAGCATGGTTCGCCGCGCCCGCCCCACGCCCGAGTGAATAAGATGCTTATTGAGGTTGAGGCCTAGCAAGTTTGCCGCACGCATGGGACAGAATATTAAGATGTCAATCCAGAGCGCCAACCGCACGAGCGCCGCTGCCTCATCTCTTTGCGGCGTCACGGCCGCCTCTGCTAAGAGCACATCAGGGAGCCTTAGAAGTTTTCTGGCCGTATTTGGATTCTTGAAGGGCAGAAGCCGCCGGCGGATTTTTTCCTTCATACCGTGGGGCCGCTTTGCCAGGTTACGACAAAGTGTCGTGAGCTTTTTCTCGGTCTCTGCATTTGCCGGGCAGCATTCGCGGAAAATCGTCTTGATGTGGATGGCCAAGCCAGAAATATAGGTCGTCGTCTTGTTACCCGCACGCTCTAGAAAATACTTAAGGGCCTGCGATGGATGGGTGCCTTCGACAAGAGCTGCCAGTGAAGTGATGGCTGCTGGCGACACCCCTCTGTGTACGAGTGCGGAAGCTATCTCAAGCGTCATCCAACGACGGCCTTCGATCGTGCTCGCCTTCAGCGGCGCCCGAGGTATCTCACTCGTTAGGTCTGGTTCAGCGCGAAGCTTCAGCCAGCATTCGACTTCTTCGCGGAAGGATAGCGGGAATGTGTCCCACTTCTGCGTGTAGCCCTGACGCGTTTTCGGGACCGGTAGTTCAGTAGCCGGCCAACCCGAAACCAGTTTGGTCGCCCGGTTCCATTGGACAGCCACACGGCGGACCGAACTAGCGGGGTCTTTCCGAAGCAACTCCGCTTTTAGGACCGAGACAAACTGTTCGTAATGGCCGACGTCGATTGAGCTCGGCTCCCATCCTCGAGCAGAACAGAAAGCAATAAAGCGGTGAAGGCCGAACAGAATTTTCTTATCGTGGCACGAGCCCATTAGCTGCTGCCAAGCAACCGATAACTGCGTGCCCTTCGCCACCGTTAAACTTTGCGGCTTGGTATACCGACGAAACGACCGGCGTAGGCCGCTCAATATGTTATGGAAGGTTTGCGGCGTAACATCACACTTAGCTGGGTTCAAGGCAGCCAAGAGCGGATTAATCCCCGCCGTGGTCGCCGGCACGTTTTCCGCTGGCATGCCGGACAGGTGACAGACACGCTTAATCGCTGACGTAAGATCTCGACGCTGCACGGGCGAGATCTCCTTATCGTCCTGGATTCGCCGAAGGACATCGGACAGGTAAGGTGGTGCAGCGGCGAGGCTTGGCAAAGCAACGATGGAAGTGTCGGGTAGTTGGTCGTGGAATTGGGTCATTGTTCGTCTCCTATGCGCAGGGCTTCACAGCAGTGTTCTTTCGGTAGAACCCCCTGCGACAAGACCATTAATCTTGTCGCAGGTAGTCCTACTGACGTTTAGTCATTCCCATCCAGATCAGTACCTTGCTGATCATTGGGATCGGGGATCACCTTTCCGCCTGTGACGAGAACGTCGACATCGCACCACTTGATGCGGATCTGCTTTCCGATCTTCGTGGCCGGAAGCGTTCCATCTTTGATCCTTCGTCGGACCGTGCCTTGGGAAACACCGAGGTACGTCGCGACTTCATCGATGGACGCGAAGGGTTGTCGGTTTTTTTGAAAAAACGTCATGGTGACCTCTCTTGGCCGCTGTTGCGGCGCAATGCGGAGATCGGGCTGACGCAAACCGCGACGAAAAAGGACGGCGCGGCTTGGGTTAGATCCAAGCTCCGGTCGCCGTCCTTGGCGGTGAAGATATGGCGATACCGACATGCGGTATGGCCACTCACATAGGGCGCGCGTCGTGCCACTTATTCAAGAATAAAAAACAACGCCGCCGTTAAGGAAAATTTCGTGAGGAGATTCAGGTCGTTACATTACCTACACAGCTTGGCCCAAATTGGCTCAGGCCACTGGCTCGATAGGGTTTGGACACGCGACATCGAATTTTGCCCTGAGACTTGCGAGCTTCTTCCTAGGATGGTCATGCGGGTCGATGGGTAGGAACGGGGTCTTGTAGAGGCGCACGACCGCCGCCTCGACTTGGTCGAGCCGTTCAAGAGTGGCGCGCAGCAGTTCTGAAGTCGCAGCCAGCCGCTGATCAAGCTGACTCGCGAAGTCGCTAGCAGGCTTGGGGACTCCGGTTGCATGCGATACTTCAAGGGCAGCGAGCCGGTTCTCGAAGGAGACTGCCATCGTCTCGGCGTTGCCCTGGAGTTTCGCGAGGTCATGTACAACATCAACCAAGGGGATGATGTCGCTCGGCGACAGCGTGTCGCCGTCGGGCGACATGATTTTCATGCACAGCGTGGCAACGGTCTCGAAAAGCGCCTTTGATATCTGCGCTGCCTTCGGCAAGTAAACGATCTTGGTTGTCATGTAATAATCCTATCTGTATTCGTATTATGATAGCATAATTTTAATAATAGTCAATAAATAATAAACATCATCAAGTAATAGTACGATCAATACTGTTACATCAGACGTCAGGCCAAGACTTCGTCAAAGTAGGCTGCCGATATGCGCCGCGGCATGAGCGACCCCGAAGGCAACTTGTACATGAGCGTGAGCTGCCGCTTGTTGTCGGGGCCGACGCTCACGTGGAACGGACGTTCTCCATTGTAGAAATAGAGTCGATCGAACGCGGTGTGCTGGGCAACCCACTGCGCCACCGTGATCGAACTGATGCCGGGGCACCTGAAATCGATGCCAAGGCCCAAGCGGGAGCAAAAGGGCTTCCCCTTGGTATCGAGCTCACAGCCGGCGTGCTGGTCGCCGCTACGTGTGGCGTTGGGACTTGGGTTTTGATGGACAAGCTTGTCGAGCGCGGGAGAGGAAAAGGCGTAGGTGAGCTCCACGCCGCCAAACTTCTCGTACACCGGATCCAGCACCTGGGCGCAGATCGCTTGCATCGCCTGGTAGGTCGCCATTTGGCGGGGACGATTGTCGATTCGGTTCTGCGCCCAGGTACTACCGACCTCGATGAGGTTGCGGTAGCGGAAATGCTGCCCGCAACTATCGTCGGGTCCAGGCAGGACGTCGCCCATATTTTTCAATGGCTCCGGGACTAGGCGAGTCGAGCGTGCCAATAATATTTTAGGCCTCGCCGAATGGGTAATGTAGGCCGTGGTACTTTAGACCGCAAGGCTTTCGACTGGTCGCATGAATGTCCGTGCCCAGTTCGGCTTGGCGATGCAGCGTCTTCGGCGGGCGCGCGGCCTATCTCAAGAAGATGTGGCGGGCATCTCGGAGATAGACCGTGCGTACGTGGGACGTCTCGAAAGGGGACAGGCCAATCCGACTTTGCTGATGCTAGCTAGACTCGCGGACGCCTTTGAAGTCTCGCTTTCTGACCTACTTCGTTCCGTGAAACTGCGTACCGGTAATCGTCAAAAAAGTTAGTGCGCTTCCACATGGCATCTTGTGGACCAGCAGTTAGCGACTTGGCTGATAAGTTGCATTATTTTCAAACCGAGAAAACTGTTGGCCATTTGTATAGTTGTCATGTTGGTTGGCCGTTAGGTCCAGACATGAAACGCCGCAGCAAGGAACAGATAAGCGAGCAGATGCGCAGTATCCGCAAGAAGGATACGAAGCCTGAGCTTGTCGTAAGACGGCTCGCACACCGGCTTGGATTCAGATTTCGGTTGCATCGGCGCGATCTTCCAGGGACACCCGATATCGTCTTCCCGTCACGACGGAAAGTGATCCTGGTGCACGGTTGCTTTTGGCACCAGCATCATTGCGGACTCGGCAGAAAGCAGCCGACCACGAACCGTGATTACTGGCTACCGAAGCTTGCTCGAAACGTGACCCGTGACGCACAGGCCGAACTTGCGCTCACGAATCTCGGCTGGCAGATATTCGTCGTCTGGGAATGTGAGACCCGTGCGGTCGAAGACTTGAGATCGAGAATATCTGCATTCTTGCGGTAAGAGCGTCCAACTCGCGCGTTTTGTTCTTTGGGGCAGACGATACCTTCTATATCTTTATACCCGCTGGGGTTGTCAGCGGCTTGCGGTCCCATCAGGTGGGACAGTCTGAGGAGTTCGCGTGCCGGCGTCTTTACGATTCGTTGATCTTTTTGCTGGGCTCGGCGGATTTCACCAGGCGCTGACAGCGCTTGGTCATCGATGCGTGTTCGCGTGCGAGATCGACGACGAGCTCGCCAAAATCTACAAGAAGAACTTTGGGATCGATCCTCACAGAGACATCAGGCAGTCCTTCAAGAAGGTTCCTGCTCACGACATTCTGTGTGCGGGATTCCCATGTCAGCCTTTCTCCAAAGCAGGGGACCAACTTGGCTTCGATTGCCCGCAGTGGGGCGACCTTTTTGAATACGTCGTCAAGATTCTACAAAGGCACAAGCCGCGCTATCTGCTGATCGAGAACGTTCCAAACCTGCTGCGTCATGATGACGGAAAAACTTGGGATCTTGTCCGCGATACTCTTGGCAGAGCAGGATACCTCATCGATTTCGCCCGTCTATCGCCGCACATGTTCGGTGTGCCACAAATCCGTGAACGTGCACTAATTGTTGGAGATCGGTACGGCCTGTCCTCGTTCCAATGGCCGGAGCCGACGCACACTCCAGCGCAAGTATCCCTGACAACTATATTGGATAAAAAGCCCGCTGGAGCTCGTGCGCTTACTGATGCTGCTATCAAGTACATCGATACCTGGCAGTCGCTTATATCAAAGCTGCCCAAGAAGGAACCCCTTCCTTCATTTCCGATATGGGCGATGGAATTTCGTGGCACATACCCGTTGGATGGTCGTCCGCCTGCGTTGCGCTCCTCCAAAGAACTCTCGCGCTTTAAGGGGTCGCTTGGACAATCCTTGAAGGAAATGCGCAAGCGAGAGCAGATGGCACTGTTACCATCATATGCGAGATCGACGCGCAAGTTTCCAGACTGGAAAATTCAATTCATTGAGCAGAATCGAGCGTTCTATCGAAAGCATCGGAAAGCGATCGATGCTTGGCTACCTTCCATTCGTGATTTCGCCCCCAGCTTTCAGAAGCTTGAATGGAACTGGCAGGACGGTCCGCGCGATCTTTGGAAAACCGTGATCCAGTTCAGGGCGTCAGGCATACGCGCTAAGCGTCCGAATGCTGCGCCTTCACTCGTCGCTCTTACCACAAGTCAGGTTCCCATCATTCCATGGGAACGGCGATACATGACGATGCGCGAGTGCGCAAGACTTCAAAGCATGGGCGGCTTAAAGCATTTACCCAAAACTCAGACCAGCGCCTACAAGGCGTTAGGTAACGCGGTGAATGTCGCGGTGATCAAAGCCCTTGCCAAGCGGTTGGTGCGTGATGAGCCGCGGGTTGTAGCGCTGAAAGTATCGACGAAAAAACGGCGTCGGCAGAGAGTGGTTCGGGGAAACCTAGCTCGCGCTGCCTGATCGAGACGTTGTTGGGGGAGAGTCGGTGCAGAAAATTGACATTCGCCCCGGTGTAAGCGTGTTGGCGGTTCTTCGCCATTTGAATTATACGCCGTGGTTCGCGCTCGCCGAATTTGTTGATAACTCCGTTCAGAGTTTTGTGCGGAATCGTGAGCGACTCCAAAAGCTCGGCAACAAAACCGATAAGCTACGCGTTGACATCGACATAGACGCGGCGTCGCCCGCCCGCATTTCCATTCACGACAACGCCGCCGGCATTGCGCCCCAGGACTTCCCGCGAGCTTTTCGTGCTGCCGCCATTCCTCCAGACCGGAGTGGCTTAGCTGAGTTCGGGATGGGAATGAAAAGCGCAGCTTGCTGGTTTGCACCTCGATGGACAGTGCGGACATCAGCGCTCGGTGATCCACTCACGCGAACCGTAAGCTTCGACATCGATAACATCGTGAACGACGACATCCAGGAACTCTCGATCAAGGAGGAAAAGGCAAGCGCGGATGATCACTTCACCGAGGTGATTTTAGAGGATGTCTTTCAGCTACCTGTTGGAAGAACGATAGCGAAGCTCAAGGAGCATCTCGCGGACATTTACCGCGTCTACATTCGCGAAGGTTGGCTCGATCTCCGATTCAAAGGCGATCGCCTACAATTTGAAAACCCCGCCGTACTCCGTGCCGCATATTTCCGAGATAAAAGCGGGCCTATCAAGGAATGGCGCAAGGATATCGAGTATGATTTTGGCGTTGGCCTGAAAGCAAAGGGATTTGGAGCGTTAAGAGAAACGGCAAGCACATCGCGTGCGGGCTTCGCTCTCTTTCGGCGTGGACGTTTGATACAGGGCAGTGGCGACGAGGGCTACAGACCCTCCTACATATTTGGGCAATCGAATAGCTATCGCTATCAACGCCTGTTCGGCGAGCTTCATCTAGAAGGGTTTGAGGTTAGCCATACGAAGGATGGATTCCGTTGGGATGATAACGAACAGCCGTTTCTTGAACTGTTGCGAGATCACCTTGATAGCGCAGAGCTTCCTCTCCTAAAGCAGGCAGAGGGATACCGATCCCGAGCGCCCCAGAGCGTGCTCAAGTCGAGTGCTCTACAGGCGATCACAAGCACGACACAGGCGATGGAAACTCGCCTACCCGCGGTTCTGCCAGCAGTTGCCGAAAACACACCCATTGATGCCTCAACAACGTCTCCGCCACCGCAGACGAGGCTCGCCAGCCGAGCCTTCGATATTGCATTTCGTGAGCGTTCTTGGCGTATCAATGTGGAAATAACGAATGAGCCATCAGAGAGTCAGTGGCTCGTGCTCTCCGATACCGGGCCTACTGGGGAAGGCGTGCGAAAAATTGATATCCGTCTTTCCATGGCGCACCCGTTTATGGTCCGGTTTGCTCAAGCAGATCCGGAAGAGCTCGAAGGCATTCTAAGGATCGCCGCAGCTATATCTCTGGCGGAGGTTCTTGCCCGCGATTCTGGTGTGCGAGGGGCCGGAACGGTTCGTCGGAACATCAACGATATTTTACGTGATGCCTTATCAGAACCCTAACTGAGGGACGAGGCCCATGACTAACGGCGATCCGGAACACGGTGGGGCGGATGGTGTGCCAGAAGCTATAGAAGCGTGGCAGCCGCGAGTTGGTCCAGAGGCTGAGGGGTTCCTAGAGCATAGTGTTCCCAACGATGCTCGCGAGACTGTCCAAGACTCAGCTCTGGATATCTTAGGAAAGGGCATACCTCCTACCGATGAAGGAGGGCATGAAACCGGCCTAGTCGTCGGCTATGTGCAAAGCGGCAAGACAATGTCATTTGAGATGGTCACCGCCCTGGCGCGTGATAACGGATTTCAAATGGTGATTGTCGTTACTGGAACGTCAAATCCGCTTTTCAATCAATCTACTGGCCGTCTTCGCCGCGACCTCAGACTCGATGACCAGAACAGAGATCGCCGTTGGAGTCATTTTCCCAATCCCAATAATGACGATGCGACCCTTGGTCCGATACGTGACGTTATGGATGAGTGGCGCGATGCGGCGATACCAGAAGAGGACAAGCGCACAATCTTAATCACGGTTCTGAAGAACCATACGCGTCTCAACAATCTCGCAAGACTATTGCAGCAACTTGATTTGAACCACGTGCCCGTCCTCCTCATCGACGACGAAGCCGATCAGGCCAGCTTGAACACTCAGGCGGCCCAAGGCCAAGAAAGTACAACTTACCGCCGACTAATGGCTTTAAGGCAGACCTTACCCCATCACACTTATCTTCAGTACACGGCCACTCCGCAAGCGCCTCTGCTTATCAACATAATCGATTCCTTGTCGCCAAATTTCGTCCATGTACTTGAAGCAGGCGATGAGTATGTCGGTGGTAGAGAATTCTTCGGCGGCAATCGGAGAAATATCCGCGTCATTCCGCTTCACCAAGTTCCAACGACTACGAACCCTCTCACGGAGCCGCCTGAGACCTTACTCGAAGCACTTCGCATTTTTATGGTTGGTGTTGCCGCGGGACTGCGAGAGGCAGGTAATCGCGGAAACCGCTCGATGCTGGTGCATCCGTCACACCTCACGGTTCAGCACGAAGAATTCGTGAATTGGGTGAGAGACATCTTCGACCGCTGGAAGCAAACCTTAGCGCTTCCTGATGGCGATACCGATAAGCAAGAGCTTTTGGAGGAGTTTCGGCTAGCCCACGCAGAGTTGACGGCGACAGTCGGCCAAAGTCTGCCACCGTTTGACGTGCTAGCGCCGCACTTTAGGCGCGCGTTCACCAACACCAGAATCCTTGAGGTTAACTCTCGCGAGCAGAATACACCGCAAGTCGATTGGCGCAGCACTTACGGTTGGATTGTGGTTGGTGGACAGGCAATGGATCGAGGATTCACCGTTGAGGGGTTGACGGTCACGTACATGCCGCGCGGCGTCGGTGTGGGCAATGCTGACACGGTTCAACAGAGGGCACGATTCTTCGGATACAAACGCCGCTATCTCGGATACTGCCGAGTGTACCTAGAGCAGAGCACTCTGGATGCCTTTCAGAGCTATGTAACGCATGAGGAGGACATACGTGAACAGCTTCAAGCTTTCCACGAAAGTGGTCGGCCCCTAGGCGAATGGAAACGCGCGTTCCTGCTGGATACGAATCTCAGGCCGTGCCGAAGCAATGTTCTCGGTTTCGATTACATGCAGGGACGTTTCGGCAACGAGTGGGTGGCGCCTCGTGTTGTTCAGGCCTCGAATCAGGTATTGGAATCTAATCGCCGTGTAGTGGGGAACTTTTTACAGCGCGATCTTGCGTGGGCCGAAGATGTTGGGCACGCGGAGCGCACGCAAACACAGCGACACTTGGTTTGTGATGACGTCCCATTACAAGACGTCGTCTCGGATTTGCTTGTGCAAATGCGAATCACCGGGCCGACTGATTCGCAGCGGAACACCGGGATGCTCTTGCAACTGCAAAGGGCGCTTGAAGCGAATCCAGACGAGATATGCAGAATCTACCGAATGAGCGGAGGTGACGTTAGGCAACGCGGTGTTGATGAAAACGGAGAGGTCACTAACCTCTACCAAGGTGCCTATCCCGTCACACCATTAGCGGCTCGGGGAACAATCTATCCTGGCGATCGCCTAGTTCGCGACGATGACAACGTCACAATTCAAATTCATACCCTCCAACTCACACAGAATGACGCAGTTGTAGCAGACCAAGTTATGGTCCTGACGGTCTGGATGCCAGAGCGTCTTGCAGAAGGCTGGGTCGTGCAGGATCCTCAAGCGTAACCTTGAGTGCATCAATCTACGTGCCCGTTAGGCTCGGCGGCTGAGTATCGGTCATCTGCCCTTTTAGCCGCTCTCTGGGGTTTTTGGGGGCCTGTCAGTCAGCCTCTTCATCGAGGCGAAATCGCACCGCCAGGTGATCATGGTCACGCACAACGCGAACCTAGTGGTCAACACAGACGCCGATCAGATCATCATCGCCGAAGCTGGACCCCATCCGCACGGGGCGTTGCCGCCGATTTCATACCGTTCGGGAGGGCTGGAGAGCGCAGAGATCAGGAAGGCGGTATGCGATATTCTTGAGGGGGGCGAAGATGCCTTCCGAGAACGGGCACGGCGGTTGCGTGTACGATTCGACCGGTGAGGGTCTTGACTTGTCACCTAGCGCGATCAGCAACTACCACCAGACTTGAGATGATCATCCAGATGACGACGATAGGGTTCTTGCAGGTGCGACGCGGATGAAACGTGACGAGAACAAGTTGCCCAGCAAGTTGCCCAGAAACGACGTCCAGTTCCGGCAAAGTTCGTCGTTTGTTGGCGTCGATTTCGACGTCGTCGTGACTCGACGAGAACAACGAACCTAGGTTTTCTGCGGGGAAACTGGTGCTGCCGCTCAGGATTGAACTGAGGACCTCTCCCTTACCAAGGGAGTGCTCTACCACTGAGCTACGGCAGCGAACCTATTGAATAACATTGATTATTTTTAAAGACCATACTATAAATATGGTCGCCGGGAGGATTTTCGGGAGGACTCAGTTCCGTGACCTTGTTCAAGCGTGCAGACTCACCCAATTGGATCGTCGAATTCCAGTACCTCGGCCAGACCGTGCGGCAGTCTTCCAAGACACCGTCGAAAGTCACGGCCAAGGCAATCGAAGACCGATTGCGTCGGGAGATACAAGAACGCGTTGCCTCTGGCAAGCTCCCGACCATCCCATTCGAAGAGGCCGTTGATCGCTACTATCGGACGATTCTGTTGCCGAGGGGTAAATCCATGGTCCGGGCCAAGGACAACTACGTCCTGACCAAGCTCCGCGCGCATTTTGGCGATGATACGCCGCTCGACAATATAACAAGCGCCGATATCGCCAAATACCGCGACGATCTCGTCACCAAGCACAAGCTCACGCCTTCGACCGCCAACCGCGAAGTCGCCTATATGCGGGCGATCATCAACCGCGCCGCCAATGACTGGAACATTTCGACCGCGCCGTTCCGGGTGAAGATGTTCAGGGAGCCGCCGGGCCGCGTCCGCTGGCTTTCGCCAGAGGAGGAAAAGCGCCTCTTGGATGAATGCTCCTCGCACCTTCGCCCAATTGTGACCTTCCTCATGGATTCCGGGTGCCGTAAGGCAGAAGCCCTGAGCCTGACCTGGCGCGACGTGGTGTTCGAAGAGGACCGGGTACGGATACGCATCGGGGCTGACCAGACCAAGAATGCGACCGCGACCAGCAAGGCCGTGCCGAAACGTACTGCCGAGCTACTGCGCCAGCTCCACAAAGATTGTCCTGAAGGCCCCGATCACGTCTTTCTCTTCGTGCCGAAAACGAGAAAGAACGAAACGCCTCGACCGCCCCGGCCTCTCGGCAACATCCAAATCGGGTTCAAAGCCGCATGCCGGCGAGCAAAGATCGAGGATTTCAATATTCACGATTTGCGCCACCACTACGCTTCACGGCTTGTCCAGCGCGGGGTTCCGATCCAGCGGGTCCAGCGCCTCCTAGGCCATAAATCCATGCGCATGACCGAACGCTATGCTCACTTGGCCCCATCCGACTTGGATGATGCGGTCGCCGTGCTGGATCGCTGAAGGTCTTTTAGTTCTTTCAGGTTGTCCCTGAGCCAATTCTCGGCGGATTTCGACCGGCCGTATTTTGTCCGGGAGTGGAGCAGGGGAGCCGTCCGAAAAGGGGCGAGAGTAACCGGCTCAATACGGCGGCTCGCCATATAGGCGTCCAAATCGGCCTTGAGAAAGCGGGGCGTCCGCATTCCAAGTATATGGCGCGCTATCTTTAGCCGGTCGAAATTGCGGCGGCTGGTCTTGAGATGGGCGGCGGCTTCCCTCGCGGTAAGCCAAGCCTGGTCTTCTGTCATGCGACCAGCATGGCCTTGCGAAGACTCGCAATGCCACTCAAACCAAAAACAATGTAACCAGGCTTGGTTTTGCGAAATGCGCTATTTGATCGCCCGAGGAATCAATTTCGCCAAAACCACCCGAATTGATTCTTTGCTCAAATCGCGATCATTGGGAAATTTGCCGGGGTGTAACTTGTGCACGCGTGCCCTGATCGTCACGATATTCTCTTTCTGAAGGTAATTCTGGGACTGCCATCCCTCATCCAAAAGGGACCGAATAGCTTCCTCGATAGCGCTACTCGATGGCGATGGGCCTCGTTTAATGCCGGTTCCTTGAGATGGCGGCTTTTTTGCCAATTGGGCGTCGATTTCCTGGGCCAGTTCCAATTCAAATACCAGGACGGACGAGAACTCGATCCCAGCGCCCTTGACGGACGAATCCTCCCAAATGACGTATTTCGGCTCGAAGAGGTCTCGGGGAATTTTACTGCGGATGCTCGCCGGATTGCGGGGCGCAACATATCCATAGCTGATTAATTTGCCCTTCCGGAGATCACTCAGCAATAATTCCCGCGCCTCAAGGACGGCGCCCATATATGAGCTAGTACGGTCATGTGCATCACGATTTATCTGCTCTAATTTTTCATGCTCCAGTTTTTCCTTTTCATTTTCTGGCTGCACTATCAACGTCGCGATTTTCGCGAGAAATTGAAACGGCAGCGGTATTTGTGGTTCGACATATTTTGCGCGCAGATTTTCATCCGCAAAAAAATAATCGGCCTCAGAAAGAGGGACGCCACTTTCCCAAAAGTCGGGGCTCGGTGTTAAAGGGCCATCCATACCTATCCGTTTAATCCTGTGAGCGCCATTTCGTCGCGCCAAATCCACGAAATCAGGGTGATCGTACCTGCTTCAAGGCGAATAAGATCAAGCCGACACCGAATATCGACATAGCGCCCCGGAATCCGGCCACGTAAAAAAGCCCCAACATCGCGAACGGGAAAAACGCGATGCGCCAAATTCGATAAAAGACGTTATCAAGGGTTCTCATTTACAGCCTCCATTTTCCAACGTCAAAAAAACGCGATAGTCAAAACTGGCGTGACGTATTTTATTACTCATTTTTCTACTATAACATTTTGTATGTGCGTTTTCGCTTTGGCTTTATTCGTCTGTCAGATTTTTGTCTCTCATTATTTGTATCGAGAATCCCGGCATCCTCCGGATTCACTATGGGAAATTTGTCCTCTTCCCATTTTCTTTTACCAACATGTTTTCGTATCTTAGCGAACTCATTGCCTAGCGAGGGCATCGGTTTGGCGGAGGAACTCACCGCTTTCTCGAATGCCTTGAGGTCCACTTTGTAGATTGGCAATTCATCCTGGAGCGCTTTCTCAAAGCTGGCAATCGTCGCCTTTTCCGTATTCTCCATCTCGAATCGATTGATACTCTTTCTGGGTTTCTGGACACCGAGACTGCGGCACATCAAGCCGGTGACCTCATCAATCATCGATTCTCGCTCCCGGCTGAGCAACGGGCCATTGTGGTGCCAGGACGTGTCGGCTGCGATGGCCAGGGCCATGCGCATGGACTGGCGCACGGCCTCCTTGGGGTCGGGAGCTTCGAGCTTGGGCGCTAGGAGCTCTACCGCCCGGTCGGTAATGGCCGAGCGGTAGTCGCGGAACGACTCGGCCGCCTTGGGCGCGGTCATGGCCAGTCTTACGCACATGCGGGTTATGCCGATGGTGTCGCAGTCCATGCCCGTAACAACGTGCTCGACGATCCGGCGGATGATCTTCCCCGGCGGGGCATCGCCCCAGGTCTTCGGGTCGAACTCACGGTCCATGGCCCTGGTAGCGGCCTGGAACTGCGTCCCGGCCAGGGCGTACCAGAAGGCCTCCAGGCTCCCGAACCGGTTATAGAAGGTGTAGCCCGATAAGCCGGCCTCCCTGACTAGCTTCCTGACTTCGATACGCTCGTAATCTTCCCAGGCGTAGCGGCGTACCGCCGCCGAGCGAAATGCCCCTCGCTTACCATCGGCAAAGCCGGGCCGGATTGGTCGCCTTCGTCGCCTCGCTCCCCACATCGGGACGGCTCTCTATAATTTCTTAAATAGGACGAGTTCGAATCATGACACTGGCCCCGAAAAAGGCCGGGAATCAAGGGCTTATTTCAGAACGGCTGTGCTGAAATAAGGGTGCTTTTTGCGGGTTTTATGTGCCGGAATCCGCCTAGCAGAACGATAAAATCGAGACTGAGTATAAAAGTTGAATAAAGCGCTGAGTTATACTCCAAAGTACAGAAGTGCTCGGCCTTAATAGGATGAACTTGATGGCTAGGGAGGTGTAGGTGACAGGCTAAGTTTCTGGGAAAAGGGGGAAATGGTGTATTGTTCCTTGCCGAACTGTTCGCCTCGATTCGATAGCTTCCGGGAAATTCCATGCCTTCTAACGCGAATGTCAAATTAAAAGGCCAGCCATCGGGCAACATCATTCCACTTCATTCGGATAAGGACGTTGAGATCAAGTGCATGGACAATTTGCGGTTCATGCACAATCTGGAACCAGGAAGCATGAAGTTGATCGTCACGTCACCGCCTTACAACATCGGCAAAGCGTATGAGACGCGACGTTCCCTGGAAAAATACAAGGAAGCGCAAGCGGCCACGATTGCGGAGGCGGTCCGCGTCCTGCATCCGAAAGGTTCGATCTGCTGGCAAGTCGGCAACTACGTCGATGATGGCGAAGTCACGCCGCTAGACATCATGCTGTATCCGCTTTTCGCGAACCACAACCTTCGTCTCCGGAATAGGATTGTCTGGACGTTTGGCCATGGCCTGCATTGCCAACGCCGTTTTTCTGGCCGACACGAGACCATCCTCTGGTTCACAAAGTCTGACGACTACACGTTCAACCTCGATGCTGTGCGTATTCCGTCCAAATATCCGAATAAGAAGGCATTCAAAGGCCCAAAAAAAGGGCGGCTTTCCAGCAATCCGAACGGCAAAAATCCTTCCGACGTTTGGGATATTCCCAACGTCAAAGCGAACCACGTGGAAAAGGAACAGCACCCGTGCCAGTTCCCGGTCGGCCTGGTCGAGCGCCTCGTTCTTGCGTTGACTGACCAGGGCGACTCCGTGCTCGATCCCTATCTGGGCGTTGGATCTAGCGTCATATCCGCAATTATGCACGGGCGTAAAGCTTATGGATGCGACACGAATAAGAAGTATTTTGATATTGCCTGGCGCAGGGTTCGGGATTTCCGGGCTGGCAAGCTGAAGACGCGCCCCATGAATAAGCCCGTCTTTGAGCCGCCCATCCTTTGGGAGGGTGAATGGAATTCGTAAGGTCTTATTCTAGTCATCACGGCGTTGATGAGTGGAAACGCCGCGACATGTTTGATTGGGCGACCGATCTCTTCGCAGTTCCAAATATCGTAGTGAATTCGGGCTGTACCTCGGCGATTCGTTCACACCTTAAGGGCGAACTCACAAAGGCGGGCTGGGCTTATAGCGTTCGCATAGATTCCGATTACGATCTTACTGTGACCGGCATGTACCGCGATATGGCCTTCCAAATTCAGACGGGAAATATTGCACGCGCCATTTATGATTTGATGAAGCTTCAATACCTCTATCACGAAAAGAAAATTCAGACGGCTGCGATTGCGGTCCCAACGAAGGAAGCCGCCGCGCTTATCGGAAGCAACGTCGCGCACGATGAGCGGCTTTCGGGCGAGATGGTACTTTTCGATAGGATTATCACCGTTCCATTGATGTTGATCGCATTTAAATAGCGACTGAGGGGCCATATGGCGGATACATTCAAAATTGAAGTCGCGCCCAGCCATATTCGAGAAGAACTGATCGCTAAGGCGTTAGTTACGCCTTCTGGCGGTCCGGAAGAAACATATGATGTTTTTCCTGGCGTTAAGACTGCGCTGCCCAAGGTAAGGCTGCCCATCGGATTGCCAGTTTACCGCATAGCCAACGGGCGCACCTCGATTGAGCAAATTAAGTACATCAAAACCGCCAACGTCACCGATCCCGACTTTTTCGCGAAAGGCGAAGAGCGGGAGGATGCCCAGGCTGCTCAGCACGAAATCCTTGCAAAACTAGCTCGTGAGGGAAGCGAGTCCGTTGCTGTCATCATAAAAGTGCTACGCGAAAGTCCTCAAACATTCCCAATTTGGATTACATCTCGTGGCGTTGTGGTTAACGGCAATCGCCGTCTGGCCGCGATGCGGGAGCTGTATGCAGAAGATTCCAGCAAGTATAGCCGTTTCGCGACCGTCGAGTGCGCGGTTCTGCCAAGCCTCACGCCCGAGCAAATCGAAGAACTAGAAATCCGGCTGCAAGTCGCACCGGAAACAAAGTTGCCCTATGGCTGGATTCACGACTGCCTTCTTATCGAGAAGCGCCTCCTCAATAAGAAGGATGAACAGTATGTCGCCAACCTCCTTAAAAGAAAACCCGCTGACGTAAGGGCGGCCATCTCCGCTTTGTCGGAGGTGAAAATCTATTTGAAGGAGTGGAAAAGTGCTCCCGGCGACTACAGCCTTGTTGAGGAGGATGGAAAGCAGTTCTTCTACGATCTGTCGAAACACCTCAGGAACAAGTCAGGTGTTCTGCTGGAGGCAACGCGGCGGATTGGCTGGATTTTATATGATGCGGGTGACGATCTTGGCACGCGTCTATACGCCTATAACAAGATCATAGGCGAAAAAGCCGCCGGTGTTCTTAAGCGATTGGCTTCGCGCGAAGACGTCATCGTAGACGATGAAGATTCCGATGAAGAAACCGCCGAGAGCAGTGAAGATGACGGCCTCGACGTTGATCTGGGTGAGGACACCTCTGCCCCGGATAGCGACACAAAAGTCCTGGAAGCCCTGGATGATAAGGGCCGTCGCGAGGAAGTCTCCGCTGCGGTTATTGCGGTTTGCACAACTATGTATGAGGCGGGAAAAACCAATGAGCAAAGCCAAAGCGCGCTAAAGACATTGCGGGATATTCAGACGCGCCTCATTGAGATCGACTTGACCAAAGCTGCTCCCGATACTCATTCCAGCATCGCAAAGCAGCTACAAGAGATTTTGCGGCTCGCAAAAGGGCTTGAGGATCGTAATGCCAAGTATTTGGACGGCTCCCTGAAGCACGGCACGGAAGAAAATTGACCGATACCGCGCCTACAGCACTGCGGATCACCTACGATCCGTCAAATATTCGCGGGACGCTGATCAATGAGGGAAGCGCAGACACTGCGATATGGGACCGCATTGTTCAGTCCGCCTTACAGCTTGGTCCCGATTATCTGTTATCCGACCGTTCGATAGAATTGTCATGGCAAGGCGTCCTATCGCTGATCCGCGAATATGGCCGGCTTCAAAAATCGCTCAATTTTCGGTTCCGGCCTCAAGGCGACGCGAAAGTCAGGATAGAGGCGTTCGTTAAGCAGTACCGCGATGCCCTGGCAGCAAAGGGTACGCTGACTTATGCCTTGACTGAGCAAGAAGTACGAGATCGCCTGAAGGCGGCTGGGTTTGTGAAGCGCGAGCTAAGGCCTTTCCAAATGCGCGATCTACGAAGGCTCCTTGTTTTGGAAAATGGGGCGAACTTTTCAGTTCCCGGCGCTGGCAAAACAACAGTTTCTCTGGCGCTTCACTTGCTGACTAAAAAGCCGGGGCAACATTTTGTAGTAGTAAGCCCCAAAGCAGCGTTCCCTGCGTGGCGAGAAGTCATAGACGAGAATATGGCTTCCAATTCGCCAGACGGAAATTCGGAACAATTTACTATTCTTTCTGGTTCTGGCGTAGCTATTCAAAAGGCGCTTAATTCCGGTGCATCCCGCTTCGTCATTAACTACGATTTGCTGATATCGCACCCCGATATCATACAGGCTCATCTGGCTTCGCATCCTTCACACCTGTTGTTGGATGAATCTCACCGCATGAAGGCAGGCTTCCGGTCGCAACGCGGCGCATTACTACTTAGCTTGGCCGCTCTTCCTGTGCGTCGTGATATTTTAACCGGAACCCCGATGCCGCAATCGGAAACGGACATAAGCTCTCAGCTCAATTTTCTGTGGCCGGGGCTTGGGTATGGCGAGGAAATTGCTGCTGGGCGCCCTCCGCGCGACGTGCTGGGAAATCTATATGTTCGTACGACTAAGGATGAGCTTGGTCTCAAGCAGCCACACCGCAAGTTCACCAAGGTCCACATGGCTGATGGGCAGCTTGCCCTTTACGGCATTGTGAAGAGCGAAGCCCTAGCCGAGCTTTCAAAGTTTGGAACTACTAAAGGCCCGGACCTCTTCAAGGCGAAACGATCCGTAATGCGGCTTCTTCAACTATCGTCAAACCCGACCTTGGCGCTCAATGCGATCACGCGCGACACACCAGGATTCAATTCGGGCATCGTAGAGCGCGTTTTGAATGAGGGGGCCTCAACAAAAATGAGGGCCGTTGAGGCGCGAGTAAGAGAACTTTTCGCTCAGGAGAGAAAGTCGGTCGTTTGGACAATCTTCACCGACACCATTTTGCAAATGGAAGGTCTTCTTGGTGATCTAAATCCCGTTTCGCTTTATGGCGCGGTGAAGACTGGTGACCCGTCTGATATGGAAACCCGCGAAGGACGGATTAGGCGATTCCATAAAGATCCCAACTGCGCCGTCTTGATTGCCAATCCCGCCGCTGCAGGCGAAGGCATAAGCCTCCATCACGTTTGCCATGACGCGCTTTATCTGGATCGGACCTACGTCACCACACATTACCTTCAATCTATTGACCGCATTCACCGCTTGGGCCTCGCGCCCGATGTGGAAACGAATATCGAGATATTCCAAACAATGACCGCGCCCGGTTTGGGCTGCATAGACCATTCGGTAAGCCGCCGGCTAGCGAAGAAGATTCGAGAACTGCAAAAGCTATTGGACGACCGAGATCTTCATCAGGTCGCGCTCGACGAAGAGAATGCGGACGAACCGATAGATTACAATATTTCCGAACAAGATATCTTCGACTTGATCGAAGAACTGGAAGGCTGTGCCAAGTATGACGAAAACGATCCATTTGAAGCAGCGTAGCCGTGGGACTCGCTGTGGAACGGCTCCTACAACTAAGGGCCTTTGAGCCTCTCAAAGAGTTGCGCCGTTACCTTGGCAATAATCCCGGTCTGATGCCCGAGGCCGCGTGTGCTGCTCTTATTGAGATAGACGAGGCTTTCGTTGCTTCAGATTACGAAGCAGCGCTTGAATTACATGGGATGTTGGATTCCGCGCTTCAATTCGCGAATTTCGACACTGATCTGCGGATTGCCATTGCGTCCGTGATCCTGACGTCGCGGCCCGAATGGGCAAAGCGCATTTTCCTGGGTCGTTTGCGCTTTCTAAGCGAACTGGAGAAGATCGACGCTGAAGTGAAGCGCTGTTTCAGTCAAGCCGGGTTATTTGTTGATAATGCGCCGCCCGACGTGGCGGACTGGTGGTACGATCTCAACCACCAGATGCGGGGCTTTCTGAATTTCGACAATCTCATGCAAGGACGAGCTGCAGAAGAAAAGACGCTGGAAATGGAACGTGCCGAGCTTCAAAGGTTAGGAATTACTGCTAATCCACAATGGAAGTCGCTTGATGACAATACGCTTGGTTACGACATTCTCTCGTATCGGCCGAGCGGCGGCGAATTCCCACTAAATCTGCTTATTGAAGTTAAATCCTCGAGCCGCGACCCGCCGGTTGCTATTATTTCTCGGGACGAATGCATCAAGGCAGAAAAGTCGCGGGACAGATACATCTTCCATGTTTGGCATGTGGTCGATGGAAAACCAGATACTTTATACGTCTGGTCTTGGGACATGATCGCTGGGCACATTCCGAAGGATTGCGGGAAGGGGACGTGGACGAATGTTGCGATCCCCCTCAAAGCAGTCAAGAGGCCCGAAGCTAGTGCCAGCAGTGAGACTTGAACGCAGAAATGCGTGGTTCGCATCGAGTATTAGACTCAATACAAAATTGGCGATTTCTACCGCCGCGCCGACTCAGTGCAAATTCGAGTCAGTGCTTTATGTGAGATTCATACTCAGTAGTGAGATTGAATAATTAATCATAGGCTTTATCCTGAAACACCAAGCTAGTTAGATAAATAGATTTTAGCGCCAAGACGGAAAAGCGCACGATTAGGAACGAACCTGTTTCAATCTAAATAATTCTACAGCACTTCAATCCTAGATTTATCAATCCAGCTCATAAAGATGGGATCCTTTAGGGTTGACGAAACAAGAACGACTTTCCTCCTTGCCCGCGTAAGTGCAACTATCAAATTACAAACCTCCAGGTCGGTAATGACCGACTTGTCTTTGCTACGAATAAAATATCTATCATCAAAATACGTGATGAATACCAGATCTGCAGCAAGCCCTTTCGAACTCTGTATGCTTGTCACTCTAATTGGGAGATTTCTTACAGCTGCCATTCCGTAATTATACCCGCCAGAATCTAATCGTCTTTGAAGCATTGACTGAGCTTCCTCGTTAGGATCAATCTCAACAGATAAAAAAAGCTCTGGGAGTGAACCTTTATCAATCGAGCCATCTCTTAGCTGACGTAGTTTCTTGACAATGTTCAGAACGCGAACTTTAAAAGCCTTATCAAGAAAATCAGTGAATGGTGTATTTGTTTGAGCGGATTTTAAGACTTTTACGAATGCCACTTCCTTCAACATATGACGGGCAATGATGCGCCAACCCAGATTTGAATTCTTATCCTCAAGAATTAGCTTGAGACCCTCCATGAGAGTTGGATTAACGGCACCGCGTTCGGTATACGAAACGCTCTTAAATCCCTTTTTCCGTAGAGCCGATGTTAAATCTCGACATTGAGTTGAGGTAGGGGCAATCACAAGTACTGAAAAGGTACTCCGTACCTCCACTGCCATCTTTTGAATTTCAGTTTCAATAAACCAGGGAATTTGGTTTGCATAATATGTTTTCTGATAGCCAATCCGCGAAAATTTGGTGCTCTCCACATCTTTCTCTTCATTGTCAAAATAGCGGTAAGGCTTCTGAATCCGCCCTTTCAGCAAGCCCTGCTTTTGAGCAGATTTTATTAAATCGTTCGTGGCATCGATAATCGTTCGTGTGCACCGGGAGCAGTACGGTAAGTTGAAAGCTGCATACGCAGACCCAGCGCCACCATGGAAGTTGCGGATATATTGGGCGCTTGCATGCTTAAAATCATAAAGAGCTTGGTCATCATCGCCGGCTAGTAAAATAGGGCTTTTCTCGGCCAGGAGATTGATCAATGACACTTCAAGCAGATTAAAATCTTGAAACTCATCAACTAAAACTTGGTCGTAGACAGGCATCTGGTCTTTATGCGCTTCAAAATAATTGACTGCAGCGAAAATGACGTCAGCGTACCCGTGGTGCATATAATATATTTGACGTTCTTGATAGAAATTAATGTGTTCGTTCTTGTCATGGCGGTTCTGAAATATTTCATCGAAATCAATATCGGCACCGAGCAAAAGACTTGCATCATCCTGTATGACATAAGATAGCTTAGGAAATAATATCACTTTAGAATTCGTTGCAACAGCGAGAGCATTTCGAGCATAGCTGTGAAGCGTGCGAACTTCAGACAACCCACACAATTCAAGAGATAGATCGTCTACCAGCGTATTCACGAAACTTAGTGTGAGAGTATTTTTCTTGCCCGCTAAAATTTCTTTGAAAAGATAGGTCTTTCCTGTCCCAGGACCGGCTACGACGACTTTCTTGCCGGATTCTGATTTCAGTATTTTGTCTATGTGCTCTTGACGAGCAATCCGCGCGGCGCCGTATTTGTCAGAATTGGCCATAAGTTGCTCAAGCTGCAAGAGTCATAATAGCAGTATATGATGAATTGACTTAAAACGCATTTTGCAAAATACGACTTAACTTGGAGCTTCACCAGATTCGGGTGAGATCCTGTCCGAATGTCTAATTGCGCATATACGGAAGGCAACTGGAGTGCCCATGCCGTTTATTTTCTACGACACAGAAACAACTGGCGCCGAAAAAGAATTTGATCAGATTCTTCAGTTTGCGGCGATCAAGACCGATGATGACCTGAATGAGACAGACCGGTTTGAGAATCGTTGCCGGCTATTGCCATACATAATTCCAGCCCCAAAAGCCTTACTAACCAACCGTATCAATCCTGAGCTGCTGGCCGACCCACAATTGCCATCGCATTACGAAGCGATACGACGAACACGAGAAAAACTGTTGGCTTGGTCACCTGCGATTTATATCGGCTACAATTCAATCGAGTTCGATGAGAATCTGCTGCGCCAGGCATTCTTCAAAACGCTGCAGCCGATATACCTAACTAACACAAATGGAAATGCCCGGGCCGATGTTATGCGGATGGCCCAGGCGGCTTCGATCTATGCTCCAAATTCCATAACAGTGCCGATCAGCGACAAGGGCAAATCTACTTTCAAGCTTGACCGGATAGCGCCGGCTAACGGTTTCGACCATGCCAATGCACACGAGGCGATGTCCGATGTGGAGGCAACGATCTATGTTGCCCGGCTGATTAAAGAACGGATCCCCGATCTTTGGGGGACCATGCTGAATACAGCACGAAAGTCCGAAGTCCACCGCTTTCTCGAGGAAAATCTTACTGTCAGTTTTTCAGACTACAACCGCGGGCGCAGCTTCACGTGCCTCGTCACTTTGGCCGGGGTCAATCCTGATTATGATGCTCGGATTGGGGTATTCGATCTTGCCTACGATCCAGGCCCTTATTTGGATATGACGTCAGATCAGTTGATTGAAGCGCTTGAAGGCAAGCCAAGGGTTATTCGGGCTGTAAGAGCGAATGCTCAGCCGATGCTTATGCCGGCCGCAACTAGCCCAAAACTTCCCTCGATGGAGGGTATTTCTGAGAATGAGATCCAGAGGAGGGCAGGCCTTATCCGTAAAAACGAGCAGTTCCGGTTGAATGTCGGGAAAGCGCTTGCCGGCCAATATGAAGATAAGAAGCCATCCCCAGATGTTGAGGGCCGCATCTATGATGGCTTCCCAACAAACGCTGATGAACGCCTGATGGTTAAGTTCCACGATGCGCCGGATTGGGGCCAACGTGTTGAAATTCTGAATCAGATAAAGGATGAACGATATAAGCTTCTTGGCACGAGACTGATCTATTCGGAGCAGCCCAGCGCTTTGCCGGCTGATGTTCAGAAAGAAATGCGTCGCTGGGTGGCAGAACGGCTGCTATCCGATGATCCTGATGCCAAATGGGAAACGATACCGATGGCGATTAAGGAAGCGGAGGAGCTAAAGGCTGAAGCGGATCAGCAACAGGGATTGTTTCTTGACCAAATAAAAAGCTTTCTGAATGGGCTTTCAAATCAGCTGGCCCAGGGCTGATCGGCAACTCAGTAGAAAATTGGCGATTCATACTGAGTCGAATACCGCGCGGTCGTTACTATAGATTGAGATCAACGATAAGCATGGAATGATCTGAAAGCTGCCTTTCGCGCACATCGTGATCCATGATGGTATCCGACAGATGGGGCACCAGTGAGGGTGAAAGCCACGCCTGATCAAGCCTAAATCCATTCCGAGAATTGCTAAACCAGCTGTATCTTTCAATTATTGGACCAAATTGGTGGAGCTTTCGCCACGCTTCCACCCAGCCGATCTTTTCCAATTCTTTTAGATACTCCTCACCCGGGACACTGGAATTCTTTTCGTCAACACCATGTAGGGTCGTGTTGAGATCGCCAATAATCAGATGCGGCCTATCTTTGACCGACCTCGCAACCGTAAGGACGGCCTGCCAATGGGCCGCGCGTGAAGCTGCGTAATTCTTGGAATGGGGCGGAATGTATACTGTTGAGATGCCAAGTCGCGCCGATCGAAGTTCGATCCAGAATGCATCATGGCCATCGAGCGCAGCTGGCGTAGCCATAATTTGTGCACCTGGTGGTGCAAAAACAATTGTCCGAAAATATTTCCCGCTGAAAGGGCTTGCGTAAGGAACAAAGTTTTCAACAGCAAGCGCCGATGCCAACTTTCTGCCTAGTACTTTCAGATTAAATTCGTGGAGTGCGATGATCGATGGATTGTGATTGAGAATAGCGGTCGCAATCGCCCCGGCCCCAACCTTCTTCTTTATGCGTTGTACGTTCCAACTGATGATTCGCACATGACCTCTTCGAGTCTAAATCAGCTTAAAGTCTCAGACTTTGGGAGATTCGTTGGTGGTGACAGTGATGATCAGCGAAATCAACAAAACAGGGAGACCGTCGGGAATAATTGCCGATAATCAAGGCAACGGCTCTGATAATAGTGAGAACTGATAAAACATTACCACTAGAGACTTATTGCTAAGGCATGGACCCATAGCCCTAACAATGATTGCAGTGCTCGGCGTTGGAAATCGTTTCGTTGCTTACTTTACCGTTTCTCAACAGCGCGCCGGTTCAATTAAGTTCGCATCGTTGTTTCTCACGTTGCCGATTCGGGGGCCGATACGGATTGCTTCCATCCCTTTGGGATCGAATGGCTTGAGCATGGCTTGAAGTTCATCTTGTGTCGCGGGCTCCTCAGCCAGCCATTTTGGATAGTCCATTGTGGTCAAAATCACCGGCATCCGATTGTGGATCGGCGCAGACACAGAGTTCGCGTCCGTCGTGATGATCGTCGTAGATTCCACGATCTCATCGGTGGTTTTGTCCTTCCAGTATTCCCAGAGTCCGGCGAACGCGAACGGTGATCGGTCGCGCATCTGAATTAGATAGGGCTGTTTCTCTTTCGGCCCGATCTTGGCCCATTCGTAGAAGCCGTCTGCAACGATCAAACAGCGGCGTTTCTTAAAGGCTTCTCGGAATGTGGCTTTGCTCGCGACGGTCTCAGCCATCGCATTGATGGTGGTGTAACCGATCTTGCGGTCCTTTGCCCAAAATGGGATGAGACCCCACCGGAGCATATCCAGCGCGCGCCCTTCAGTATGTGATCTAACTGCCGCAATATCTTGTGTTGGAGCGATATTGTAGCGCGCCCGCAAGTTGACGCTGTTCGTGAGGCCATAGAGCCGCACAAGCTCGCTAAATGGGGTCGTTAGTTTGAATCGTCCGCACATGTATCACTAACCGAAATCCCATCCTGGTGACTTGAAGCGGCGATTTCGACCGATTGACTGGGAAGCCTTTACAGCCAGCTCGGCTGCCCTTGCGAGCGCGTAGGGTGTCTCGAAGGGGGCTGTTGCGTCCCCGATCGGGTCAATCGCCTTTCCTCGCTCTCGCAAGAAGGCGACGGCAGCTGAGAAACGCGCTTGGCATGTCGGACACTCAGCGGATGCAAGCCCGACATTCGGAAGTTCTACGCTCGCGCCGCAGTCCGGGCAATGAACGGCGATCATTCCAACTCCCATTCCTCGACAACCAGCACACCACAGGCGAAGCGATCAACGAAGCGGTTCGCATCGGCTATGTCGCAAAAGTAGAAGCGGACCGCATCGAATTGCCGCGACCAGATTCGCTTCCAACCCAATGTCGGCCTTTGCCGACGTTCTCGACAAGCCACCCGTGCATTTCGCTCAGTGTCCCTCTCACGCCGCCTATGGCACCTCAACGCGGCCCCGTAGGCATCCACGAATCTTCCCCCTTTTCAGAGGGGTGGGAGCCTGCCATGGTGGTAAGAACAAAACAAGTACGATCAAATCGACCCTGGGAGCAGCCATGCGGAAGCCGGAAACCATCGAAAAGCTCTATCTCGATTTCGACGGCTTCTTCGCATCCGTCATGCAACAGGCGATGCCGCACCTTCGCGGACGGCCCGTAGGCGTCATCCCGTTTGAGACCTCGGCGGCTTATTCGACGATGGTCATAGCTTGCTCGAAAGAGGCCAAGGCTGCGGGCTGTAAGAACGTGATGCGCGTACCGGAAGCGTTGAAGGTCTGCCCCGACCTTGTGCTTGTTACCCAGCGGCCCGACTTATTCCGGCGCGCTCACAATGCGCTGCTCAATGAAATTTACTGCGAGATTCCCATTGAGACCGTCAAGTCAATCGACGAACTCACCTGCAAGCTCGACCCGTCAGGGATTGCCGACCCTGTAGCCCTGGCCGCGCGGATCAAGAGCCGCATCCGCCAGAACATCGGCGCTCAAATCACCTGCTCCATTGGCTTCGCCGCCAATAGGCTGCTCGCCAAGATCGCCTGCAAGGTCGATAAGCCGAACGGTGTCACGATCTGGCGACCCGAGCAGATGCCCGAGCCGTTGTTCGTGTTGCCGTTGGCGGACATCCCGGGCGTTGGCAAGCGGATGGAACTGCGCCTCAACGAGGCGTCCATCACAACCATCCACGACCTCTGGCACAGCCAGCCGAAGCACCTTCGCGCCCTGTGGGGGAACGTCAACGGCGAGCGCATGTGGTACGCGCTGCACGGCTATGACCTTCATGCACGGCCCACGTCTCGTGGCATGTTCGGTCATGGCCGCGTGTTGCCGCCGCAGTGGCGGGATTTTGAACACGCGCAGTCATGTTCCCGGCTGCTCCTGACGAAGGCAGCCCGGCGGATGCGCCGCGGTAGCTTCTACGCGGGGAAGCTCGGGCTATGGCTCGATAACCGAAGCGGTGCTTGGTTCGGCCAGCGCGAGATTCCTTGCGTGCAGGACGATCAAGCCTGTCTTAGGGCGCTGGATGCTCTGTGGCAGAAGGCCCAAGCCGAACTGCACCGCCGCACGGAAATTATTCGCGTTGGCGTTACGCTATCGGGTCTATCACCATCGAACAGACGGCAGCTTGACCTACTGCTGAATGACGATGTGGAGCGGCAGAAGTGCGAATTGCTGACCAACACGATTGATGGGCTAAATCGGAAATTTGGTAAGCGCGTCGTCACCATCGGGCCGTGGACACCGCCGCCCGGCGGCTACGCGGGAGGCAAGATTGCCTACAACCGGATTCCTTCGGCGGAGGACTTCTGGTGAATTGGCGGAGCGACACCTCGCTTAGGGACTTGGATGACAGCGTGGTTTTGGAATCGACGTGCATGCGATGTTTGCATGTCTGGCTGCAAAGCCCCGTGCAGCTTCTTATCAAGGTCGATCATCGCAACGTGCGCCTTGACGAGGTTGCCAAACACTTGGCTTGCCCGAGGCCGGGCTGCCGTCACGTCGGCGTGAGGCTAGCGTTGATTAAAAACGAGGACACAAGCGGGTTTGTCGGCGGGATGCCATGAGTGGTGATAGTTCAACGGGCCGACGAATTGCTCGCAGAGGACGACGTTGAAGGCGAGCGCCGGAAACGCCTAAGTCTCCAAAAAATGTTCATGGTGGGTAGACGTTTCTCAAACAAGGGAGTGCTTATTTGCCGGGAGGATTTTCGGGAGGACTCGGGTGGCGAAAACCGGCGATTCTCGTCTTCGCCTGGCCATCCAAGTCTCTGATAAATCATTGATTTAAAAGGTAAAAGCAGCTTACCAAGGGAGTGCTCTACCACTGAGCTACGGCAGCGACCGAAGGTGGCCGGGACATACACGAGCCGCGCGGTCCTTGGCAAGGCGCCTTGACGGTGCGGTACGGACAGTAGAAACCTAGCGCGATGACGGTTAAAGACCCGCAAAAACCCGCCCTAAGCGCCCATGGCGCCGCCCAGGCGGCACGGAAGGCGGCGCGCCAGGCCGCCGCGCTGCGCGCCAATCTCGGCAAGCGCAAGGCGCAGGCGCGCGAGCGCGACGCCGTGCCCGACCAGCCGCCCGCCGGGCCGGATTCGCCGCGTCGCGCTTGAGCCGCCGGGGCCTATCGACTACAAGTTTGGCAAGCCCCGCCGCCGATTCTTCAGGGAAATCCCATGTCGATAATGCCGGACAAATGGATCCGCGAGATGGCGCAAACGCGCGCCATGATCGAGCCTTTCGTCGAGAAGCAGACGCGCGAGGGCGTCATCTCCTACGGCCTGTCGTCCTATGGCTACGACGCGCGCGTCACCCGCGAGTTCAAGATATTCACCAATGTCGACAGCGCCATGGTCGATCCCAAATCCTTCTCGACCAAGAGCTTCGTCGATCGCGAGACCGACATCTGCGTCGTGCCGCCCAACAGCTTCGCGCTGGCGACGACGATGGAGTATTTTCGCATCCCGCGCGACGTGCTGGTCATCTGCCTCGGCAAATCGACCTATGCGCGCTGCGGCATCATCGTCAACGTGACGCCGCTCGAGCCCGAATGGGAGGGCCACGTCACCATCGAGATTTCCAACACCACGCCGCTGCCGGCGCGCATCTATGCCGGCGAGGGCGTCTGCCAGTTTCTTTTCTTCAAGAGCGATCAGGTCTGCGAGGTTTCCTACGCCGACCGCGGCGGCAAGTACCAGAAGCAGCGCGGCGTCACGCTGCCGAAACTATAGGAGCGCGGCTCTAAATTCCGCCACAAAGCGGCGCTAATCAGGGGTTTATGGACAGAATTCGCATTCGCGGCGGACGCCCGCTCCACGGCTCGATCCCGATCGGCGGCGCCAAGAATGCGGCCCTGCCGCTGATGGCGGCCTGTCTGCTGACGGACGAACCGCTCGTCCTGCGCAACCTGCCGTTCCTCGCCGACATCACCACGCTGCAGCATCTCCTGGTGCAGCACGGCGTCTCGATCACCATGCTGGGCGCGCGCAGCGCCGACGAGCACGGCCATCTGCTCGAGCTGCGCGCCAGC
>Ga0075522_10000341_pt1 | contig 33424 bp, 29 predicted proteins | sample NGEPerA_FD_74796 | JGI IMG/M metagenome (GOLD analysis project Ga0075522, IMG submission 74796) | Arctic peat soil microbial communities from the Barrow Environmental Observatory site, Barrow, Alaska, USA - NGEE PermafrostL2-A | ecosystem: Environmental > Terrestrial > Soil > Wetlands > Peat ... | reverse complement strand
GTCCGGCCTTCTCGCCGCGTTCCTGGCGCAGGGCCTCGACGTCTTCGACGCGGCGGTGGCCGCCGTCTTCGTCCATGCCGAGGCGGCGCTGGGAGTGCAGGATGTGCGCGGACGTGCCGGGGGGCTTCCCCGCGACCTCCTCGACGAGTTGCCCGCCGCCCAGGAGCGGACCCGCCGCGTCCTCGAGGAGCGGCGCAGTCCGTGACCGCGGCCGGTCGACAGACACCGGCCGGCGAGACGCTGCAGGCGATCATCTTCGACGTTGACGGCGTGCTCATCGACACCGAGCCGGTCTGGCGGCGCGTTGAGACCGAGGTGTTCGGCTCGCTCGGCGTCCACCTCACCGAGGCCGACTGCCGCGAGACCATGGGCGTGCGCATCGACGAGGTGGTCGACCTCTGGCACAGCCGCAGGCCCTGGCTGGGCGCCTCCCGCCGGGCGGTCGTGGACCGAATCGTCGCCGGCGTCGCCGACGACGTGCGCCGCAACGGGACGCCCATCGACGGTGCCCTCGACGCCATCGCCATGGTGCGCCGAGCAGGCCTGGCCTGCGCGCTGGCGTCGTCGTCGCCCCTGTCGCTGATCCAGGCCGTCATGACGGCACTGCACATCACCACCGAGGTGGACGTGGTCTGCTCGGCGGAGCAGGAGGCGCACGGCAAGCCGGCCCCCGACGTCTACCTGCGCGCGGCGTCCTCGCTGGGGGTTGCGCCGGCGGCGTGTCTCGCCGTCGAGGACTCGGTCATCGGTGTCCTGTCAGCACGCGCGGCCGGGATGTGCTGCGTGGTCGTCCCCGACGCTCACACCGCGACCGACCCCAGGCTCGACGCGGCGATGCGCCGGCTCAGCTCCCTGCGTGAACTCGACGAACACACATTGGAAGAGCTGCGCGCAGCCTACTTCGCGTAGATGTAGCCCTGGACGCCCGAGGAGTTGCCGGGAAGCACGCGGTAGTCGACACGGTTCCAGCCTGCGTAGTTCATCTCCGAGAACTTGAAGTAGCCCGCCGGCACGCCTGCCGCCGGGCCGACTGCCTCGACGTAGCCCACGTGACCGATCCAACTGGCTCCGTCACCACCGGGCCAGAAGGCGACGACGGCGCCGACCGCGGGAACGTGGCCCTCGGGGTAGCCCATCCTGCCAGCGTTGTAGAACCACTGGTTGGCGTTGCCGAGCCAGGGGACGCAGCGCCGGCTGGCAACGTACCAGGTGCATTCGCCGTACGCGAAGTGGTTGCCGCATGAGGTCGAGAAGTGGGAGACGGGCAGGGCGTTGCCGGCGATCTCCTGGTCGATCTCGGCGATCTGCGCCCCGATCGCCCGCGCCGGGGCGCTGGCACGCTGGAGCGCGAGGTTGCGCACGCTGACGAGCATGAGCAGGGCATTGCTGTCGGAGGAGAGCTGGCCTTCCAGCGCCGTCGACGAGGCCGCGTCCCTGTGGATCTCGTTGGTCTCGGTCGTGATCGCTGCTTCCTTGGCCCGCACGCTGGTCTGCATGTTGTTCACTTGCTCGGCGACGTGGGACGTGCCGGTGAGCCGGTCCATCGCCTGGGAGAAGGTCTTGGCGCTGAGAACAGCCGCCACCCATGAGTCGGTGCTGGTGCTCTCGTAGCTCTGGCGGGTCAGGGTTGAGAGCTGCTGCTTGGCCTGGACGACCGTCGCCTGGTCATCGGCGACCTGGCCGCTGAGCACAAGGAGACGGGCATTCAGGGCTGCCAGCTGCTTCTGTGCCGCCAGCAATTGGGCCTGCTCGGATGCGAACGCGCCCTCCGCGGCCGCGAGCGCCGCGGAGGCACTGTTCTTGGCGGGCTCGAGGGCAACGAGCTGCCCGAGCAGCTGTGCGCGTTTGGCCCGCAACGCGTCGGTCTGGGTATTCGCCTGGCCCGTCGGGATGCTGGTGATGCCGATGCTCAGGAGAGCACCGCAACCCACCACGATGGCCACAAGCTTTCGAGTACCCCGCAATAGATGCCCCTCCGGTCCCCGTTTTCGAGGTCCCTCGATCGTGTGGTGTGCGCGCGCCGTGCGGGCCCCTGCGGCAGGCGGCACGATAGAGAATCGGAGGGCGTGAATGCAACCGGCGCAATCGCGAGCGCAGTGTCGACGGTCGATTCTCGCCCGCGATCCTCCGGTGACCGTGAGGCCCCCCCGGCGCGGCGGACTGGCCCGGCCAACCCGTTGACTAGAGTATGAGGCCGACGATGCCCGCTTTCCCTCGCGCGCTGTTACGTAACGGGTTCGGCGCGGGCGGACCCACCCTGGCGGAGGTGGGGGAGCGCGCCCTGGTGGAGAGGCTGATCGAGATCGCGGAGGCCGGCGTCGGGCCGGCTGGGGAGGACCGCAACGGCGACGATGCCGCCGTGTGGCGTCCGCCTCCCGGCCACGACCTGGCGGTCAGCATCGACGCCGTCGTCGAGGACGTCGACTTCCGGCGCGACTGGATCAGCCCGCGTCAGCTGGGCAGAAAGGCCTTCACCGTGGCGGCGTCGGACCTCGCCGGGATGGGCGCGCAGGTGGTGAACTGCGTCGCCACCCTCTGCGCGCGCGGATCCGAGCAGTTCGAGGACGTCATCGAGATCCAGCGGGGACTGTGTGAGGCGGCCGCCTCATGCGGGTGCGCGCTCATCGGCGGAGATGTCAGCGCCATCGACGGGCCGCTGGTCATCGACGTGTGCGTCACCGGCAGCCTCCCGGCCGGCCGTGCGCTGCGCCGGTCCGCGGGTCGCGAGGGCGACGTCCTCATGGTCAGCGGGGTGCTCGGTCGCGCCGCCGCCGGCCTTCGTCTGCTGCGTGAGTCGCGCGCGCCGGCCGATCTGGTGGAGACGCGGTGGATCGAGGCCCAGCTCCAGCCGCCGTCGCGACTCGCTGAAGGGCGCCGTCTGCTCGACGCCGGCGTGCTCTGCGGCGGCGACATCAGCGATGGCCTGCTCCTCGATGCCGCGCGCACTGCCCGGGCCTGCGGGTGCGCCGCCGAGCTGTGGGCCGACAGCCTCCCCGTGGACGCGCCGCTCCGCGACCGTTTTGGCCGGGAATGGCTCGAACTTGCGGGCGGCGGCGGCGAGGACTTCGAGCTCCTCGTGGCGGTCGCCCAGCAGGACGCCATGCGCCTGCTGACCGGCTGGCCGGCCGAGCTTGCCCCGTTGACGGCAGTGGGCATGCTGCGAGCCGGTTCCGGCGTGCAGCTCCTCGACCGCCGCGACGGTACCCACCTGCCCATGCCGGCGTCCGCCGCGGAGCATTTCACGTGAGCGCCGGGCTCGCGTTGCTGCACAGCGATTCCCCTGCCACCACCGAGGATTTCGGTGCCGCGCTCGGCGCCGTCCTGGGCCGCGGGGACCTGCTCCTGCTCGAGGGACCGCTCGGCGCCGGCAAGACCTGCCTGGTGAGGGGCATCGTCGCCGGCGCGGGAGGCGACCCCGCGGCGGTGCGCAGCCCGACCTTCGTGCTCCACCAACCCCACCGCGGCACCCGGATCACCGTGCACCACATCGATCTCTACCGGCTCGGACCGGGCGCGTCGATCGACGTGCTCGACGTCGACGCGCTGCTGGCCGACGGGGCGGTCGTCGTCGAGTGGGGTGGCTACGCCGATCTCGAGCATCTTGGTCCGGCCACCGTGTCGATCAGCGGTTGCGCGGATGGAGACAATCATCGCCTGCTCCATCTGGCCACCTCCGCTCAGGTTCGCATCGCCTCCGCGTGGAGGGCGCTCGAGGAGCGCCTCGCCGTGCCGTGAGCGTCCTCGCCATCGACACCGCGTCGCGGAGCCGCTCGTCGGTGCTCCGCACCACCGCGGACGGGACCATCCTCGAGCATCGCGAGGTTGCGGGAGGCGCGCTCGACCGTGACCTCGCAGCAGCCCTCGCCGCTGTCCTGACCGACGACGTTGCCGCCGTGGTCGTGCTCACCGGCCCGGGCTCGTACAGCGGCGTGCGCGCCGGCATGGCGGCGGCGCTCGGGGTGGCCGGCGCCCGCGGCGTGCCACTGCACGGCCTGGGCAACCTCACCGCCATGGCACATGCGGCCGCCGCCGCCCCCGGCACGCGCTTCAGCGTGGCCGCCGACGCCGGCCGCGGCGGCGTGTACATCGCCGGCTTCGAACGCGGCGACGCCCTGACCACGCAGGTGTCACCGCTGCGTCGCGTCGAGGCGGGCGATGTACACGGCGGGGACGGCATGTTCGCCCCCGAGGCGATCGCCGGCCTGGCCGCGGTCATCATCGACCCGGTGCGCGCCCTGGCCGCCGCCGTCCCGGTTGCGCTGGCGTCGCCGCCGCTGGCCGCGGCCGGTCTCAGCGCCACCCATGCGGTCGCGGCGGCAGGCGGCGGGCCGCCCGCCGTGCTCATCGCGCCGGCAACGGCTCCATGACCGCCGAGGACAAAGGGCGACGCCCTGTTAAGCTCGGCCTTCGCATCAGCTGTCTGCGGTGAGTCTCATGCAGGTCGTGCCGCGCGTCGCCATCGAGCGTATGCGCCCCGAGGACATCCCCGCCGTCCAGGTGATCGAGCGGGAGATCTTTCTGTCGCCGTGGCCGCGCAACGCCTACGCGACCGAGCTTGCCCAGAACCGTCAGGCGTCCTACATCGTGCTCCGCGAGGACGGTCAGCTCGTCGGCTACGCGGGCCTGTGGAACGTGGTGCATGAGGCTCATGTCACGACCATCGGCGTGCGCGGCCAGGACCAGGGCAAGGGCTACGGGAAGACCCTCTTCGCGGCGCTCATCCAGCGCAGCTACGAGCTCGGCGCGCGCTGGATGACCCTCGAGGTGCGCGCCGGCAACCTGCACGCCATCCACCTCTACGAGTGGTTTGGGTTCAAGTCGATCGGGCGGCGCCGCGGGTACTACACCGACAACGGTGAGGACGCGGTGATCATGTGGAGCGACAGCATCCACGCGCCGGCATTCAAGAGTCGCTTCATCGAGATCTTCTCCTCCATCGACGTGGCCGGCATCGGCAGCCCTCCCGACCGGGAGTACCCGCTCTGAACCTCCTCGCGGTGGAGACCTCGTGCGACGAGACCGCGGCGGCTGTGTTGCGCGACGGGCGGGAGGTGGTCAGCAGCGTCGTCTCCTCGCAGATCGCGCTGCACGCGGAACACGGCGGGGTCGTGCCCGACCTGGCCGCTCGCGCCCACCTCGAGGCGATCGGACCGGTCGTGGCCGAGGCCCTGAGCGCGCTCGAGGGTGGCTGGGACGGCATCGACGCGGTGGCCGTGACGCGGGGCCCGGGGCTGGCCGGCTGCCTGCTCGTGGGCGTGCTCTACGCGCAGGGTGCGGCGCTTGGGCGGGGTGTGCCGATGGTGGGCGTCTCCCACATGGCCGGCCACGTGTACAGCGCGTGGCTGAGCGACCCGACCCTTGAGCCTCCCTACCTGGCCCTGGTGGTGAGCGGTGGCCACAGCGACGTCGTCGAGCTGCGCGGCCACGGCGACGCCAGGCGCCTCGTCTCGACACGCGACGACGCGGCCGGTGAGGCGTTCGACAAGGCCGCCCGCCTCCTCGGCCTCGCCTACCCGGGCGGCCCGGCGATCGAGCGCGCGGCGCGCGGCGGCGACCCCTCCAGGTTCCCCCTGCCGAACACCCGCCTCGACGACGCTCTCTCCTTCAGCGGGCTGAAGACGGCACTGCGCTACACCGTCCGTGACCTCGGCGAGGGGTCTCTGACTGACGATGGCACCCCCTCCGACCCAGTCGTGGTGGCCGACCTGGCCGCCGCCTTCCAGGCCACGGTGGTGTCCCAGCTGCTCCACGCCCTCACCACCATCGCCGACCGCAGCGGCGCGGAGCGGATCGCCGTCGTGGGCGGGGTGGCGGCCAACCAGGCGCTGCGCGAGGCGGTCACAGAGCACTTCGCGGGACTACCGGTGAGCATCCCGCCGCTGTCGCTGTGCACCGACAACGCGGCCATGATCGGCGCGGCCGGCTGGCACAGGCTGGCCATCCACGGAGCCGACGCGTCGGGCATCCTCGTTGACCCGGTGCTCGACGAGTACGCCTGAGGGTTCGCTGCGCGAGCGCCCGGTTACCATCGCCGCGTGAGCATCCCCGGCGCGAGCGGCCCCCGGTCCGAGGTCGCTGACCGGTATCTCGAGGCCATCTACTACATCGAACACGAGGGCGAGGTGCCGAGGCCGGGGCGGATCGCGGAGTGGCTTGCGGTGAGCGCCCCCACGGTGACGGTCACCCTGCAGCGGCTCGCGCGCGCTGGGTGGGTGACCGTTGCGGCAGATCGCAGCGTCCACCTCTCCGATACGGGGCGTGTCGCCGCGGCCGCCGTGGTACGGCGCCACCGGCTCATCGAGCGCTGGCTGACCGACGTCCTCGGGCTGGACTGGGCGACAGCCGACCGCGAGGCTGCGGCGCTTTCGCACGGGGTCTCCGAGGCGGTGCTTGAGCGGCTCGACGAGCACCTCGGGCGGCCGTCAACGTGCCCGCACGGCAACGTCATCCCGGGCCGGCGCGCGCCGGCCGGGCGGCCCATGCAGCGGCTGGTCGACCTCCCCACGGGCGTGGAGTCCCGCGTCTTCCGGATCTCTGAGGTCGCCGAGCACGACGCTCCGCAGCTCCTCGCCGTCCTCCACGACGGCGGGGTGGTCCCTGAGGCCCGGATCCTGCTCACCGAACGTGCCGACGGACAGCTCCGCCTCATCGTTGAGGGGCACCCAGTGGTGCTCAGTGCCGGCGTGGCCGCGGCGGTGTGGGTGGAGTCGGCTCCGGCCTGATCCAAGGGCTACTTGCGCAGGCGCGAGGTGTGAAGTCACCGAGGTACTCCGATAGTGGCATTGCCTCCCGTGCGTTGAGCCTGGATCACCGTGAGTCGGTGCGATTCGCCGGCTCCGCGTGGCCTGCCGAGATCGTCGACCTGAGGGACGAAGGCGGTGAAAGTCCCCGCGCCCGTGCCACCCGCGCGCGCACCTCATCAAAGATGACACTGATCCAGTCGATGAACACCAGCGCCACCACGGACGCAACGCTTCCAACGCCGAAGGCCAGTGCGGGCGGCGACGTCCACCCCTCCGCGAGGACGGACCCAAGCGTGGCGCCGACGCCGCCGGCGGCCCCGAGGTAGACCGAATAGCTCGGCGGCCCCGAGGTAGACCGAATAGCTCGCCAGGCGGCCGAGTAGAAACGCCCCAGTCAACGGAGCGAGCCGCATCCGGGCGAGACCGGCGGCTTCAAAGAGCGCGTTCGAGGGCATCGGGGAGATGAGAAAGAACAGGAGCGATGCGACCAGGCCGCGCCTGTTCGTCCGCCAGGGCACGGCCGAGCACGGTCAAGCTGTCACGTCGCTTGGGTGACAGCATCGATCCGACACGGCTGAAGAAACGAGCCAGAAGCACCCGGCCGGCCTTCTCCCCGCGACGAGGTGCGGACTTGCGCCCACGCTCAGGCTGCGCCGTCACCCAGCCGGGAGCTGCGCGATGGCCGCGGTGACTGTCCGCTGGCCCTGGCCGGGTGTGATCACCGTGAGCGACGTGGTGCCGCCCGGCATGATGTCGGCAAGCGCCAGTGCGAAGTCTGTGGTCGTCCGAATCTGCTTCTGCGCGACGGAAACAATGAGGTCTCCCACGGCGATCCCCGCGCTGGCAGCCGGGCCGCCGACCGCGACCGTTGTCACCACAACACCGATCGGGACGTTTGCGCTGTCCACAGCTGTACTGGTGCGCACTCCAAGGTATGCACGGTGGGAATTCACGACGCGCCCGTTGGCGATGATCTGCGAGGCAATGTCGGTGACGGTATTCGACGGAATCGCGAACCCGATCCCGGCGGCCGCGCCGAGCGCGGGATCGGCCGCTGCCAAGGTCGGGATGCCCACAACCTGAGCCGAAAGGTCAACAAGGGCGCCCCCGCTGTTGCCCGGGTTGATCGCGGCACTTGTCTGGATCGTGTCAGGGAGGGTGATGCCCGCGCCCTCTGACACCGTGCGGTCCACGGCGCTGACGATGCCGTCTGTCACGCTGCTCTGGAGGCCCAGCGGATTGCCGACCGCGAGAACGATGGCTCCGACTTTCAGGGTTCCCGAATTCGCCCACGTCGCCGGCCTGAGGTCCGTGCCGGATGCGCGCACGACTGCGAGGTCCCCGGCGGAGAAGGAGCCGAGCAATGTTCCCGAAAACCGCTTCCCCTCCGCCGTTGTGATCTCGATCGTTGTGGCGCCGGCGACCACATGGTTGTTGGTGACGATGTCGCCCCGTCCGTCGAAGACGATGCCTGAGCCGAGACCGGATTCCGTCTGAATCTGCACGACCGACGGCCGCACTCGTTCGACGACGGCGATGAACGCGTCCTGAAGCGACACCGCTTGCGAGGCGGCCGAAGAACCAGTGGGTGCGCTGCTGCTTGAGGATGCGGTCGTGGTGGGCTGAAGCGACGACCCACCGTCACAGCCTGCTGCCACCATTGTCAGAAATAGCGCGCCGATGAGATGGAGCGCGCTCCGACCGGGACCGTGCAGCGGATGGCGACGACGGCGACAACCACGCGATGGCGCACGAGCATGCGGGGCACCGAATGCACGGGTGGGTGCGGCCGGGTGTGAGGCCCGGCTCGCCTCGGAAGCGTATTCCGGCATCTCAAGCCTCCAGTCGAGTGTGGGGAAGTTCAAGAGTCGAGCATTGCGGGCGATGACGACCACAGTGGTTGGGCTACCTACGGCCCGGGAGTTCCGACATGGTCCTCGGGGTTGCGGCATGACACGCACGCCAGCACCTTGGCTCTCAGCGCGCGCGCTGACGGAAGCGGTGCTGGCCCTTCGCCCGCTTGCGGGCGAGACGAATGCCTGCAAGAGCGACGAGAGCCCACGCCAGGACAAACCGACGCACGATAGCGTTGACGTCGAGAGCCGGTTGCCACTTCACGGTGCCGTTCCGCAGAACGTAGGCCCCCACCGGTTCGGCGATCGCCGATGCACCGCCTCCCCAACCTCTCTGCTGCTCCTGACCGTCGTTGGCCGGGCCGACGCCGGCCCCGGCGCCGCCTCCACCTCGGACTCGGGCAGCGGTGATGATGGTCATTCCGTCACGCTCCACCGGGTCGCCAAACACGCTGTGGCTGGACAGAACGCTGGTCGTCTCATTGATCAACTGATGCACGTCGAGAGTCATTGCTTGTTCCTCCATTCGTCAGCATGCTCGTCCCCGCACCGTGCGGCCGTCAGAGGACAAGGTCATTACGCGAAAGGCCGTCTGACCCGGTCGGAGCCGCCTAACACCGCCCGCCGGCCGACCCATGATTCGGGGAGGAAGAGCCTCCGCTCCCGCTGCCACTCAGACGGCGTTCGTTGGCGCAGCATGAGTGCGCATGGTGGTGCCCGCCGGGGGGCTCTACCGAACACGCATCAATCCACACTGAGCGGGCTCAAGGTGGTGACGTCGCCGGGGGGGTCAAGGTGGTGGCGAGGGCCGACCCTGGTGCCTACGTCTGGCGCTGCTGGCAGTTGCTGGCACTCGTCGTCAGCTCATTTGATCTCAGGAAGCCATCTGAGTTCAGCCACTTCGCTTAGGCTAATCTAAGTCCATGACATTCGCAGGGACAGCGCTCCTCGGGGCGGTGTCCGGCCTGACCATCTTCTTCGGTCTGCCCATCTCGCGATGGGGGCGGCCGGGGCCGCGGATCATGGCCTTCCTCACCTCGGCGTCGGTGGGCGTGCTGCTCTTCATCTTCTACGACGTTCTTCGCAACGCCAGTGAGACAGTGGAGGGCCACCTCGGCGGATCCACCGGCGAGGGCGTCGTCCTCGGTCTCCTCCTCGCCGCCGGGCTGGGTGTGGGCATGTTCGTCCTGGTGGGCTTCGAGCGCGTCTCCCGACGCCGGCCGCTGCGGACGGGCCCCGGCGCCATGATGGCGACGGCGACCAGGGTGCACGCGCGAGCGCCCATGCAGGCACCGATGCGAACCGCCCTGTTCATCGCCGTCGGGATCGGCCTGCACAACTTCTCGGAGGGGCTCGCCATCGGGCAGTCCGCCGCTGCGGGCGCGTACAGGTTCTTCCTGGTGCTGGTGATCGGCTTCGGCCTCCACAACATCACCGAGGGGTTCGGCATCAGTGGCCCGCTGCTCGGCGCGCGGCCCAGCTGGCGCTTCCTCGCGCTCCTCGGCGCGGTTGGCGGCGGTCCCACGTTCATCGGCACCGTGGTCGGCTACGTGGTCACCCATCTTGGGGGGTCGACGCTGTTCAGCCAGGCCGTGTTCGTGCTCTTCCTCGGGCTCGCTGCCGGGGCCATCGTCTACGTCGTCGGCGAGCTCCAGCACGTCAACCGCAAGATCGGCAGCCACCAGGTTGGGATGCTCGGACTGCTCTGCGGCCTGCTCGCCGGGTACGGCACCGACCTGCTCCTCAAGTCGCTCGGCGCCTGACCGCGGTCCCGCCCTTGGAGTTGCCAGGTTGGCACTCGCTGGCGTACAGTGTTAGCAGTCTCCACATGAGAGTGCTAACCATTTTCACCGAGAAGGGAGGTCCCCTGTGGCCCTGAAGCTTCGCCCCCTGGCAGATCGCGTCGTCGTCAAGCCCCTCGAGCGCGAGGAGATGACCAAGAGCGGCATCGTCCTCCCCGACACCGCCAAGGAGAAGCCCCAGGAGGGCACGGTCGAGGCGATCGGCAGCGGCCGCTACAACGAGCAGTCCGGCAAACGCGTTGAGCTCGACGTTAAGGTCGGCGACCGCGTCATGTACGCCAAGTACGCCGGGAGCGAGGTCAAGATCGACGAGGTCGAGTACCTGATCCTGAGCGAGAAGGACATCCTCGCCGTCGTCGGCACCAACGGCTCCAACTGACCAGCGACGTCGCGCCAACGGCCGCCACCCGCTGGTGGCCGGCTGCGCGCGCGTGAGCACCGGAGGACCTGACCTCTCATGACTGCCAAGCAGCTGCGTTTCAGCAACGAGGCGCGTGAAGCGCTGCATCGCGGTGTCGATGCGGTGGCCAACGCGGTGTCCGTCACGCTCGGCCCGTGCGGTCGCAACGTGGTCATCGACAAGCGTTTCGGCGCCCCAATGATCATCAACGACGGCGTCACCATCGCCCGTGACCTCGAGTTCAAGGACCACTTCGAGAACATGGGCGCGCAGTTGCTCAAAGAGATCGCCGTCAAGACAAACGACATCGCCGGCGACGGAACCACCACGGCCACCGTGCTCGGCCGCGCCCTCATCAATGAGGGCCTGCGCAACCTCGCTGCCGGGGCGTCCCCGACCGAGTTGCGCCGCGGCATGCTGGCCGCTTCGGAGGTTGTCGCGGCTGCGGTCCGCGCCCAGTCACACCCCGTGGCCGGCAACGAGGACCTCAAGCGGGTGGCGATCATCAGCTCCGGCGACGAGCTCATCGGCACCATGATCGCGGAGGCCTTCGAGCGCGTCGGCCGCGAGGGTGTCGTGACCGTCGAGGAGGGCACCAGCATCGACACCGAGGTCGAGGTCGTCGAGGGGATGCAGTTCGATCGCGGCTATATATCGCCGTACCTGGTCACCGACCAGAAGGCGATGGAGGCGGTGCTTGACCACCCGGCTGTTCTTGTCACGGATGTCAAGATCTCCGCGGTCGCCGACCTGCTCCCTGCCCTGGAGTTGATCGTGCAGTCGGGACGGCCGCTGCTGATCCTCGCCGAGGACGTGCAGGCCGAGGCTCTGGCAACCCTGGTGGTGAACCGAGTGCGTGGTGCCTTCACGGCCGTCGCGGTGAAGGCCCCCGCGTTCGGTGACCGGCGCACAGCCATCCTCACCGACATCGCCGTACTGACCGGTGCCACGCTGATCACCGAGAAGGTGGGCCTGCGCCTGGACGCCGTCCGCCTCGACCAGCTGGGCAGCGCCGAGCGCGTGGTGATCACCAAGGAAGACACCACCATCCTCAAGGGTGGAGGCGATCGCGCCGCCGTGGATGCGCGCGCCCAGGACCTTCGTCGCGAGATCGAGGAGATCGAGTCGGACTGGGACCGCGAGAAGCTCCAGGAGCGACTTGCCCACCTCGTCGGCGGCATCGGTGTGATCCGCGTCGGCGCCGCCACGGAGACAGAGTTGAAGGAGCGCAAGTCGCGCGTCGAGGACGCCCTGGCCGCGGTCCGCGCGGCTCTCGAGGACGGCTACGTCGTCGGTGGTGGGGTTGCGCTTCTGCGCGCCGCCTCCGCCATCGATGCTCTTAGGCTCGAGGGCGATGCCGCCACCGGGGCCCGGATCGTGCGGCGCGCCATCCAGGAGCCGCTGCGCATCATCGCCCAGAACGGTGGCTTCGACGGACCCACGGTCGCGCAACACGTGGGTGAGCTGACCGGCGACGAGGGCTTCGACGCCCGCACCGGTGAGTACGCCGACCTCGTCAAGAGCGGTGTCATCGACCCCACCAAGGTGGTGGTCAGCGCACTGTCCCTCGCCACGTCGATTGCCACCATGGTGCTCACCACCGAGGCCCTGATCGCCGACGCGCCCGAGCTCGAGGAGGACGAGGCCGGTGGCGGCCACGGCCACGGCGGCGGCATGGACGCCATGGGTGGCATGGGTGGCATGGGCGGCGGCATGGGGATGGGGGACGACCTCGACTTCTGAGGCGGCGCCCGTGCCCACGTGTCGCGGCCTCGCGCAGCCCGCCTAGACTGGCCAGCGCATGTGCGGCATCGCCGGGTTCACCGGCATCGACCAGGACCTCATGGGCCGGATGCTCGACTCCATCGCGCACCGTGGTCCCGATGGTTTCGGCATCGACGTCAACGAGCATTTCACCCTGGGCATGCGACGCCTCGCCATCGTCGACATCGCGGGCGGCAACCAGCCCCTGTACACCGAGGACCACCGGCTTTCACTCATCTGCAACGGCGAGATCTACAACGCGCCGGGACTGCGCCTCGAGCTGGAGCGCAAAGGGCATCGTTTCAGCACCGACCACTCCGACACCGAGGTGATCCTGCGTGGCTATGAGGAATGGGGCCGCGACGTGGTCACCCATCTCGCCGGGATGTTCGCCTTCGCGCTCTGGGACTCGACGCGCTCCGAGCTGCTGCTGGCGCGTGATCGCCTCGGCATCAAGCCCCTCTACTGGGCGCAGCACGGCGGCCGGTTCATCTTCGCCTCGGAGATCAAGGCGATCCTTCAGGACACGGCCATCCCTCGCCGCGAGGACCTCAAGGTGCTGCAGCGGTTCCTCATGTTCCGCGTCCACGACGCCACCGAGGACACGTTCTTCGCGGGCATCAAACGGCTCCTGCCCGCGCACACCATGACGGTCGGCCCCGAGGGTGTCCGCAGCACCAGCTGCTACTGGAAACCCGAGGTCAACCCCGACTTCTCGGGGAGCCGCAGCGATGACGACTACGCGGCCGAGTTCGCGGCGCTGTTCGACCGCGTGATCGCCCGCCACCTCATCTCCGACGTCCCGGTGGGCGTACCGCTGTCCGGAGGGCTCGACTCCAGTGGCGTGGTGTGCACGATGGCCCACCTCATGGACCAGGGCACCGACCTGCACACCAAGGGCAGGCTGCACACCTTCTCGGCGCTCTTCCCCGGCCAGAGCATCGACGAGAGCGAGTACATCCATGAGGTCGAGCAACGCACCCACAGCGTGCCTCACTACGCGTATCCCGACGTCGACGAGTTCTGGGCGGAGATGACCGACTGGATCTGGTTCCAGGAGGAGCCGACGATCGCGTCAGCGCCCTACGCGTACTACTGCGTGTACCGCATCGCCAAGGAGCACGTCACGGTGATGCTGTCGGGCAACGGCGGCGACGAGTTGCTCGCCGGGTACATCCCGTACTTCCGTGCCTACATGACCTCGGCGCTCGACCAGCACCACTGGCTGGCCCTCTCCCGCGAACTGTTCCGGGGCCGGGACCTCTATCGCGGCTATCTCGGCGAGGCGCTGCGCTCGCGTCTTCCCCGCCAGGGCGGCCTGCTCAGCATGCGCCCGTTCCTGGCCGACGAGGACGGCACCCTCGACGGGGTCACCTTCAGCGCCGACCGCAACCTCAACGCCCGCCTGGCCAGCGACGTACTCGCCTACTCGACCCCCAACCTGCTGCGCTACGAGGACAAGAACTCGATGGCGTTCTCCATCGAGGCTCGCGTTCCCTTCCTCGACCACGAGCTGGTCGAGTTCATTTTCAACCTGCCCATCGACCAGAAGATCGACGGTGGCTGGAACCGCGCTGTGTACCGTCGTGCCATGCGTGGGCGCATCCCCGAGAAGAACCGTCTGCGGCGCAGCAAGATCGGCTTCACGAACCCCGAGGTCACCTGGATCCGGGCGTACTCCGCGCGGATGCGCGCCATCTTCGACTCACCGGAGTGCCGGGCGCGCGGGATCTACGACAACGATCGCCTGGTCAGGGATTTCGACGCGTGGCTCGCCGGCGCGGCGGGCGATCCGCTCATCTTCTGGCGGACCATGGTCACGGAACTGTGGATGCAACGCTATATGGACCAGCCCGTCGCGCTGGCGGCATGACCATGGTGAACGAGCCGGTTTCCTGGCAGGAGAACAGCGTGGTCGGCGGGCGCACCTACCGCCGTGCCGCGCTGCGCACCCACCTCGTGCACGTCAAGGAGCCCATCGTCGACGTGCTGCAGACCTACGTCTCCCCGGTGTTCGAACCGGGTGACTTCCTCGTTCTCTCCGAGAAATTCGTGGCCATCACGCAGGGCCGCGTCATCCACCGATCGCTGGTGCGCCCCGGTCTGCTGGCCAGGTTGCTGGTCAAGGGCGTGACCAAGCTGAAGGACGATGTCGGCTTCTCCGACCCCGCCAAGATGCAGGTGGCGATCATGCGTGCGGGGTGGGTGCGCATGGCCATCGCCATGGTGGGCGGCAGCATCACCCGCCTGTTCGGCCGCCACGGGGACTTCTACCGGATCGCCGGCAATCGCGTGTCTGAGATCGACGGGTTCAATCCCCACACGGTGCGCCCCTTCAACGAGTTCGCCATGCTGGGGCCCGAGGATCCGCCACGGGACGCGCAGGCCATCGAGGACGCCACCGGCTGGCCGGTCGTGATCGTCGACGCCAACAACATCAATGTCGAGGTGCTCGGAGCCAGCTCGGGCGTGCGCGTCCCACTTGTCGACGTGCGCCTCGCGGTGCTCGACAATCCGCTCGGGCAGGGCGAGGAGCAGACCCCGATCGTGCTGATGCGCCCGGTCGCGGCGCCCTAGACGCCTCCGCCATGACCTCGAGCCCGCCCCACGATGTGACGTCCGCACCGGTGGGCACCAAGTGGGCAGAGGTTGACGTGGCCGCAGTGCGCGACAACGCCGCCGCGTTACGACGCTGGGCGGGGGAGGGGTGCGCTCTGATGGCCATGGTCAAGGCCAACGGCTACGGCCACGGCGCCGTGCACGCCGCCCGGGCCGCGCTGGCGGGCGGGGCGACATGGCTGGGCGTCTCGTCGATCCCCGAGGCCGTCGCGCTGAGGTCGGCAGGTCTCGCGGCCCGCATCCTCAACGTGGGCTGGACGATGCCCTCGGAGATGGCCGCGGCGGCTGCGGCAGGCGTCGACGTCGCTGTCTTCAGCCCGGCCGATGTCGCGGCCGCGCGCCGGGCGGCTCGCGACATCGCCGCGCCCGTGCGCGTCCACTGGAAGATCGACACGGGCATGGGCCGCCTGGGCACGCGCATCGAGGACATCGCCGCGATGCGCGACGCGCTTCTCACCGCTCGTGCTGATCTCGAGGTGGCCGGCCTGTTCACCCACTTCGCGTCAGCGGACGGCGCGTCCGCCGACTTCGCCGCCACGCAGCACCAGAGGTTCCTCGACGTTGTGGCGCCGCTGCGTGACGACTTCAGCGACGCTCTGCTCCACACCGCCAACAGCGCCGCCGCGCTTCGCATGCGCGCCACCCACCACGACATGGTCAGGCTTGGCATCGTGCTCTACGGGTACCCACCGGACCACTGCGCGGGTGTGGTCGACGTTCGAACAGCCTTGAGCGTTCGCGCCGCCGTGACCATGGTCAAGGAACTGCAGCCCGGCGACAGCGTCGGCTACGGCCGGGAGTGGACCGCCGAGGGGCGCACACTGGTGGCCACGGTGGCGGCCGGCTACGCCGATGGGATCGATCGTCGCAATGGCAACTGCGGCGTGGTCATCGCCGGTGGCGCGATCTGCCCGATCATCGGGCGGGTCAGCATGGACCAGCTCACGATCGACATCAGCGACGCCGGCCCCACGCGCGCCGGCGACATGGTGACGTTGCTGGGTGCAGACGGCGTCCACGTCATCGACGCCGCCGCCTCCGGGCGCCGGATCGGCACAATCTGCTACGAGGTGCTGTGCGCTGTTTCGGCGCGGGTGCCCAGGATTGCCGTCAACGCGAGCGAGGTGTGAGATGAGCAGGTCGGTGCGGATCGCGGTGGCACAGTACGAGCCCCACGTGGGCGACGTCGCCGGCAACCACGCGTCGGCCGTGACCTGGGCGCGCCGCGCCGCGGCCGCAGGGGTGGGCCTGCTGGTGCTGCCCGAGCTCGCCTCGAGCGGCTACGTCTTTGCCTCGGATGCCGAGGCGTCGGCGAGTGCGGAGGATGCGCGTACGGGCGGTATCGTCACGGCCCTCACCGAGGTGTGCGCGTCGGCCGACATGTACTGCGTGGTTGGTCTCAACGAGCGCGACCGCGAGACGCGCCACAACAGCGCCATCCTCATCGGTCCCGAGGGGCACATCGCCACCTACCGCAAGCTCCACCTCTTCAACGACGAGCAGTCGTGGTTCGAACCCGGGGGCGCGCTGCCCGTCGTGGATCTGCCGTTCGGCAGGGTGGGCATGGTGATCTGCTACGACCTGTGGTTCCCGGAGGCGGTGCGCGCTCTGGCACTGGCCGGTGCGGAGGTGATCGCGGTGCCCACCAACTGGGTGGCCTCCTTCCGGCGCAAGCTCCACGATGACGCCGGCAACTGCATGGGCGACATCGTCGCGATGGCGAGCGCCAGCCAGAACGGCGTGGTGATGGCCTGCGCCGATCGCGTCGGCGTGGAGCGCGAGGTGCGCTTCCTCGGCGCCTCGGTGATCGTTGGGTCCGACGGCTGGCCCGTGGCCGGCCCGGCGAGCGCCGAGGAGGAGGTGCTCCTGCTTGCCGACGTCGACCTCGACGGCGTCGCCGCGGCAAGGAGCCGGACGCCCCGCAACGACCTCCTCGGGGATCGCCGGCCCGACTCATACAATGCTGTGGTCGTTCCCCCTCCGCGGCCCGCCGGCGCGGTCCCAACTGCCACTGCACCCTGAGCGCCACCACCCCCTCCGCGCCCCTCGTCAGCGACCTCAACGACGCCCAGCGTGAGGCGGTCGTCGCGCCCGATGGGCCGCTGCTGATCTTCGCGGGCGCGGGCAGCGGCAAGACGCGGGTGCTCACCCACCGCATCGCCTACGTGATCGCCAACCGCGACGTGCGTCCCCATGAGATCTGTGCGGTCACGTTCACCAACAAGGCAGCCCGCGAGATGCGCGGACGGGTGGAGGCACTTCTCGGAGGCAGCACGTCGGGGATGTGGATCGGCACCTTCCACGCGCTGGGGGCGCGCATCCTCCGCCGCGATGGCACGGCGATCGGCATTCCATCCGGCTTCTCCATCTACGACGAGGCGGACCGGGCGGCGGCCCTGCGTCGCGCCATGGCCGTCGAGGACATCGACGAGAAGCGTTATCCCGTCAACAAGGTCGGGCACGCCATCAGCGCAGCCAAGAACGAGCTTCTCGACGCTGCTGGGTACGCCGCCCGCTACACCGGGGCGTACTACGAGGCGACCATCGCGCGGGCCTTCGCCGCCTATGAGGCGGAGATGCGCGGCGCCGACGCCCTCGATTTCGACGACCTGCTGGTGCGCACCGTGCAGCTCCTGCGCGAGTGTGAGCCGGTCCGCGAGGACTACCAGACACGCTTCCGCCACCTCTTCGTCGACGAGTACCAGGACACCAACCTCGCCCAGTACGTGCTGGTCACCATCCTCGCCGCAAAGCACCGCAACCTCACCGTTGTCGGCGACGACGATCAGTCGATATATGGCTGGCGCGGAGCGGACGTGAGCAACATCCTCAGCTTCCGCCGCGACTACCCCGACGCCACCGTGGTCACCCTCGAGCAGAACTACCGTTCCACGCAGGTGATCCTCGATGCGGCGCACGGTGTGATCCGCCACAACACCGACCGGGCTGCCAAGAAGCTCTGGACCGAGCGCAGCGGAGGCGAGCCGATCCGGCTGATCTCGGTGTATGACGAGCAGGAGGAGGCGCTCGCGGTGTCGGCCGAGATCGAGATGCTGATCGGCAGCGAGGGCTTCTCGCTCAGCGACTGCGCCGTCCTGTACCGCACCAACGCCCAGTCCCGCGCGTTCGAGGATGTGCTGCTGCGCCGGGGCATCCCCTACCGGCTGGTCGGTGGTCTGCGCTTCTACGAGCGTCGCGAGGTCAAGGATGTGCTCGCGTACCTGCGCCTGATCGCCAATCCCCGCGACTCCGTGTCGTTCGGGCGGGTCGTCAACGTGCCCCGGCGCAAGCTCGGCGACCGCACCGTCGCGGAGGTGGAGCGCCTGGCACGCCGCAAGCGCATCTCACCCTTTGAGGCGGCGGGAGCGCTGGACGACAGCGCGGAGATCACACCCGCCGCGCGCATCGCCCTCGCCGGTTTCGGGCGCCTCATCGGCGAGCTGCGCGACCTGTCCGAGCGCATGCCCCTGCCGCAGTTCCTCGACCGCGTCCTCGAAGACACCGGCTACGAGCGGATGCTTCGCGACGGCGCGCCGGAGAACGAGGAGCGCTGGGCCAACGTCACCGAGCTCGTCGGCCTTGCCGCCGAGTACGCCGACGTTCCGCCGCCCCAGGGCCTCGCTCAGTTCCTCGAGAACGTGGCCCTGGTGTCGGACGTGGACACCCTCGACGACTCCGCCGTCGGCGTCACCCTGATCACCCTGCACCAGGTCAAGGGGCTGGAGTTCCCGGTTGTGTTCATTGCCGGCATGGAGGAGGGCCTGCTGCCCCATGTCCGCGCCCTCGAGGAGGGCGATAGCGGTGTCGCCGAGGAGCGCCGCCTCACCTACGTGGGCGTCACGCGGGCGCAGCGGCGCCTCTACGTGCTCCACGCCTTCCGCCGCCACCTGTACGGCACGCCCCAGCTGGCGGAGGCGTCCCGCTTCCTCGCCGACCTCCCGCCGGAGCTGCTCGACATCGTCCGCCGGCCGGGCGCAGGCGTGCCGTCGCCGCCGCGGACGCCTGGGGCGGTGCGCGCCGCGGTGCACGCCCACGCGGTGCGTCCCAACCCCGTTGAGCTGGCCCCCCAGCGATACCGCGAGGGAGCGCGCATCGTCCACCCCAAGCTGGGAGAGGGCACCATCCTCAAGAGCACCATGACCCGCTCTGGGGAGGAGGTGGTGATCAGGTTCGACGGTGCCGGGGTCAAGATCTTCGCCGTCGCAGACTCGGCCATCTATCCCCTCGACAGCGGGGTGACGGAGCCTCCCTCATGACCACGACACGGACGGCTGACGCGGCGAGTGCACGCGCGGCCGAGCTTCGCGCGCTCATCGACCGCCACGCCCACCGCTACCACGTGCTCGACGCCCCGGAGATCAGCGACGCCGAGTACGACCGCCTCTTTCGCGAGCTTGTTGATCTCGAGGCCGCGCACCCCGAGCTGATGACCCCTGACTCACCGACCCAGCGCGTCGGCGGAGCACCCCTGGACAGCTTCACCAAGGTCAGCCATAGGAGCCAGATGCTCTCGCTCGACAACGCGTTTTCCGCTGCGGAGGTGGAGGCGTTCTTCCGGCGTGCCGAGCGTGGCGCGGGCGTGGTGGATGCGTATGTCTGCGAGCTGAAGATCGACGGCCTGGCCATCTCGCTGTCCTACCGCGACGGTGTCCTGGTGCGGGCCGCCACGCGCGGCGACGGCGTCGAGGGCGAGGACGTCACCGCCAATGTGCGCACCATCCGCACGGTCCCGATGCGCCTCAAGGAGGGCAGCGGCCTGCCTGATGATTTCGAGGTGCGCGGCGAGGTGTACCTGCCCAAGGCGCGATTCGCCGCCCTCAACGCGCAGCTCGAGGAGGCGGGCAAGCCCACGTACGCCAATCCCCGAAGCGCCGCCGCGGGAGGCGTGCGCCAGCTCGATCCCGCGGTCACCGCCAAGCGGGGGCTGTCGACCTTCATGTACCAGCTCGAGCCCTCGCCGCCGGCGCACACCCAGGCTGAGGTCCTCGACCTCCTGGAGCAGGCCGGGTTCCGCGTCAACCCTCACCGCCACGTGGCTGCATCGCTCGATGAGGTGCTCGCCTTCATCGAGCACTGGTCGACCAGGCGCCACGCGCTCGACTACGACACCGACGGGATCGTCATCAAGGTGTCGTCGCTCGCCCTGCAGGCCGAGCTCGGCAAGGTGTCGCGCTCGCCGCGCTGGGCGATCGCCTACAAGTTCCCGCCCGAGGAGGTGGAGACCGAGGTGCTCGACATCGCGGTGCAGGTGGGTCGCACCGGCGCGGTCACCCCGGTCGCGCACCTGCGCCCCGTGCTCGTGGCCGGGTCCACGGTGCGCCGCTGCACGCTCCACAACGAGGACGAGGTGGCCCGCAAGGACGTGCGCATCGGCGACACGGTGCTGCTCCACAAGGCCGGCGATGTGATCCCGGAGATCGTCCGCACCATCCTCGAGAAGCGCCCCGCCGGGTCGGCTGCGTGGGTGATGCCCAGCCGCTGCCCCGCCTGCGCCACGGAGCTTGTGCGCGAGGTGGGTGAGGTGGTGCGCCGCTGTGTCAACCCGCTCTGTCCCGCCCAGCGCCGCGAGCGCCTCCGCCATTTCGCGTCGCGCGGCTCGATGAACATCGAGGGGCTCGGCGAATCGATCATCGACCAGCTGGTCGACGCGGGCTTCGTCGCCGACGCCGCCGACCTCTTCTCTGTGACCGTCGACCAGCTCCTCACTCTCGAGGGCTTCGCCCAGCGCTCCGCCGAGAAACTGCACGAGGCGATCGCGGCGCGACGCACGGTGCCGCTGACACGCCTCATCAACGCCCTCGGGATCCGCCACGTCGGTGAACACACCGCCACCCTGCTGGCGCGGCATTTCGGTGGCATGGAGGCGCTCGCCGCCGCCGGCGCGGAGGAGTTGACAGCGGTCGAGGGTGTCGGCCCTGTCGTCGCCGAGAGCGTGGCCCGCTGGTTCGCGACCGGTGAGGGGCGCGAGCTGATCCACCGCCTCGATGCTGCCGGCGTTCACGCCGAGGGGGTTCGCGCCGCCACCGGCGGTGCGTGGCACGGCCAGTCCTGGGTGCTGACCGGGAGCATGGAGACACTGACCCGCCCCGACGCTGAGGAGCGCATCCGCGCCCTCGGCGCCAGTCCCGGCATGAGCGTCAGCAAGCGCACCCACACAGTCGTCGCCGGGGCTTCCCCGGGCAGCAAGCTGGCCCGCGCTCAGGAACTGGGCGTTCGCGTCATCGACGAGCAGACCTTCCTCGACGAGCTGACGGCTGCCGGCGGCTGAGTCCGGACCGGGCAGCCTGCGGCCGTACAGTGAAGGGGTGAGCACGCAGACGGCATCGCGACACGCTCGCCTGGTCGACAATGCCGACCTTCTCCGGGCGCGTCTGCGCGCTGCCCCAACCGGCGCCGGTGTGTACGTGATGCGCGACCTCGAGGCACGTGTCGCCTACGTGGGCAAGGCGGCCAGCCTGCGCAACCGGCTGCGCTCCTACTTCACCGGCATGGAGTCGCTGCCGCCGCGGACGCGCACGCTGGTGGACCGGGTGTTCGACTTCGAGGTGATCACCTGTCTCAACGAGCGCGAGGCGCTCATCCTCGAGAACAGCCTGATCAAGCAGTACCGGCCGCGCTTCAACGTGCGCCTCAAGGACGACAAGAGCTACCTCTACCTCAAGATCCCCAAGCCGGGAGCGGGCCCGGCGCACGCCCCCGGTACAGCCCGTGAACGGCTGCGTGCGCCGCGCGGCGAGCGCGGCGTCCGCGCCACCGAGTTCCCGCGCCCCTACTACACGCGCCGTATCGCGCGCGACGGGGCGCGCTACTTCGGGCCGTACACGAGCGCGCAATCACTGCGCACCACGGTGAAATCGCTGCGCACCATCTTTCCCTTCCGCACCTGCAGCGACGAGATCTTCCGGCGCGGCCGGGTGTGTCTCGACTACCACATCAAGCGCTGCAGCGGCCCCTGCGAGGGACACATCGAGGCCCCCGAGTACGCCACCCTGCTCGACCAGGTCGACCTCTTCATGCAGGGCCGCAGCGACACGCTCGACGCGCAGCTGGGCCGCCAGATGGAGGAGGCCGCGGGCAGGCTCGATTTCGAGCTCGCGGCGCGTTTTCGCGATCGCCTCCGCGCCACCCACCGCATCGCCGAGCGGCAGAAGATGCTCACCGGCGCACGTGCCGACCAGGACTGCGTCGCCGTCGCGCTGGAGGGCGGCCGGGCCATGGTGGCGCTGTTGTCAGTGCGGCGCGGACGGGTCATGGCCATGGAGACCCACGAGCTCGAGGGCGTCGCCGACCTCAGCGCTGGCGAATGCCTGGGCGCCTTCGTGCCGCAGTACTACGGCAACGCGCCCACCGTGCCCCGCAGCGTGCTCGTGTCCGACGCGTTCGACGACGCCGCGTTGGTGGCGGACTTCCTCGGCGAGCAGCGCGGCGGCCCGGTCGAGGTCCGCCAGCCGCGACGCGGGCCCAGCCGCGAGCTGGTCGAACAGGCGCGCACCACCGCGTTGAGCGCACTGCGACAGCGGCGCATCGTCGACGACTTCGACGCCGAGCGCACCGAGGCGCTGCTCGTCGACCTCGCGGAGCGCCTCGGCCTCGCCGGTCCGCCGCGACGCATCGAGTGCTACGACATCAGCAACACCATGGGCACCAACTCGGTGGGCTCGATGATCGTGTTCGAGGACGGCCGCCCCCGGCCAGCGCACTACCGCCACTTCGGCATCCGCACCGTCGAGGGCAGTGACGACTTCGCGTCCATCGAGGAGACGCTGCGGCGCCGCTTCGCGCGACTGCTGCGCAGTCGCACCGAGGGGGCCCAGGCAGACGACATCCCGGTCGACGACCCGGCCGGCAGCAACGGGGAGACGACGGACAACTCCGAGGTCGCGGACGGTCAGGCCAGGGCCGCGGACACCGAGGACAGTTTCGAGGTGCTCCCCGACCTCGTGCTCATCGATGGGGGCAAGGGCCAGCTCGCCGCGGCACACCGCGTCCTTCGCGAGGCCGGCCTCGGCCAGGTGCCCGTGTTCGGACTCGCCAAGCGCAACGAGGAGCTGTACGCGCCCGGCGTCTCCCGGCCGACGATCATCGACAAGGACAGCCCCACGCTCTTCCTGGTGCAGCGCGTTCGCGATGAGGCGCACCGCTTCGCGATCACCCACCACAGAGGGCGGCGCGCCCGGAGTGCGCTGCGCTCACGCCTCGACGCTGTGCCGGGTCTCGGACCGGTGCGCAAGCGAGCCCTGCTCCGCCGCTTCGGCAGCGTGGACGGCATCCGCGCGGCCAGCGTCGACGCGTTGACGGAGGAGGTGCCTCGCCCCGTGGCGCTGAGCATCAAGGAGCTGCTCTGACGGGGCCGGTCAGGCAGGCTGGGGCGGTGCCGGGGGCGCCAGCGCACCGCCGCCACCGGCCACGATGCCCTGGCTGGTGGCGGGCTCGCCGGCCCGCATCACCGTCTCGGTCTCCGAACCGCCGCGAATCAGCGGTGTCCAGGTCACAGCCATGCTTGCGCCACCCGCTGGGGCGGTGCCCACGTCCCATCGTCCGCCGCTCGCCCCCACCACGGCGGCCGCGATGGCGAGGCCGAGGCCGGAGCCGCCCGGGGCGTCGCTGGCGCGCCGGAAGCGATCGAAGATCTGGCTCCGCGCCTCGGGTGCGATACCCGGTCCGGAGTCGTCCACGGCCAGGCGGACGCGTCCGTCGCGCCTGCCGACGCTGACGTCGACGTTGCCGCCGGCGGGCGTGTAGCGGCAGGCGTTGTCGAGAAGCACCCCGAGGAGCCGGTCGAGCCACTCGGGCGGAGCGCTGATCATTGTGGACACCGGTTCCACCGCCACCCGGAGAGTGAGGCCGCGCGTCTGCGCAACCGCCGCGAAGCGCTCGGCGGCCTGCTCGGCCAGCACCCCGAGGTCGGTGGCCTCCGACGTCGGCGCCGGACCGCCGCTGTCAAAGCGCGCCAGCCAGAGGAGGTCGTCGACGAGACGGCGCATCCGTTTGCTCTCCACGCCCACCGCCTGGAAAGCGTTGCGGTACCACTCGGTGTCGCGATCGCGCTCCAGCGCCAGCGAGGCGTGCGCCTCGATCACAGACAGCGGGGTGCGCAGCTCGTGCGACGCGTCGGCGGTCATCTCGATCTGTCGCTGGCGGGCGCGCTCGATGGGTGCGGCAACACGGCGGCCGATGGTCAGGGCCCCGAGGAACACCGAGATGAGCAGCAGCGGTCCGATGAGCATCTCGGCGGTGACGATGTTGTGCTGCGTGGCCGCCACGTTGCCCAGCGACTGGCCGACCACCAGGTGCGCCCCCGAGACCGGGGTGCCGCCGATGAGCGCGTCGGTGACCGCCCCGACCACGCGCAGGTCGGCGCTTCCCGGGAGAGGTACCGTCGTGGGTGAGGCCACGGTGCGGGCACTGTCCGGGAGGGCCACCGTCCCCTTGGCGGACATCGGCAGGAGCAGCCCGACAGAGTTGACCTCTCCCACCTGGCCGCTGGGCAGCACCACCCAGGTCAGCAGCGGCTCCTGGAGGAGCTGACCCGGTGGGCTGGGGAAGGTCTCGCCGTTGCCGGTGGGCAGGGCATGTCCCCTGGTCAACAGGACGCTCATGTACGTCTGCAGGCGATCGTCCACCGAGGTGGTGAGGTTACGGTTGACGATCATGACCACGCCGGCCGCGATGAGCACGTAGGCCACAAGGACCAACCCCGTCGCGATCAGCGCCACGCGCAGCGAGGCGCTGCGGACGTCACGGACCGGCCGCGTGACCACGCCGGCGACGCGCCCCAGCGCTCCGCGGCCGCGTTCCCAGTGCATCGACGGGCCTCTCATGCCTGCTCCAGCCGGTAGCCGGAGCCGCGCACGGTGACGATGCGCACCCCGGCGTCGGGCAGCTTGGCTCGCAGCCTGCTGAGCCGGACGTCGATGGCGTTGGAGCCGAGCGGGTCGGTCTCGTCGCGCCACGCGTGCTGGGCGATGCTGTTGCGGTCGACCACCTGCGGAGCACGGCGCATCAGCAGTTCGAGGATGTTGAATTCGGTGGTGCTGAGACGAACAGCGCGGCCGTGGGCGGTGACCTCGCGGCGATTGGGGTCGAGCTCCAGCCCGCCACGCACCAGGATGGCGCTGTCGGTGCCCGCCGGGCGGCGTTGCAGGGCGCGGATGCGGGCCAGCAGCTCGCCGAAGTCGAACGGTTTGACGAGGTAGTCGTCGGCCCCTGCGTCGAGGCCCTCGATCCGATCCGCCGTGGTGTCACGGGCGGTGAGCATGAGCAGACGGGTGGGTCTCTTTTCGCGGCGCACCCACGCGACGACGTCGATGCCGGGCGCACCGGGCATCCGCCAGTCGATGACGGCGACGTCGTACTCATAGAAACGCAGCTGGGCGATCGCCTCATCGCCACGGGACACGGCGTCGACGAAGAAACCGTGGTCCTGGAGGCCCTGCGTGAGCACCGCACGGAGCCCCGGGTCGTCCTCGGCCACGAGGATGCGCACTGTCAGGTCCTCACCGAGGGGCTCATGGTGTTTTTGAGGATAGGTCACATCTCGCCATGACGTGGATGTGCTCGATGTCTGAGCACAGCGATACCCCCGGGACGACACCGCCGCGTGGGTGATCTGTGGGGAGCAGGCTACGCGGACCACCTTTCGCTTCCATGACAGCGGGTGTGCGTCCGGGCATTCCCGCCCACGCCGGTACACTTCGGATGGTGAGCAGCGCCGACGCGGAGTCCACGACGTGGGTCCTCACCGGGATGAGCGGCGCCGGCAAGTCCACCGCGCTGCGCGCGCTCGAGGCGGCAGGCATCCCCTGCATCGACAACCTGCCCGCGCCCCTCCTCGAGGCGTTCACCGCTGTGCCGCGGTCCGAGCCGGCGGTGGCCGTGGTCGACGCGCGCAGCGGCCCGGCCCTGGCAGATCTGGAAAGGGTCAGCGGTGCCCGGGTCGTGTTCCTCGATGCGCCGGACGCCGTCCTGGTGCGCCGGCTCGCCGACAGCAGCCGTCCCCACCCCTGCGCGGCGGCGGGGGCCGGCCAGGCGGCGGTGAGCGCCGAGCGGGCCATGATCTCGGTGCTGCGCGCGGCCGCCGACGTCGTCGTGGACACAGGTCCCCTCTCAGACGCGCAGCTCGCCGAGCGGGTACTCGAGGTGGTGGCGCCGGGCCACGCCGCCAGGCCCGGGTTGCGCTGCACGGTGTCGTCGTTCGGGTTCAAGTACGGGCCCCAGATCGAGGCCGACTGGGTCATCGACAGCCGCATCCTGCCCAACCCCTTCTGGCAGCCGGCCCTGCGCCCACTCACCGGCCTCGACGACCCCGTCCGCGATTTCCTCCTCGGCCACGAGGTGTCTCGCGACTTCATCGACCGGACATCAGACCTGCTGGGGTGGGTCGCGTCGGCGGCGGAGGATCGCGGTCGCCGGGCTCTTCACGTTGCGGTTGGCTGCACCGGCGGGCGCCACCGATCCGTGGTCATCGCGGTCGAGGTGGCGGCGCGTCTCTCCGCTGCCGGCCGCGCCGTGGACGTCCGCCACCGCGACGTCAACCGCCCGGACCCGCGCTGAGCGTCGCCTCGATGCGCGGCGGGTCGTTCACGGACACGGTGGTCGCCGAACTGGCGCCGCATCTCCCGCTGCTGCCGCACTGCCGGGCGGCGCTGCTGAACGGCATGACGCTCACCGGCGACCCGGCCGCCGGGCCGGACGTGGTCGAGACACCTCGGGCGGTGGCGGCCCGGTGTGCGGTTGCGATCCTCCATGCCGACGGGCGTGTCGGGCACGCCTCACGCGTGCGGACCGCGCGGCGCGTGCACTATCGCGTGGATGTTCCCGATGGCGGGCCCGCCGTGACCCCGGGCAACTGTTGCCGGAGGAGCCGGCTGCGTGGCGCATTCATGGCGCTCGGCTCGGTGAATCGCCCCGACCGGCCGCCCCACCTCGAGATCCCCACCCGCGACGCCGCGGCGGCCGCGCAGCTGATCGCGGACCTCGTCGCGCTGGAGGTGCCGGCCGTGGTGCGGATGCGTCGCGCGCGACCGGTGGTCACGGTTCGCAGCGCTGCGGCCGTGGGGGCCGCGCTCAGCTCGATGGGCGCGCAGGGTGGCCGCCTGGCGTTCGAGGAGGGCCGGGTGGTCCGCGACGTCCGCGCTGCGGTCAACCGCACCCTCAACGCCGAGACCGCCAACCTGCGCCGTACGGTCTACGCCGCGGTGCGGCAGCTGGAAGCCGCCGACCGGCTGGCCGCTGACACAGGCCGGTGGGATGCGCTCCCGCCCGCGCTACGTGCGGCGGGTGCACTTCGTCGCGCCCACCCCGACGCCGCGTTGGAATCGCTCGCGGTGCACGCCGGGATCAGCCGGTCTGCCATGGCCGGGCGCCTGCGCCGCCTTGTGGAGGCCGCGGACGCCTGAACGCGGCACGCCCGCGGGGCGGCCGGTGGTACTGTCGGAAGCCTTCGACCTCGCGCGTGGGGCCGGTCCGTCGAGGGAGATTGCGGCATGGGTATCAAGGTTGGCATCAACGGGTTCGGCCGGATCGGGCGCAATGTCTACCGAGCGGCTCGCGAGCGCAACTCCTCGCTGGAATTCGTCGCCGTCAATGACCTGGCCGACGCCGCCACGCTCGCGCATCTCCTCAAGCACGACTCGATCCTGGGCCGCTTCCCCGGTCAAGTCGCCGCCGAGGGCGACCACATCGTCGTCGACGGCGGCCGCCTCACCGTCCTGGCCGAGCGCGACCCGCAGCGCCTTCCCTGGGGCGACCTCGGCGTCGACGTGGTCATCGAGTCGACCGGCTTCTTCACCGACGCCACCAAGGCGCGTGCCCACATCGACGCCGGCGCCCGCAAGGTGATCATCTCGGCGCCGGCCAGAAATGAGGACATCACCCTCTGCATGGGCGTGAACCACACGGCGTACAACCCCGCCGAGCATCACGTCATCAGCAACGCGTCGTGCACCACCAACTGCCTCGCGCCCGTCGCCAAGGTGCTGAGCGACAGCTTCGGCATCGAGAACGGGATGATGACCACGGTGCATGCGTACACCACCGACCAGGTGATCCTCGACGCCCCGCACAAGGACCTCCGCCGCGCCCGCGCCGCGGCCCTGTCTATCATCCCCACCTCGACCGGCGCCGCCAAGGCGATCTCGCTCGTGCTGCCGGACTTGAAGGGGAAGTTCCACGGCATGTCATTGCGCGTGCCGGTGAGCGACGTCAGCCTTGTCGACCTCACGGTCAACCTCAGCCGCGCGGCGACTGTCGAGAACGTCAACGCCGTGCTCCGCGAGGCGGCAGACGGCGCTCTGAACGGCATCCTCGCAGTGTCCGACGAGCTGCTCGTGTCCATGGACTTCCTCCACGACAGCCACTCCGCCACGGTGGATGCGCCATCGACAATGGCTGTGAGTGACCGCACCCTCAAGGTGCTCGCCTGGTACGACAACGAGTGGGGATATTCCTGCCGCGTCGTCGACCTCGCCGAGCACATCGCCGGGCGTCTCTGACCGCTCCGCGATGACCAAGGCCACGATCGACGACATCGACGTCGCCGGCCGGCGTGTGCTGCTCCGTGTCGACTTCAACGTGCCGCTGCAGGGCGGGCGCGTCGTGGACGACCGCCGCATCCGCGAGGCGTTGCCGACCATCAACGCGCTGCGCGACCGCGGCGCGCGCACCATCATCGCCACGCACGTGGGCCGCCCCAAGGGACACATCGACCGTGCCCTCAGCGTGGTGCCGGTCGCCGACCGTCTCGGCGAGTTGCTCGGCGTCGACGTGCCCGTCGCCGCCGACGTTGTCGGCCCGTCCGCGCTGGCGACCGTCGAGGCTCTGCTCGATGGGGAGGTGGCCATGCTGGAGAATCTGCGCTTCGAGCCCGGAGAGGAACGCAATGACGCCGGTTTCGCCAAGCGCCTGGCGTCATTCGCCGACGTGTTCGTCAACGACGCGTTCGGGACAGCCCACCGCGCCCACGCGTCGACCGAAGGGGTCACCCATCTGCTCCCGTCCGTTGCCGGGTATCTCATGGCCCGCGAGGTTGAGGTGTTGACCGGCGTCCTCGAGGATCCGCGGCGTCCCCTGGTTGCGGTGCTCGGCGGCGCCAAGATCTCCAGCAAGCTGGGCCTGCTGACCAACCTGCTCCGCCGCGTCGATGGTGTGCACATCGGCGGCGCCATGGCGTGCACGTTCTTCCGCGCCATGGGCGCCGGCACCGGCCGCTCGCTTGTCGAGGAGGACATGGTGGACTCGGCGCGGGCGTTGCTCGAATCGGCACGGGCCGGCTCCCGCGTGGTCAGCCTGCCGATCGACGTCGTGGTCGTCGATGAGCCTGTCGCAGGCGCCGCGATCGAGGTCGTCGAGTGGGACGCGATCCCCGACGACCGCATCGTCGTCGATGTCGGGCCGCGGACCGTGGCGGCGATCGCGGCGTCCTTTGTCGACGCCGGCACCGTGATCTGGAACGGCCCTCTGGGCATCTACGAGATCGAGGCCTTTGCGCAGGGCACCCGCGGCGTCGCCCGTGCGCTCGGCGACAGCGCCGCGTACAGCATCGTCGGTGGCGGCGACCTCGACGCCGCCGTGGACGCCGCCGGAGTTTCTGACAGGATCGACTTCATCAGCACAGGTGGCGGCGCGACTCTCGAGTTCCTCGAACTCGGCAGGCTGCCCGGCGTGGACGCGCTGCGTGACCGCGACGCGGTGACCACGTGAGCGGGACGCCGCGGCTGCCCATGGTGGCCGGCAACTGGAAGATGAACACCACCGTCGCCGAGGGCGTGGCGCTCGCCGCGGCCGTCTTGGAGCGCTGTTCGGCGGAGACGGCCGTGGACGTTGTTGTGCTGCCGCCGTTCGTTCACCTCCAGCCGGTCCGCGAGGTGCTTGCCGGGAGCCGCGTGCGCCTGGGTGCGCAGGATGTGTTCTGGGAGGACTCCGGCGCGTACACCGGCGAGGTGTCCGCGGCCATGCTCGCGGACCTCTGCGACCTCGTTCTCGTGGGCCACTCCGAGCGGCGCCACCTCCTCGGGGAGACCGACGCGGAGACGGGCCGCAAACTGGCCGCCGCCGTACGCCACGGGTTGGTCGGCATCGTCGCCGTGGGGGAGACGGAGTCCGAACATGACGCGGGTGACACGCTCGCGGTGGTCGACCGCCAGCTCGACGCGGTTCTCGCCGCCCAGTCGACGGCGCTGACGGCGGACGGGTGGGTGATCGCATACGAGCCGGTCTGGGCGATCGGCACCGGCCGCACGGCAACACCGGAGCAGGCCCAGGAGGTCTGCGCCCACATTCGCGTCCACGTCGAGCGCCGCCTCGGTGCCGCGCCCCGCGTCCTCTACGGCGGCAGCGTCAGCGCCGCCAACGCCGCCGAGCTCTTCGCCTGCCCCGACATCGACGGCGGCCTGGTCGGCGGCGCCAGCCTCAAGCCCGACGTCTTCGCCACCATCGTGGCCGCCGCCGGTACACGGTGAGACCGGCCAGGCCATTCGTCCTCGCCGTCCTCGACGGCTGGGGACACTCCGACGCTTCCTTCGGCAACGCCATCGCGGCGGCATCGACGCCAACCGTGGACCGCCTGTTGGCGAGGTGGCCCGCCACAACGGTCGCCGCCAGCGGCGAGGCGGTGGGGCTGCCGGACGGCCAGCAGGGCAACTCGGAGGTCGGCCACCTCACCATCGGCGCCGGCCGGGTGATCTTTCAGCCCCTGTCGCGGATCGACCGGGCCATCCGCGACGGAAGCTTCTTCGACAACCCTGTCCTCTGCCGGGCGGTCGACCGCGTCCTCGATCGCGGCAGCGCCCTGCACTGCATGGGGCTGGTGTCTCCCGGAGGAGTGCACAGCAACCAGTCACACGCCGTCGCCCTCGCCGACCTGGCGCGGCGCCGCGGCCTCACGCGCGTGTGGTTCCACGCGTTCACCGATGGGCGCGACGAGCCGCCGTCCAGCGCGGCGGGGTTCCTGCGCCAGTTCACCGACGATCTCGCCACCGTCGGCAGCGGCCGCGTCGCCACGGTGCAGGGTCGCTACTACGCGATGGACCGCGACACGCGCTGGGATCGCACCCAGCGGGCGTACGATCTGCTCGTCGGCGACGGCGGCGCGGTGGCGACGGACGCGGTGGCGTACGTCGAGGCGCAGTACGCCCGGGGTATCACCGACGAGTTCATCGAGCCGGCCGCGATCTTTGCCCACGGTGGCGACCGTGTGCGCATCGAGGACGGCGACTCGATCGTGTTCTTCAACTTCCGCCCCGACCGGGCCCGCCAGCTCAGCCACGCGCTCGTCGACCCCGGCTTCTCCGCTTTCACCCGATCGCGTGTCCTCGAACACATCGACCTGGTCACCTTCACCGAGTACGAGCGCGACCTCGCCGCGGAGGTGGCCTTCACCCGCCAGGACGTCTCCCACACCCTCGCCGAGGAGGTGGCCGCCGCCGGGCTGCGCCAGTTCCACGTTGCCGAGACCGAGAAGTACGCGCACGTGACGTACTTCATCAACGGAGGGCGCGAGGATGCGTTCGAAGGCGAGGGGCGTCTGCTCGTCCCCTCGCAGCGGGTGCCGACGTACGACACCACCCCGGAGATGAGCGCGATGGCGATCACCGACAGCGTGGTGGAGCACGTGGAGCGCGGCGACGACGCGCTCATCGTGATGAACTTCGCCAACCCCGACATGGTCGGCCACACCGGCGTCTTCGAGGCGACGGTGCGCGCCGTCGAGGTGGTCGACGGTTGCCTCGACCGCGTCGAGCGCGCGGTCCTCGCGGCCGGCGGTGGGCTCCTAGTCACCGCAGACCATGGCAACGCGGAGCTCAAGATCGACGCGCGCGACAACTCACCGCTGACGGCTCACACCACCAGCCCGGTGCCGGTGATCCTGTGTGGCACCGACGCAACCAGCCTTCGCGAGGGTGGAGGCCTGGCCGACATCGCTCCGACGGTGCTGACGGCGATGGGGCTCGAGGTGCCCGACGAGATGACCGGGCGCTGCCTCGCCTGAGACGGGCTCGGGTCAGCCACTTGACATCCAGTCGCTGCTGAACTGCTGCTCGAGGGCGGTGGCGATGGCGGTGTCACCGGGAATGGCCACGTCCAGCTCGTGGTTGTGCTCGAACCCGCTCACCGTCCAGTTGGCACTGCCGAGCACCACCGAAGCGCCGTCTGCGACCACGGCCTTGGCGTGCAGCTTCTCGCCGCTGCTCCGGTAGAGTCGCACGGCCACGCCGTGCGCCTCCAGCGACGCGGCCGACGGGTCGCTGGGGCGCTCGCTGGGGTCGAGGAGGACGCGCACCGCGACGCCCCGCGCTCGGGCCACCTCCATGGCGTCGACGACGGCGGCGTCGGTGAGCGTGTACATGGCCACGTCGAGGCTGCGGTGCGCGCCCGCGATCGCCGCCAGCACCATGGGCAGGATCTCAGCGCCGGGCAGGGTGGCGCCGACCAGCACCGCCCGATCGGGCTGCGCCGCCGGCACCACGACGACACGCCCGCATGTGACCAGGTCCCGGGTGAAGACACGCGCCAGGTTGGTGACCACCGGACCGCGTACCTCGACGTCGAAGTCGTGGTTGACAGCCGAGCCGGCGCCCCAGTTGATGCCGCCGACGACGGCCACCGTGGCGTCGACGACGAGCAGCTTGACGTGGTCGATCATGCGCGCGCGGATCGGGTAGTCGAGGACGTCGATCCCGGCAGCCCGCAGGCCGATGGCGGTCGATGCCGTGGCCGCCTCTGAAGGATCGTCGATGACGGTCACGGCCACGCCGCGATCGTGTGTCCTGACCAGCGCGGCGGCGAGGTCGGTGCGACCGAACTCGTAGACCTCGACGGCAACGCTGGCGCGGGCCCCGTCGACCAGGCGGTTCAACTCTGTGAAGGTGGGCTCCCCTGAGCGCAGAACCGTGACGGTGTCGGCGCCGTCGGCCACCGCCGCCGCGGGCGCGAGCAGCGGCGCCTCCGTGGCGGTGGGACGCTGCGCGCCGGCCACAGCCGGGGCCGAAGCGCACCCGCAGATGGCGAGGGAGGCGGCGATGACCGCGCCAACGAGGCCACTCATATGGCGGCCAAGAATACACGAATCAGTGTAGCTCGCACCGCAGTCGAGATGGGTTGAGAAGCGGAGGCACGTATACTCTGCGTCCGTGGCAGCTGGAGGTTTCGTTGCGTGAAGGTTGGTTTCGCCGTCGCTCAGGACGTCCTCGGAGTGCTGGTGATGCTTGGCGTGTTGCTCCAGACCCCGAAGGCGACGGGCCTCGG
>Ga0075522_10000340_pt1 | contig 33445 bp, 23 predicted proteins | sample NGEPerA_FD_74796 | JGI IMG/M metagenome (GOLD analysis project Ga0075522, IMG submission 74796) | Arctic peat soil microbial communities from the Barrow Environmental Observatory site, Barrow, Alaska, USA - NGEE PermafrostL2-A | ecosystem: Environmental > Terrestrial > Soil > Wetlands > Peat ... | reverse complement strand
TCAAGGCTGGCGGATGTCAACGGCGCGTGTTCGCGCACGGTTATTTAGTCCGCGCGCTCATCGAACCTGCAACGTCTCGCCTTCAAACGTAATCCCCAGCGGCTCAATCTCCACCGCTTTACGTCCCCCCTCTTTTCGCACTATCCCCGCGGCCCAGGCCTCATACCCCGTTTGCCTGGCGATTTCGACACATCGCGCCGCCTGCCCCGGCTCGACGTACACCGCGAAGCCAACGCCCATGTTGAAAGTGGCATACGCCTCCCGCTCGCTCACCGGGCCCTGCTCGCGGATGAAACGAAAGATCGGCGGCGGCTCGCGCTCCTCCGTGATGCGATACACAAACGGCTCGGCGAGGCGCATCAGTTTTCGCCAGCCATGCCCCGTGACATGAACGGCGTAATGCGGGCGAATGCCCGCCGCTTGAAGCGCGGCTATGTAGCGCACATAAATCGCGGATGCATCCAGCAGCACCTGCCCGTAGGGCCGGCCATCGGCGGGTACCGGCGTGAGATAGCCCTGGGGCAGGCGATCCGCCAATGCCCGGCAAAGCGTTAGCCCGTTGGTTTGAACGCCCGACGAGGCCAGGAAAATGATGGCATCGCCGTCGCGCACATCGCCGACGATGCGATGCGACTTAGGCTTGATCCGGCCCAGGGCCGAGCCGGCAAGGACGATGGTTTGTGGATTGACGATCCCGCGAAGCGTCGGCGTCTCCCCCCCGCCCCAGACGGCATCGGCCAGCACGCACCCCTGGGCGAAACCATCCGCCAGATCGGCGGCGCGGCTTTGGTCCTTGAACCAATCCGCGTCCCCCACCGCCGCGTGCATCGCCACGGAAATCGGCAGCGCGCCCACGGTGATCAGGTCGTTCACCATCGTCGCGACCGTGTCGATGCCGATGTTCCGATAAAACCCCGGCTGGCCCAATTCCAGCATCGCGTCGGCGATCAGGTTTTTGGTGCCCAGGCCTTCCTCGACATGGGCGAGAAATTCGGCGTCGGATTCGATGAGATACGCGCTTTCCCCCCGGATTCCCGCCGGCTCGGAAAGTCCATGATGACCCAGGGCGGCGGTTGTCGTTGCTGCCGATTGCTGGCAGGCGCGCTTGAAGGCGTCCAGCAAATCATAATTCACGCCGCTTTGCTCGTAACTCAGCCCGCTCATGGAAAAGCGTTTTAGGGGGACGGCGGCGGTGGGTCAAATGCGAATTGGTGACGATGTAACACGGCCGTCGCTTGAGACGTTCGCACATCGCGTTTGATCGCTGCCGGGGAGCCTCGTTGTATCACGGGCGTCCCGCTGCGTCCGGCCCGTGCCGGTTGCCTTATGATTGGCAATATCGCAATTCCTCGACTACCCCGCCATCGGCACGGGCGAGACGCCCGTGATACGGTAACGGGCTTCGTCGCCCCAGCCCCCGGTCCCACAAGTCTGGCGACGCTTCACCCGACAATCCAAACTCTCGCGCATGCTCGATGTCGTGTGGCATAATGACCGGTCTTGCCGGAGCTGGGCAGGGATTCTACGATGGGCCATGAAGTTCCCGCGAGCAGGAAGCCGACTTGGCAGTTCATTCAGCACGAGGCGCCGATGCAAATATTGCGTTTGTTCTTTCTGGGACTAGCCGTGAGCCTCGCGTGGTCGGCGATTGTGCCGGCTCATGCCCAAGCGGCAGGTCCCGTTCAATCTACAACGCCCCTCATCGCGCCCCCGGCGACGCAGCCGGCGATCGCGAACAAGAGCCTGTTTGATCCGACCCGCCACATGCGCGTCTCTGAAGTTCGGCCGGGGATGAAGGGATATGGGCTGACCGTTTTCAAGGGAACCACGATCGAGCGGTTCGACGTGCAGGTCATTTCGGTCTTGCGAAACTTCAATCCAAAATGCGATGTGGTGTTGATCCGCTGCCAGGGGAAATTTCTGGAACACACAGGCAGCATCGCGGGCATGAGCGGCTCGCCGGTGTATCTGACGGACGCGCAGGGCCACGATCGCATGATCGGCGCATTCGCCTACGGCTGGCCGCTCACCAAGGACCCCGTCGCGGGCGTGCAGCCGATTGAGTACATGCTCGATCTGCCCGTGGTTAAGCCGGGCCTGGTCGGCGTTGGAGGCTCGGCCGCCAACGAATCATCCGCACGAAAGGCCCCATCGGTGCCAACCGCGGGCGCAGATGTATCCTCCACGTCTACCCGCACGCCCAACGGGCACATTTCGTGGTCCATGGCGGATGCAGGATTGCTCCCGATTGCCTGGCGGAGCCAGCGCCAAAAGTGGATGAAACCCTGGCGCGCGCCCGCCTCTCTTTCGGGGCAGTTGACCGGCGATGGCGATTCCCCGCGCCTGGCGCCGCTGGCGACGCCGCTGATGATTTCGGGAATGTCGCCGCGCATGCTCGATGAATTGGCGCCTACGTTCCGCGCCGCCGGGCTTTCCACCTTGCAGGCCGGCATTGGCGGATCGGGGCCCGACAATCAGCCGCCGGCCAAACTCGAACCCGGCTCGGTGCTTGCGGTTCCGCTGCTGACCGGCGATGTCGAGATGACCGCCATCGGCACCTGCACCGAAGTGCTCGGCGACAAGGTCTGGGGATTCGGCCATCCGTTCAACAACGAAGGCCCCATCGCCCTGCCGATGGGCAGCGGCGAGATCAACGGCGTCATCGCCAATCTCCAAACCAGCTTCAAGCTTGGCTCGCTGACCGCGACGCGCGGCACGCTCACCATGGACGGCGCGGTGGGCGTCGCCGGTGAAACAGGCGCGGGGCCGGCGACCGCGCCCATCGAGCTCACCGTAAATCCCGCCGACGGCACCGCGCCGCGCGTGTATCATTTCCAGGCCTCGCTGCATCCCAAGCTCACGCCGATGATTATCAACGCGGCCTTCGCGGCGGCGGTCTCCGGCTCCAGCGAATTGCCGCAATACAACACCGTCGATTACGACCTCAAACTCACCTTCAACAACGGCAAGATCATCACGGTCGCCAACCGTGCCGTGAACGCAACGTCCAACGATGTGTTCGGCGACGCCGGCGTCATCATGCAGGCCGCGGCCGACAATCCCTTCCAGCGCGTGCTGATCAAAAAAGTGACCGGCACGATCAAGGTGCTGCCGTACGCGGAGCTGGCGCAGATCCTCGACGTGAATCTGCCGCGCAGCAAATATCATCCGGGGGATACGATCAAGGCGTTCGTCAACTACCAGACCTTCCGAGGCCCGGACGCGATTTTGCCGATCGACCTGGAATTGCCGCGCGACCTTCCGCACGGCACATATCAATTGATCGTTTCCGATGCCGAGCGGTTTTTTCAGGATGAGGTGCAGTCAAAGCATTTTCAGTTCACGGCTGAGAGCATCCGCGACGTTTTCTCGGTGCTCAAGGATGTGGCTGCGATTCGTGAGAATGCAATATACGTGCGCCTTCTGCGCCGGCCGGATGGCGTTGCCATCGGCCACACCGCGTTGCCGCGCCTCCCTTCCAGCCGCCGGCAGATTCTGCTGGAATCGGGGCGGAGCAATACCACCGCGTTTGTCAGCTCCACCGTGAAGACGATCCCGACGAAATGGGTGATGGCCGGCTCGGCGGAGTTTGCGATCAACGTGGAAGCGATCTCGAAAGTTGCCGTCGGAACCTCGCGGCCACCCAGGCCCGAATCACCCGCCGGGGCCAAAGCGGAAACACCCCACAAAGCCACCCCCGGCAAATCGCCGCCCACCAACGAGACGCCTCCGAAAACAGAACCTCCCAGCGAGCCTAAACCCGCCAAGTGACAAGTCGCGGAGCATTGGCTGCCAAAAGTCCACACGATATACTTATCCTTTAATGTGACACGGGCGTCCCGCCCGTGCCGACGGCTGTAGATCAGGGAAAATCGATGTATTTTGGTACCATACAACATGCACGGGCGGGACGCCCGTGTCACGATCGAGGTTTCATTTCGGGACCTGACACCCTTCTGGTTATGCCACGGATGAATAGCGCGTAGTCGCGCACGGCTATTTTTTAGTATCCGCCTCCAGCGTCATCACTCATCGTTCTGGATTTCCACCTTCCCCCCTCTGGAGTTCGCATGCCAAGACTCATATTCCTGTTGACCTGCCTGCTGGGTTTTCCCGCGCTGGCGGTTCAGACGAGCTACTGGACGCAGACCACCGAGCAGGATTTCAAGAGCGGCACACTGGAAAACGTGGTGGCGACCAACCACGGCGACATCAAGCTTTCGCGCGCGGTGAAGACCCTGCTGGAAGAGGATCCGCGCATCAGTGCCGTCAACGCGCTGGCGGAGGGGCCCGATGGCAGCATTTATGCCGGCACCGGGCCCAATGGCGTTCTGCTGCGCATCAGGGATGGGAAGGTGGATACCTTCGCAACTTTGGAAGGTGAAGCCGCGATCACCGCGCTGTTGGTCCAGAAGGACGGCGCGGTTTTGGCCGGCACGTCCGGCGATGCTGGACGCGTGCTCAAGTTCAACAAACCCGGCGAAAAACCCAAAGTGCTCTTCAAGCAAAAGGGCATGCAATACGTCTGGGCCATCGCGCAGGCCGCCGATGGAATGTTGTATGCCGCGACCGGGCCGGAGGGAAAGTTGTTCGCCATCTCACCCGATGGGACGGCAAAGGTGCTGCTGGATACCGACTCGAACAATCTCACCTGCCTGATCTCCGATGGCAAGGATCTGCTATACGCCGGCACCGACACGCACGGGCTGGTTTATCGGATCAACCGCAAGACCGGCGAGAGCTTCGTGCTTTACAACGCGCCCGAGTCGGAGATCAGCGCGTTGGCGTTGGACAAGCAGGGCAACCTGTACGCCGCCACCGCCGAAGCCAGGGAGCAAGCCCCCGGCGCTTCGCAGGAAGCGGCCCAGGAGGAGAAAAGCGGCCGCCCGGAAGGCGGCGCGGTTGGCGTGCCGATCCCTTCCGACCGTCCCAGGGAGCCCGCCCCGCCGGCCCCGCCCAATCCCAATCCGGGCCAGCCGAATCCGATTCCGAAAACCAATCCGAGTGCCAGGATCATGATGGATCGGGGCGCGCGGGTGATGCGTCTTCGTGACACGGGCGTCTCGCCCGTGCATACGGCACCCGGCTTCGAGGAACTACATGTCTCCAAGTCCCAGCGTAATGAGCACGGGCGGGACGCCCCTGTCACGACCAATCAATCCGGTGCGATGAAGAAGGTTGCTCACGTATTTTTCGCCATCGCCGCTGGTTCCCCATCTCAACCCTCGCCCGCCGCCGGCCCAAACAAAAAGCGCCGTCCCAAGCCCGAGCCCGGCGATCCCGAGCCGTCGCCCGATCCGGATCCGGGTCCCGCTCCGTCTCCAGCCCCCAGGCCCGGCAAGCCCAACCCGCCCGGCTCGCCGCAACCCGGCGCCGAGCCGGTTGCCAAGCTGGCACATCAGCCGGCGGTGGATACCACCGAGCCCATTGAGCCGCGCCCCGAGGGGAATGCTATTTACAAAATCGATCCCGAAGGATTTGTAACGGAAGTCTTCCGCCAGCCGACGCTGATCCTGGGAATGGTGGAAAGCAACGGCGTGCTGCTGGTCGCGACCGGCGGCCCGGAGGGGCAGGTGTACCAGGTCCGTCCCGCCGCCGATGAGACGCTCGTGCTGGCGAAGGTGGACGCCAAGGAAATCATGTGCCTGCTGTCGGCCAGCGATGGCAAGACGTATATGGGCACCGCGAATGTCGGGAGCGTGGCGAGCATGTCGGTGGGGTTTGCCGCCAGGGGCACGTTCACCAGCCCGGTGCTGGACGCGACGCAGATCAGCCGCTTCGGCAAGATTCACATGCACGGCTCACTGCCCGTCGGCGCCGGCTTGGCCGTTGCCACGCGCAGCGGAAACGTGAAGGAGGCCGATGAGAAGAGTTGGAGCAAATGGAGCGACGATGCCCCCGCCGCCCAATACATGCAGGTGCCGTCGCCGTCGGCGCGGTTCCTCCAGTATCGGCTCACGCTCACCAGCGCGAAAGGCGCCGCGACGCCGGTCGTGGAAGACGTGGCCGTGGCCTATCAGGTGCCCAATCTTCCGCCGCGAATCAAGTCGATTAAGGTTGTCAACGCCGGCGGGACGGCCGCCAATGCCGAAAGTCCCGATGCCATTGACGCCGACAATGCCGCCGCCCCGAAGCGCGCCACCAGCAGCCGATACCAGGCCATCTCCTGGGAAGCCAGCGACCCCAATCACGATGCGCTTGCATACGCGCTGTATTTCCGTCCGATCGGTCAGGAGCAGTGGATCTTGCTCAAGGACAAGCTCATGGAACCCACCTACCAATGGGACACGCGGACGGCGGCGGATGGACGCTATGAGGTGAAGGTGATCGCATCCGATGCCGGCGCGAACCCACCCGGCATGGGCAAGACCGCCGGCCGGGTCAGCGATCCGCTCACCGTTGACAACACGCCGCCGGTGATCGGCGATCTAAAATCGCATCAGAACGGCGGCGCGGTGCAGATCAGCCTTAAAGCGGTGGACCGCACCAGTACCGTGGCATCCGTGGATTACGCGGTCGATTCGAGCAAGGATTGGCAATTCGTGCTGCCGGACAACCACATTTACGACAGCCCCGAGGAGGCGGTCGCCTTCTCCATCCCCGGCCTTTCCCCCGGCCAGCACCAGATCACCGTGCGCGCTACGGACGCCAAGGGGAACCAGTCGTTCGAGAACATATTCGTGAATATCCAAAGCCCCGCCGCGCGGGCGAAGTGATGCCACCACATTTTGTGGGTTCTCCCCATTCCACACACGCCGCGAATCGGATACCCACTACACAGCATCGCGCGTTTCCAACGAGAGCAGGCGTGGCGGGTACTGATTGACCGCCTTACGCCAACATAGAGCAATCATTCACGGAGCTTTCAGATGAAAAGAATCAGACACATTTTCGTCGCGGCGGCTGCCATTGCCGCGCTTGTATCGGCGCACGCCATGGCCGCTGGGGCCGACGCCCCGGCTTCCTCAAATCGGGCAGCGCTTCGTCCGCCCGCCGTGCCGTTGGTGACCAGTGATCCTTACTTGAGCATTTGGTCGGATGCCGACCATCTCACCGATGATGTGACCCGGCACTGGACCAAGCGCCCCAATTCGCTGGTGAGCCTCATTCGCATTGACGACAAGCCGTACCGGCTGATGGGCAACGATCCCAAGAGCATGCCCGCTTTTCCGCAGGTGAGCCTTGAGGTGCTGCCGACGCGGAGCATTTATCAGTTTGATGATGGGCACGTGCATCTGACGCTCACGTTCATGACCGCTGCCTTGCCGCACGATCTGGAGGCGCTGAGCCGGCCATTGAGCTACCTGACGTGGGACGTGAAATCCGTGGACGGCGGGAATCACAAGGTGGCGATCTACGACAGCGCCAGCTCGCAACTGGCGGTGAACAAGCCGTCGCAGCAGGTGGAATGGGCCCGTGAAACGGCGGGCGACCTAACGGCCCTTCGCGTAGGCACGAAAGATCAGCCGTACCTTACGCCGCCCGGAGATGACACGCGGATCGACTGGGGCTACGCCTACCTGGCGGCTCCCACCGCGCAGATCAAGTCCGCCATCGGCGCTAACGACGAGTTGATCAAATCCTTCGCCCAGACCGGCGAACTTCCGGCCAAGGACGATGACCGCATGCCCCGCGCCACCACCGACGAGCAGCCGGTGCTGGCGATCGCGTTTGATCTGGGAAACGTCGGCGCCGCCCCCGTCTCCCGGCATGCGATGGTGGCGTACGATGAAATCTGGTCGATCAAGTACTATAGCAAAAAATTGCCCCCCTACTGGCGCCGCAACGGCGCCACGCCCGCCGAAATGCTGCAAGCCGCCGACCATGATTATCCGAATCTCGTGAAGCGCTGCACGCAGTTTGATGATGCCCTGATGGCCGACATGACAAAAGAGGGCGGCGCACGATATGCGCAGATCGCCGCGCTGGCTTACCGCCAGTGCCTGGCCGCCTGCGGATTGGCGGCGGACGCCAATAAGCAGCCGTTGCTCTTCACCAAGGAAAACACCAGCAACGGCGACATCGCCACCGTCGATGTCATCTTCCCCATGGAGCCGATGCTGCTGTTCCTGAGCCCCACGCTCACCAAGGCCTCGCTGGTGGCGGTGCTGGATTATTCCGCTTCGCCGCACTGGAAGTTCCCCAATGCCCCGCACGATCTGGGCACTTATCCGGTCATCATGGGCCGCGACGACGGCGGCGAAGGCATGCCCGTCGAGGAGAGCGGCAACATGCTCATTCTTCTCGATGCGCTCGCCCAATCCGAGGGCAACGCCGACTTCGCCGGCAAGTGGTGGCCGCAACTCACGCAATGGGCCGTCTATCTCGAAAAGTACGGCCTCGATCCCGAGGAGCAGCTTTGCACCGACGACTTCATGGGCCACCTGGCCCACAACGCCAACCTCTCGGTGAAGGCGATTCTCGGACTGGCCGCGTACGGCGATCTTTGCAAAATGCGCGGCGACAATGCCAATGCGAAAAAGTACATGGACCTGGCGAAAGCCGACGCCGCTCATTGGGTGAAAGCCGCCAATGATGGCGATCATTCGCGCCTGGCCTTCGACAAGCCCGGCACCTGGAGCCAGAAGTACAACCTCGTGTGGGACAAGCTCCTGAATCTCAACGTCTTCCCCCCTTCGGTCGCCAAACAGGAAGTGGCCCACTACAAGAGCGTGATGCAAAAGTATGGCGTGCCGCTAGATTCGCGCACGAAGCTGACGAAAACCGACTGGTCGCTCTGGAGCGCGACGCTCGCCGACAATCAGGCGGATTTCGAGGCGATCGTTTCACCGATCTATGATTACCTGAATCACACCTCCGCCCGCAGCCCGCTGGTCGATTCGTACATCACCACGAACATCAAGAGCGACGGCATGCACGCCCGCCCCGTGGTCGGCGGCATCTTCATCAAGATGCTCGAAGACCGCGCGATGTGGAAGAAGTGGGCCGGCGGCGATCACGCCAAGGTCGGCAACTGGGCGCCCCTGCCGCCCAAGCCGCTGGTGTCGATGGTTGTGCCGACCTCACGGCGCAAGCCGGCCATCTGGAAGTACACCGTCCAAAAGCCCTCGGCTGATTGGACGAAGCCGGACTTTGACGACAGCGGTTGGAAGCAAGGCCCCGGCGCCCTGGGCACCAAGGGCACGCCCAACATCCCCGTCCGCACGATCTGGAATACCGACGACATCTGGATGCGCCGCGAAATCACGCTGCCGGACAAAATGGATGCCAACAACCTCCAATTCTGGTGCATCCACGATGAGGACGTGCAGATTTACGTGAACGGCATCCTCGCCGCCACCGACGGCGGATTTGTCACCGAGTATGTGCCGTTGGACATAGCCGCCCCCGCCCGTGCCCTGCTCAAGCCGGCCGCGAAAGTCACGCTGGCCCTCCACGTCCATCAGACCCAGGGCGGGCAGGGGATTGACGTGGGACTGGCGAATGTCACCGAACAGTGAAAGTGACACTTCAGTCGGCTGGAGAGTAGAAATCGCGAAGAAGGTGAACGCGATAGTGTGACACGGGCGTCTCGCCCGTGCCGATGGCTGAAAAGCAGGAAAAGTTCATCTATGCCAAGTCTACACGACACGCACGGGCGGGACGCCCGTGTCACGACCAAGGTTGCGCATTTCCGGGTCTGATATCGCTTGGTTATGCCATCCATGAACAGTCGCGTAAATCGCGCACGGCTATTTAGCGGCGAGCGGTCCCGCAACGCCCGGCGTTTCTCCAGGGGAGGGTTTCCCGCGCGAAATCCTACAGATTCTCTTTTCCGTGTTTACGGACGCCTTGGCGGCCGCACGCCATCGCGGCCAGCGCGCAGCACAGACAGGCGATCACGAAGAAATAGTAATTGCAGAACGCCTGCTTGTTAAAAGCGATGAACGGCAGATACACCGCCGCCAGCCCCAGCGAAAAGCCTGCCGGGCTCCGGCGGATTGTTCGGAGAGTTAAGAACAGCGCGATCGCGGCCATCGCAAACGCGGGCCAGATCCATTGCGTGTACTTTGAGTCCACGTTGAATCCGATCCAGGTCAGGTAGCTGAGGGCGTCCCAGCGGAACGGGGCCGCCGATTGCACGGTGACGGTTGAAAACCAGAAAGCATGCCAATTGCGCAGCGCCAACGGCAGCGTGACAGCGGCGGCAATCAGCCCCGTCGCCAGCAGGAATATTCCCCACGCCCGCCAACTGGCGCGGCAGCGCCAGTCAAATCCATCAATCAAAACAAACGACAGCGGCGCCGCGAACGCCAGATATTGCTTGCTGGCCAGAAACAATCCAAACGCGATCGGCGTGAGCCAGCGCAGGCGCCGCGCGGCGCAGAAGACGGTGCCGGCAAGGAACAGCACGACGAACGGCTCGGTCCACGCCCGGCCGAGGATCACCAAAACTTCCGGCGTGAACAGCAGCAGCGCCGCGGCCAGCTTTGGCAATCGGCCCATTGCGCTGTAGCCGATCAAAAGACCGGCGAGCGTGAGGGCCAGCGCCTGGGCATATCGTGAATCGCCGGTGAATTTCACCCCGAGCGTCGAGCAATAGAGGCTGAGCGGCGGATAGGGGAAGCCGAACCGCAGGCGGCCATCCACGGAAAGGCCTGGGCCATACACCTCTTGATGGCGTGGCAGTGTGCTGTCGTAAATGTCGGGAAACCGGACTTGCTCTGCCGCATATGGGTTTTTGCCGGCCAAAAGCGCGCGGGGCGATTGTTGCTCGAATACCCAAACATCTATGCGCGGATTGGGGGATGAGCGAATGATCCAGACACAAAGCGCCAGGTGCGCGACCAGCAATGCCGGGAACCACAATCGCCGCGCGCGCGGCCAGTTGATGCAACCCATGAACGCGAGAGATCCGCAGGCGGCGAGGAGCGCGAGATAGAGAACATGATTAGCCGGCCCGCGATAAGGTTCCGGCTGATCGACTCCCGCGGGCCAGCGGACAAGCATCGCGATGAATTGAAAGAACAGCGCGGCGGCGAGGGTGAGGACCGCCGGCTTTGCCGAGGCATCAAGACGTCCGATGAATCTTGAAAATCCAACTGCAACGATGGAGGCGATGATCGCGAGCGTGATGAGCGACAAAGCCAGCGGCGTGTATTCGCCATCCTGGCAATAAATTGCCAACCCAGCCGCGAAGGCCGCCACGATGACCGCCGGAATTGCGACGGTGTCCGGCGATAGCTCCGGCGGGAACCAGCCGCTTAACGTATCACCGGCGTCTCGCCCGTGCGGATGGCGCGGTAGTTGAGGAATCACAATATGGCCAATTCTTGAGCACCGGGCACGGGCGAGACGCCCGTGATACGACAACGTCAATCGCATTTTGGAGGATGCAACGCCTCATCCGCCGCCCGGGCAACCATGATCCATTGAAATCCGAAGAGCCGGGGCGCAACGGCAAGAGCCAGATGTTGCGCGCGCATCATGGCGTTAAAGAGCAACCGCCCCTCCCCGCCTCTCCACAGTTCATCAAGCGGGACGCCGGTGGCGGAAAAACTTAGCACCCGCAGGCCGGCTTCATTCATCATTTCGCGAGCGGTGTCCTTGGTGAGAAACTGCAGGTGCGTCCGATCCAAGGGGCCGCGCTCCATCTTGGGGAATCGGCCCAGCAGCAGCATGAGCCGCACGCCGGCGTGGGCGATGTTGGGCACGGAAATGATAAACGTCGCGTCGGCCGTCGCGGCTTTGCGCAATTGCCGCAGCACGGCCACCGGGTCGGGCGTGTGCTCCAGCACGTCGGCGCAGACGATTACTTTGTAGGTGTGATCCGCCAGCGGCGCATCCTGGATGTAGCATGCGTGAACGGTTCGATAATACGGGCGCGCCAGCGCGGCCCATTCGGGGTTGGCCTCGACGGCATCCAGGACGATGCTGCTCCCTTCCAAGCTCTTGCCGAGCATGCCTTGAGCGGCGCCCACGTCGAGGACGGGGCTTTGGGCCAACTGGCGGACGAGCCGGCTGATCTGCTGGTGGCTACTCCTGGGGTCGCGGTGCGAACGGTAGTGGATCGGCATGCGGCTGTGGCCTCCAGCGGTCCAACGCGGCAAACTTCAGCGACTCCCACATGCAGTTCATCGCATACGGAATCCCGTTCACATAGCAAATCTCATCGCCGTAATAAGTCGGGATGGGCACTTCCTGAATCTTCATCCCCTGCTTCAAAAGCTCGAGGATGATCTGCGTGTCAAAGTGCCAGTTGTGCGTCATCTGCTCGAGCGGCAGGCGCTTGAGGGCGTGCACGCTGTAGGCCCGGTACCCGCTATGAAACTCCGTGAACTTGGAGCCAATGAGGGTATTTTCGACGCCGGTGAGGACTTTGTTGCCCAAATACTTATAGAGCGGCATGTTCCCCCGCCGCGCCGCCCCCGGCACCATCATGCGCGAGCCCATCACCGCATGTGCATTACGATTTTCCAAAGGCGTGAGCAGGTTCTGCATCACCTCCGGCGCGTATTGCCCGTCGCCATGCAGAAGCACGACAAAATCCAGGCCGCGCTCGATGGCGTACTGATATCCCCTGCGCTGATTGCCGCCATACATGAGGTTGACGGGATTGCGGTAGACGCGCAGCTTGTGGCCGAACGGCTCGTCCTTGCAGGCTTGGCCGGTCTCGAAGGTGGCGTCCTGGCTGGCGTCGTCAAAGACGAAAACTTCCTCGATTTTCTCCCAGATTCCCTCGGGAATCCGCTTCAGCACGCCGCGCAGGGTGGATTGAGCGTTATACGCGACGACCAGTATTCCGATCTTTGGGTTGCCGGACATAGCTCATAATCCTAGCCGAAGTGGATGGAAAAGGCGACAAGTGAAGATTTTCGCGCGGGTCATCGGGTCACGCCTGCCGGGTTGGCTTGCCCGACTAAATGGGGAAAAACACAATTGCCCCAAAATTCGCGTAAATCGCCGTAATTTTCGCGGATGGAGGTATTGGAACGGCCTTTGCTCAATCCCAATTTATCCGAATCGCAATTGGGCGAATCCTGGGAGGTTCAGTTGAATCGTATACTTATTGTTGAGGACATGCTTGCCAGCCGCGAGTCGATGGCGCGGCTCCTACAACGCGAGGGGTATCAAACCGATACCGCTCGCAATGGTGCCGAAGGACTTGTTCGGCTCAAGCAAAACAAGCCGGACTTGGTGCTGCTGGACCAGATGATGCCGGAGGTGGACGGCCTGACCTTTCTGGCCGGCATCCGGCGATTTCCGCGCTGGAAGGATCTGCCCGTCATCATGCTAACCGGCGTGAAGGAACGCAGTTGCTTTATGAAGGCGCAACGGCTGGGCGTTAAGGAGTGCCTGGACAAGGGGGAGTTTAATGGGCCCCGTTTGCTCGAGACGGTGCAGAAGCATCTGCCGTTGATGAAGCCCCCGCAGCCGCAGCCACAGCCGGTGGGCTGAGCGCGAAGCCATGCCGAAGCGTGTTTTCCGTGATGGTTCGCGGCAGCAGAAACTGCGGTAAATAATCCGGCCCCCCCGCCTTTGATCCCACTCCTGACAACTTAAGCCCCCCGAATGGCTGGCGATCCACCAGCGCGCCCGTGATCTTGCGATTGATGTAGAGATTGCCGACGCGAAACTCGCGTCGAACGCGGTCTATATTTGCCGGACTTCGGGAATAGACGCCGCCGGTCAAGGCGTATGGCGTTCCATTGGCGATGCGAAGGGCGTCGGCCAAATCAGCAGCCCGCATCACCGCCAACACCGGCCCGAAGATCTCCTCCTGGGCCAGCGCGCAATCCGGCGGCACATCCGCAAAAATCGTCGGCCCGACATACGATCCTTCTGCCGCCAGCGATCCCAGTTGCGCTTCATAAACCAACCGCGCCTCTGACCCTCCCTTTGAGATGGCGGTGGCAATGCGTTGGCGCGCCTCTTGATCAATGACCGGCCCGACAAACGCGCCCGGATCTTCCGCCGGTCCTACTTTGAGGCTGCGCGTCGCCTCGATGAGACGTGCCAGGAAGACATCGTGAATTGAATTCAGCACGATCACGCGCGAGCAAGCCGAGCACTTTTGCCCGGCATAGCCGAACGCGCTGGCGACGACGCCATGAACGGCTTCGTCCAAATCCGCGTCCTCATCAACGATGATCGCATTCTTCCCTCCCATCTCCAGGACGACTCGCTTGACCTGCTCCTGCCCGGCGGGCGTGGCCGCCGCCTGCTTGGCGATCATCAGACCCACCGGCCGCGAGCCGGTGAAAGCGATCATCGCCACGTCTGGATGCTCGACGAGGGTCGGGCCGATTTCCTCGCCGACGCCCGGCAGATAATTCACCACGCCGCGCGGCACACCCGCTTCGTGAAATACCTCCATCAACTTGGCCGCGATAATGGGCGATTGCTCGGCGGGCTTCATGATGACGGTATTGCCGGCCACCAATGCCGCCGCCGTCATCCCGCACAGAATGGCCAACGGGAAATTCCACGGCGCGATTGTCACGACCACGCCGCGCGGATCATGGAAATAAATGTTTTCCTCGCCGGGCACGTCGCGGTGTTGCGGGCGGCTGATGCGAAGCATTTCGCGGGCGTAGTATTCGCAATAGTCGATGGCCTCGGCGACGTCGCCGTCCGCCTCGCGCCATTGCTTGGCCGTCTCATACACTTCCCACGCCGCCAGCTCCCAGCGCCGGCGCCGCATCGTATCGGCGGCGCGAAAAAGAGCCTGCGCCCGCTCTTCGACCGGCGTGTCGCGCCAGGCGGGGAATGCAGCCTTGGCCGATCGCACCGCGACTTGAGCATGATGTACCCCCGCCGACGCCGCCCGTCCCAGGGATTGCTTCGTGTGGGATGGATTGATCGAGGTGATCCACTTGTCAGAGTCGATCCGTTCGCCGCCGATCACCAGCGGATAGGATTGCCCCAGGCGCTGTCCGACGCATCGGAGCGCCTCGTGCATCGCCCGGCGATTGGGTTCGCGGCTGAAGTCCGCCAACGGCTCATTGCGAAATGGGCCCGGTTGTCCCTGAGCCGTGTCCGGCAATGCCGGATGATCCGCCAGCGGGGCCGTAGCGCGGTTTGTATGATCGGGAGTTTCCGCATGAGAGCCGCCGTGGCGCTGGCGGAGGGTTTCCAGTGGATTCATAAGCAACTGCTCCTCGGGCAAATGTTGGATGAAGCCGGCCCGCAGGAAGGATTCATTGGACGTATTCTCCAGCAGCCGGCGCACCAAATACGCCATGCCCGGCAACAGCCGGCCAAAGGGCGTATAAATCCGCACCCGCTGTCCCATTCCCATCAGCGCCGCCTTCACCGGCTCGGCCATGCCATGGAGCATCTGAAACTCATAACCGCCAGGCGGCACATGATGTTCCTCGGCAAGCGCAAGTGCGCTGGCAATGCTGCGGACATTATGGCTGGCGATGGCCGGGTGAAGCCACGAGTGGTGCTCCATGAGATAGGCCGTCTGGCGCTCGAAGTTGGCGTCGGTTTCGGGTTTTTCCGGCCAGACCGGCAGCGGCCAGTCGTTCTGTGCCGCGATCACGCTTTCGTAATCCCAGTATGCCCCCTTCACCAGCCGTACCCATACCGGCGTCCCCCGCGCCTTTGCCCAGTCGGCCAGCGCGGCCAGATCATCGCCGGTCTCGCAAAGATACGCCTGGATCGCGATTCCCACATCCGGCCAATCCCGGAATTCCTTCTCGGCGAACACCTCGCGGAAGATGGCCAGCGTCGCGTCCTTAAACGCGTGCTGCTCCATGTCGATGTTGACAAACGCCCCGCGTGCCCGCGCCAGCCGAAGGATCGTCCGCAATCGTTCAAGCACGCGTGCGCAGGTTCCGGCCGGGTCGATCGGATCGAACTGGCTGTAGAGCGATGAAAGCTTCACCGAGACGTTCACGCGCGGCACCGGCCCGAAGGCGCCACCGTCCAGCAATTCCATCGGCAGCCATTTGGCCGCCTCGGCGGTTAAGCCGTCGATCAATTCCAGATATTGCCGTTGATATTCGTCCGCCTCGGCTTCACAGACCACCGCCTCCCCAAGCAGATCGATCGTGAAACCCAGGCCGTGCTTGCGCAGTTTCGCGATGCACTTGACGGCCTCGTGCAAGTTGGTGGCCGCGATAAAACGCCGCGCCATTTTGCGCGTGTTGTAGCGCGTGAGGCGGCAGACGCCGCCCGCAATCAATCCTTGCGTGGGAACGCGATATATTGCCCGCGCCGCCAGGCCCGGCAGCCGATCGCTCACCGACCCCAGATATTCCCGAAGATGCGCGTTGACCTGCGACGCAGTCGAAAGGGCCGGCAGAACGTCAATGAACCGGAAAAGCTGCGCCTTCACCTGCTCGTCGCGCATGCCAAAGTTCATGAGCCGCCGTTCCCACCATGAACCATCGCCGCCCCCGGCATGAAGGATGCGCGCGAAAAGATCGCGGCCAATCTCCCGCGTACGGCTCTGGATGTCCCGGGTCGCCAACGTCATTCCCATTCCGCGGGCAACCTCGCCCGCGGCACTCCTCTCCATGCCGATCCAATTCTATGGGTTGATCGTCATTTTGCGCGAGGGAACACGATTGTGCGGCAGGAAAATTGGGAATGTCGCCCGGGCTTGGCGGGAATGAGCAAACACTCGCCGTATCACGGGCGTCTCGCCCGTGCCTGGTGCGTGGAGGTTAGCAAAATCGCAATTCTTCGACTGCCACTCCATCGGCACGGGCGAGACGCCCGTGATACGTTGACGAAACTCTTCCTTGGGTTCACTTCAATGCACGCGGCTGAAGTTTTGCTCCTGAAGGAACCAGGTACACCGCGAATCACTCATTCCAACTCGGCGGGCTGACCCTATGTTGAGCCAGCGATTGCAGCTTTTGGTCCCGGGAGGAAATGGTGGGATTGTTGATGGGCCAGGGGATGGCCAGGGCGGGATCGTTCCAGGCGATGCCCCCTTCGCCGGGGGCGTTATAAGGGGCGGTGACCTTGTACAATACGTCGGCGGGTTCATCGCCCAGCACGCAAAATCCATGCGCGAAGCCGGGGGGAACCCACAGCAGCCGGCCGTTCATGTCACTAATCTCCACGGCGAAATGCTTGCCGAACGACACCGATTCACGGCGAATATCGACCGCGACGTCCCAGATTCTGCCGCGGACAACGCCCACCAGCTTTCCCTGCGACGGGCGGGATTGGTAATGCAGGCCGCGAAGCACCCCGGGCGCGGAGCGGGAATGGTTGTCCTGAACAAACGGCGCCGCCAGACCCACTTCGCGGAAGCGCTCCTGGTGGAACCGTTCGATGAAAAAGCCGCGCGCATCCCCCAGAACCTTCAGCTCGACCAGTATCAGCCCGGCAATCTCCACGGGAACAACCTTCATATCACCTCTTGGTTCGGCGGCGCGGATTGGAATTAAATACGCTCCTCAACCACCAACGCACATCTATTATAATAATTGTGTAGCAACTTCAGCCGATTGCAGAGCCGCGATTTCATCGGAAGGATGATATTAACGTATCACGGGCGTCTCGCCCGTGCGGATGGCGTGGTAGTCGAGGAATTACGGTTTCGCCAATCTCAAAGCAACAGGCACGGGCGAGACGCCCGTGATACGATGAGGGTTCCGCGACGGACCCGATGCACCACTGGTATCGCCCAATCCACCTCTAAAAACTAGCCCGGATTATCACCACGAAGTCACAAAGGCACGAAGAAATATATTCAGGGTGAGCACTTACTTTCAAAAACGCTTTCCATCAAACGTCACAGCCTGCGCAATAGCACGGGTTGGGAATGGCTTGATTTTCTTTGTGTCTTCGTGACTTCGTGGTTAATCGTGCATTTTCCGGGCTAGACCTTGGCGGTGTCGCGCTTGGGGTCGAAGACATCGCGCAAGCCATCGCCCAAAAAATTCAGGCTCAAAAGCGTGACGCTCAACAGGACGCAGGGGATGATCAGCATGTACGGATAGGCATGGATCGTATTGAGGCCCGGCAGCAGGGCGTCGCTGGCCAACGATCCCCAGGTCGGAACCGGAGGCTGTATGCCGATGCCCAGGAAGCTCAGGAACGATTCCTGCAAAATCGCCTGCGGAACGGTCAGCGTCGCGTACACCATGATGGGGCCGATCAGGTTGGGCAGGAGATGGCGGGTGAAGATGCGCCACTCGGTCAGCCCGCTGGCCTTGCACGCCTCGATGAACGGCTGGCGGCGCAGGCTCAGCACCTGCCCGCGCACCACACGCGCCATTGTCAGCCAGCTGACCAGCCCAATGGCCAGGAACAGCACCACGAGGTTGGCCGCCGAGGCGTTCACGCCGTGGTTGGTCATGGCGGGCTCCATGGCGATTTTCAGCAGCACGACCAGCAGGATATATGGAAGCCCATAGAGCACGTCCACGCTGCGCATGAGCAGAGAATCGACCCATCCCCCGCGATAGCCGGCGAACAGCCCGACGCTCACGCCCAACACCACGGAGATGGCGGCGGCGGCAACGCCGATGGTCAGGCTGATCGCGCCGCCGAGGAGGCAGCGCGACAGCAGCCCCCGGCCCAGGGTATCGGTGCCGAACCACTGCCAGGCCGGCTGAAGTTGCGGCGAGCTGCGCGTCTGGGGATGCTGGCGGTCGTAGAAATATAAATTGGGTGAATGATCGCGGTTTGAATCGCGCAACGTGAGCGGGAGGCTGAAAACGCACGCCGCCACGATCAGCGACAACACCCCCCCGCCGATCAACACGCGCGTACTGGAGGCCATGCGCCGCGCGACGCTGTCGGGGGCCGATCGTTGAAGTTGCGAAGCGGTCGCCGGGGTGCCGCCGGGATTGGGCAGGAGGATGGGACGGGAGAGGGCGGACATTTCTTTGGTCAGTTGTGGGTGGTCAGTGGTCAGTTGTGGGTGGTCAGTGGTCAGTTGTCAGTTGTCAGTTGTGGGTTGTGGGTTGTTAGTGCTGAGTGCTGAGTGCTGAGTGCTGAGAATGCGGAGGCAGAATGGGGCAGTCGCGAAAGAGTAGAAATCTCGCAACAACATCCGCTTCGTCCTTCATCATTTCCTCCCCCCTCTCAGCACTCAGCACTCAACTCTCAGCACTTTTTCTCAGGCCTTGATCTCCTTCGCCGCCAAATCGATTCTCGGATCGATAAACGCGTACGCGATATCCACCATCAGGTTCAGGGTCAGCAGGAACACGGAATAGACCATCACGGTGCCCAGGATGAGGGTGCGGTCGCGGTTGAGGATGCTGTTGACGAAATGCTGGCCCAAGCCGGGGATGTTGAAGACTTTTTCGACGACGAAGGATCCGGTGAGCGTCGCCGCCGCCGCGGGGCCCAGATAGCTGAGCACCGGCAGAAACGCGTTCTTGAGCGCGTGCTTCCAGACCACCCGCGTGCGCGAAAGGCCCTTGGCGCTGGCGGTGCGAATGAAGTCGCTGCCCAGCACGTCGATCATCGACACCCGCGTGAGCCGGGCGATATACGCCATCGGCGGAAGCGATAGCGCCAACCCCGGCAATACCAGATCGCGCAGCGATCCCCAATGCCCAACCGGGAACCAGCGCAAATCCGCCGAGAAAAGCGCGAACAGCACCGACGCCACTACGAAACTCGGCACGCTGATGCCGACGAGCGCCACCGAAAGGCTGAACCAGTCGAAGGGCCCGCCGCGATAGACCGCGGCCAACGTGCCCGCCACGACTCCAACCACCACCGCGATGATCAGCGCGAACATCCCCAAGGCGACGGACACCGGCAAGGCGTCGGCGATAATGCGCGAAACCGGCCATTCCTCGTACGTGAGGCTTGGCCCGAAGTCACCCTTGATCATCAGCGCGGGGTAATAGGCCAAAAACGTGTACCAATGGGTGGCGTGCAGGCGTTCCTTGGTCGCCGCGATCACCGCCGGATCAACTTGCTTTTCCGTTTGCGTGAACGGATCGCCGGGCGCGACCCATACGAGCATGAACGTGACAAGGTAAATAACCGCCAGCACGAGCGGGAACTGAAGCAGGCGTGTGAGGACGAAGCGGCCCATGTCAGTGCTTAACCTCGATCGATTGCAGGGCCACCATCTGTCGCGGGCTTAGCGGAATGCCTTTCACGTTATCCCGGAATAGATAGCATGCCGTGTAGGTGTAGATCGGCAGGATCGGCGCTTCCTTCAATAGAATGTCCTCGGCCTGCTCGAAGTAGCGCAGGCGCTTGGCCGGGTCGGGCTCGACGTCCGCCTTGTTGCACAAGGCCACATATTGCGGGTTGATCCAGCCGGCCTCGTTGTTGGCGCTGTCGGGCTTGTATTTATCGGTGAAGGTGGAGGGGTCGTTGTAGTCGCCGAACCAGCCGGCCCGCGTGATATCGAAATCCTTGCTGGCCTGCCGGTCGGCGAGCATTTTGCTTTCCATGGCCTGAAGTTTCACGTCCACTCCAAGCGCATCGAGCCATTGGCGATGAATGTTCTGCGCGATCGCTCCATGCTGCGCCTCGTTGTTGAAGATCAACGTGAGCGCGGGAAAACCCCTCCCATTGGGGTATCCCGCCTGGGCCATCAGTTCCTGCGCGGCCGATACATTCATGGCCAGGCCGGCCGGCGATTGATAATGCGCGAACGCGCCGCGCGGTATGTAGGTGGTGGAGGGAATCTCGCCCATGCGGGTGATGGTGTCAACAATCACCTTCTTGTCCAGCGACATGCAGAATGCCTGGCGAACACGCACATCGGCAAACGGATTGTCCTGCCCGTTCTTGAGCTTGGGCTTGCAGCTAAACGCATAGAAATAGGTGCCGAACGCGGGAAAGGCGTGAAGATCAGATCGGCCCTTTTTATACAGCTCGGCGGCCACGTCGCCGCTGAACTCGGCGATCCAGTTCACCCGGCCGGTGTCATAAAGCGCATATTGCCACTCCGCAGTTTCCGAGCTGATCTGATCGATCACCTTGCTTTTCACGTTTGCCAAATTCCAGTAATGCGGATTGGCCTTGAGACGCAGGCTGCGCTTGAAACTCCATGACTCTAACTTGTACGGGCCGTTGGTGATCAAATGGGGCGGCAGCGTGAACCGCTCATCGTATCGCCGGATGTGGCCCCCGCTGGCGCGCAATGCCAACTGATCGAGAAACGGCGCCATCGAACGCTCGTTGAGCGGATAGCAGGCCGGCATCGTGCAGATGTCGGGGAACGGCGCCACCGGATGGATCAGCGTGACGCGCAGCGTTTTGGCGTCGAGCGCCTCGGCTCCCACGCTGGAGAAAACGGCGGCGTTATAGTCGTGTTTCCCAAACGCATCCTGGTATTCCTTTGCCCCCTTCACGTAATACAGCAGATAGGTGTATTGGCCCGGCTGCTCGAGCATGCGCCGCCACGCAAAGATAAAGTCTTTCGCCTGCAGGTCGTCGCCATTGCTCCACTTTGCCGTCCGGCGGATATGGAACGTGTAGACGGTTTTGTCGGGGCTGATGTCGATGGGAAAGGCGCAGCCGGGGATGGCATCCAGCGTGACGGGGTCGATGGTATACAGCCCCTCCCACAATCCATACGCAAGGCGAATGTCCTGCATCCAGGACATCAGGTTGGGATCAAGACTGTGATTTTCACCGCGATTGACAAACGTGAAATCAGCCTTCGTCTCGGCCTTGCTGCCCGACCAAAGCATCGCCCCGCCCAGGAGCGCGAGTAATACAACGGGGATGAGCAGAAGACGAAACATGGAAACCCAAATGAAATCCGAAATCCGAATGAACGAAATCCGAAACAAATTCAAAACACAAATGCGGAAAATAAGCGATCGGCAACCAACGCAAAATTACCCTTCGCCGCTTTAATCGCGCAACCCCTTCATCCGTCTGCGAATCTTACCGCGTTGGGCAATTTTTCGTGACACGGGCGTCTCGCCCGTGCGGGCGGCGCGGAACTTCAAGAATCGCGGGCTCGCTTCTCGAAGCAGTCGGCACGGGCGGGACGCCCGTGTCACAGTGGCATTTTCCGGCCTTCCGATCTTTTGAGTTTCGGGTTTTCTTCCTTTGAATTTATTTCGGATTTCGACATTCGGATTTCGGATTTCCGTCCCGCGTCATCGGCCGTCCCCCGTCGTTCCGGTCGCTTGGGCGGCCGCGCCTGGGGCCCCGGCGGTCGTGGACGTGGGGCCTTTCATCGCGTCTTCCACCGCCTTGATGCGCGTCTCGATATCCTCGGCGGCGGTATCGCTGCTGATGCCGGCAAGATCGCCCCCGGCCTTGCCCAACGCGGGGTTGTTCAAAAAGCCGTTGCCCGCCACCTTAATCGCCTCGCCCGTCCGGCGGATCACGTCCAGAAGTTCGGGAGTGGCCTCGGCGGCGTTCTGCTTGGCCGCGCCCCGGCACAGGGCAACCATCGATTGCAGATTATGCGCCTGCTGGGCGGGGGTCTGCGCCTGCCAGACCTTGGACTTGACAAAAAACGCCGACCCCGCCTCGTCGGCGCGCGGCTCGGGCGGTACGCCGTCGGCGTAAAGGCTCACGCGATAGTCAAACAACGCCATCGGCTGGGCCACGAACTTCCCCAGGGCGGCGGAATCGATATCCGCCAGATCCGGATCGACGCTCAGCAGCACGGTGTTATACGCATCCTCGATAATCGCCGCCGAGCCCGGATGGCTCTTGACCGAACTCACGGCGGCCGCTCCAAGTTGATTCGCCCCGGGCGCCAGTTGGCTGCTGATCAACGGCGGGACAATGCACTGCGCCGCCTTGAGTCCCCAAAGCACGACGGCATCGGACTTATCCATCACAAACGCCTGCGCGGCCTTGGCGAGCCGGGTATTGGCGGCCCGCTTGGCAACACGCGCGGTGACGATTGCCGCGTTCAACCGAACGCGCACGTCTTTGTTTTGGGCAATCGGCTCAAGTTGCCTGTTCAGTGATTCGGAATAGGCGTCCAGAAAGGCCGGCGAGGCGTTGCGACTTGTTGTCACCTTCACGAGCGCTTCGCGCGCTGCCATTTGCGCCCTCGCGTCCGTCCCGGAAAGCCGCTTGAGCTGCGCCGCCACATATTTGTCAATTTGCCCCTGAAACGGCCCGGCATCGCTGGCCGAAATCGCGTCGCCCGTCAACGCCTGGCCCCACGAAGCAGCCGTCGTCGAACAAACGAACAGGAGGACAACGAGAAGGCGGTGTGTCTGGCGGTGGTGAATCAAGCAACTCTCCAGGTCAGGCATGCGGGTGTGGCTGGTGTGGATTGAGGTCCAAATCGAGATCCAGCGGATCGCCCGCCGGCCGCGCGCGGGCGGGTTCTTCCAGAAGATCAAGGTTGTCGTCGAGATGGCCCGAGGGCATCGGCTCAAGGCCCTCAATGTCCAATTCATCGCGGCCGAGCAAGGCATCGCCGGCTTCGCTTTGCGCGGTGGGAGATAAGGGCCCCAGGTTGCCGGAGGGAACGGCGGCGGCGGCGGGTTGCTCGGCCATCTCCGCGGTTACAGGGTGCAGGTCTTCATCCGCCGGAATGCCATCCACCTGCAGCACGAAAACAACGGGCCCAACCTGTATGCTGTCTCCCGGCGTGAGCAGGCTTTCCTGCACGCGCTGGCCGTTGAGATACGTGCCGTTGGAACTGCCCAGGTCCTCCAGGCGAAGCATGTCGCTGTCGCGCACCAGCCGGCAGTGCTTGCGCGAAACATCGCCCAGCGGAATGCGCAGATCGCAATCCTCGCGGCGCCCCACCACGGTCATGTCGCGCGTAATCGAGAAGCTGCGTCGTTCACCGTCGGAACGGAACATGATGAGTACAGCCTGCATGGGAGGTGCCCCGCGATCCAAGGTTGTAAAAAAAACTTCGCGCCCGAGTGCGACGCCACACAAAGACGCACTTGATATAAGGTAGCGTGGAGCCGGTCGTTCGGCAAGGATAATATCGCAATGATGACAAATGTGGAAGCCGGTGCCCCCTCGCCAACCCTCCCCCGGCGTACCGGTGAAGGGGGCACCCAGCGCGTTGTCGTTCCCATCTCCCTGCCGACCCTTCCTATGGCTGCCATCAGCCCGTCTCATCCGAATATTCATCCCGCCTCTCTTCCGCCAGCCAATGTCCAGGCCCTTTACGTCCACATTCCCTTCTGCTTCCACAAATGCCATTATTGCGATTTCTACAGCATTACCCGGCAAACGCCGGAGCGCATGGCGAATTTCGTCGAATTGATCCTGCGCGAGGCGGACCTTTGGACTTCCGATAATAAAGCGACTTCCGCGCCAATTCGAACGATCTTCTTTGGCGGCGGCACGCCCAGCCTGCTGCCTCTGGAAGCGATGCGCCAGCTCCTTCAAGGCATCCACCAGCGGTTTGATTTATCGGAGCTTGAAGAATGGACGGTCGAGGTGAACCCGGCGAGCGCCGCGCTGGACTATTGCCGGATGCTGCGGGAACATGGCGTCGATCGCCTCAGCTTCGGCGCGCAAAGCTTCAACATCAATGAGCTCAAGACGCTTGAACGCCATCACGACCCGGCGGACGTGCCGCGGAGCATCGAACTGGCCCGGCAGGCCGGTTTCGAGCGGCTTAATGTAGACCTTATTTATGCCATTCCCGGCCAGGACCAGGCTTCCTGGGGCGCCTCGCTAGCGTCGGCCCTTGCGCTCAAAACGCCGCACGTCTCCTGCTACAATCTGACCTACGAAACCAACACGCCAATGGCGGTCCGAAAGCGTTTGGGGCATTTCACGGCGGTTGACGAAGAAACTGAGCTTGCGATGTTTCGCCAGGCCCGCGAGCAACTGGTCGCGGCGGGTTTGGCCGCGTATGAGATCAGCAATTATTGCATGCCCAGCGAGGAATGCCGGCATAATCTGGTTTACTGGACCGGCGGCAACTACATTGGCGTGGGCCCTTCTGCCGCCTCGCATGTGGAAGGCCATCGTTGGCGCAACCGTCCGCATCTTGGCGAATGGGAGAAGGCGGTTGCCGGGGGCGATGTGCCGGTGGCGGACGGCGAAATTCTTTCGCCTTCTCAACGGGCCGGTGAGTTGGCGATGCTGCTGCTTCGGCTGTCGCGCGGGGTAAGGTATGCCGACTTTGCCGCCAAAACCGGTCTCGACGCCCGCGCGGTCTTTGCCGAGCAAATCGCGCGGCTGGGACGCGTTGGGCTGCTTGTCGCCGACGAAAACGCAATCCGCTTGACGGAAAAGGGCATTGGCCTTGCCGACGCGATTGCCGCCGAGTTTCTCGAATCTGCCTGATCCGGGCGCGCCTGCGCTGGAATCCGCATTTTTATCATCACCGAGTCCCTAATCGGTCGGGGCTTCACCGTCGATACACCCAGCATGCTCGCTTTCATGCAAAGCTGGTTTGCTCCCGGCGCCAACCCCGTGGGCGTTGACTTCGGAACCGACTGCCTGCGCCTGGCGCAGGTGGAGCGGGTGAATGGCGACTTCCGGCTTGTCGCCGCCGCCTGCGCCGATGTTCCTTCTCATGTGCGAAACGATCCATTCGGGCGCCTCACATTCTTCAGCGAAACCCTCCGCGACCTGTGGACGACGGGCAATTTTCGCGGACGCCGCGCCGTGTTGGCGCTGCCGGCCGCCTCCATGTTCATCCAGCATTTGCGCATCCCAAAAATGGATGAAGACGCCTTGAAAAAGGCCCTCCCCTGGGAAGCGCGCGGCAAGCTGCCGATGGACCCCACCCAGGCCCTGCTTCGACATCTGGTGGCCGGCGAGGTCTATCAGGACCAGGAACCCAAAAGCGAAGTGATCCTGATGGCCGCCCGCAAGGAGATGGTCGAGCAGCTTCTCGCCGCCGCCGCCAAAGCCCGGTTGGACGTGGTGGGAATGAACGTCGAACCCAAGGCGCTGATCGACTGCTTCTGCAATATTTCCCGCCGAAAGACGGATGCACAGGCGACAGTTTGCTTCGTGGACATCGGCTGCAACGCCAGCCGAGCGGTGATCGCCCAGGGGACGCAGGTGCTGTTCGCCCGCGCGATTCCGGTGGGCGGCGAACATTTCAGCAAGGCCGTCGCGACGGCGCTGAAAATTCCGTTGGAAGAGGCAAAGCTGATGCGGTTCCGGCTCGCGGGGCACGGATGCGACGAAGGCCGCGAGACGTGCGCCGATCCCCGGAATATCAATCAATCCGCCGCCGATGCCGCCAACGCCGATGCGGACTCCGACAACAGTTTTGCGCTCATGGGCGTTTCAACGGCCGCTTCGGCAACGCGGCAGTCCGGCGGCGCAACGGCCACGCTTGAAGCGCCGCCCGTGATCGCGCGGAAAACGGCGCCCACGGCGCCCGATGAATCGGCGCAGCGCTCCCGCATCGACCAGGCGATCGCGGAGCCGATCAAGCGGCTCGCCGAGGAACTGTCGCTTTGCCGGCGGTATCACGAATCCACGTTCCCGACCAAGCCAATTGATCGGCTGGTCTTCGTGGGCGGCGAAGCGCGGCATCGCTCGCTGTGCCAGGGCATCGCCCGCGAACTGGGCATCGCCGCCCAGATCGGCGACCCCATGGTGCGCATGGGCCGGATCAGCGACATCGGCGTCGAAAGCGGAATCGACCGCCGATTGCCCCAACCCGCATGGTCCGTAGCCATCGGCCTAACCATGGGCCCCCCGCCCATCACCGAATCCAACGCCGAAAAAGCCGCCCCAAGGGACGAATAACAAGACCCACGCAAAACAACCAGCAACAAGCAACTGACAACTGACCACTGACAAAACCCGAGACCCTTATGAACTCACCCAACGAATTAAGCTTCCTCCCCGACGATTACATGGAGCGCAAGGCCCGGCGGCGGGCCATGGCGCTGGGCAGTGCGCTGCTCGCGATCGTCATCGGAGGCGTGGGGGCCGCCCTCTACATCACCGAGCACTCGATGGCCTCCGTCGAGCAGAAGCATCAGTCCGTCGTGACAAAGTTCACCGAAGCGGCACGCCGGATCGAGCAGGTGCGCAAGCTTCACGATCAGCAGCGCAAGATCGTGCAGCACGCGGAGTTGGCCGCCTCGCTGGTGGAGCGGATTCCGCGGAGCAACATCCTGGCCGAGCTGACCAATTCCCTGCCGCACGGCACGTCGCTGCTCGATCTGAGCCTTGAATCCAAGGCCCATCAGGAGCCGGCCCCGGTGGCGCAGACCGCTTTCGATGCCAAGAAGATTGCCCTGGAGGCCAAGCGAAAAGCCGACGCCAATGGTATCGAGGCGCCCAAATATGACGTGCAAATCAAGGTCACCGGAGTGGCCGACACCGACGTTCAGGTGGCGCAATATCTGACCAAGCTGAATCATTGCCCCTTATTCCAGGACGTGAACCTGGTGATCAGCGACGTGTACCAGCCGCCCGAGCAAAAATCCATAACGATGCGGCGGTTCCAGGTGCAGATGGCGCTGAACCCCAGGGCGGAAGTCAAGGAAGGATCCCACGCCACCGAAACGGCGGCAGTGGATCCTGGGAAATAACGGGCCCCAAGCGGCCTTTCGATTTACCGGAGCGAAAACCATGAAACTCACAATGCCGGGCCTGCTTTTGGGCGGAGCGATTCTCGCGCTGCTGGGCGGCTCCTACTTTATGGTCATCAAGCAGGCCAACATGAAGCGCCAGGCCCTTCTGCAGGACACGCGCACCAAGGAGGAGGCGCTGGCCAACCTCGAACGCTCGACCATGGGCATCAACGACGTGAACAAGAAGATCGCCGACTTGCAGCAGGCGGTCACTTTCTTCGAGTCCAAGCTGCCGCCGGCCAAGGAAACCGAGAAGGTGCTGGAGGAGGTCTGGCACATCGCCGAGGCTAACTCCCTAACCACCAAGACCATCAAGACCCCCGCTGAAAAGCGGACCGCCAGCTACGGCGAGCAGGAAATGGAACTGAGCCTTTCCGGCGATTTCAAGGGCTTCTACCAGTTCATGCTGCAACTGGAAAAGCTGCCCCGGCTGACGCGGATCAAGAAGATGGTGCTGTCGAAAATCAACGATCATGAAGGGGCGATGCAGGCGGAGTTGACGCTCAGCGTCTACTTCGAGCCCGACCCGGACACCAAGGACGCGCCCGTCGCGTCCGCCGCCTGGAGCCGATAACCCCGGATTATTATTCACCACGAAGTCACGAAGGCACGAAGAAAAATACTCGGAGTCAGCACTTACATCCCAAAACGCTTCGAATCAACAGTCGCAGGCTGCGCGAAAATGTGTGTCGGGAATCGCTTGTTTTTTCTTCGTGGCTTCGTGACTTCGTGGTTAATTGCGTTTTCCAAGCGAACGAAACCGAACACCAAGAGAGGGTACTGACCATGCATCTCGATGATACAAAAGAGCCTCAGGAACATACCGAACCGTCGGAAACAGCCAACGAGTTCGGCGACGAGCTCGATCCTTCGTTTGTGTCGGGCGACTCAGCCAAATCGAATAAGGGCACGCTGAGCGCGCTGGGCCTGGTGTTGGCGATCGGCGGGGCGTTGTGTTTCTGGTATTTCCGCCACGGCCCGCAGACCGCCGTGGCCGCAAGCCCAGATGCCGCCGCTTCAACCACCATCAACGCCTTCCTCAGCGGAGACGCCGGCAACGTCAAGCTCATGGACCAGACCCTGCGCGAAACCGATAAGGTCGTGCAGGAGTTCCGCGGCTATCCCGGCAAGACGCAGGTGCCGGTCGGGGACTTGAAAACCAATCCATTCCGGCTGGGCGAACCGGTGGCGAAAGTGGTTGTTGCGCCGCCCGACCCCGACGAAGGCGCCTTACTTCGCCGCCGCGAGGAGGAACGCGCGGCAGCGCGCAAGGCCGTGCAATCGCTACAGCTTCAGTCCGTCCTGCGCGGCGGAACCCGCAAGGCCTGCATGATCAACAACACCCTCTACAAGGAAGGCGACGAAGCCGAGGGCTTCACCGTCGAGCAAATCGGCCCCAGCCTCGTCGTCGTCCGCAAAGGCGTCTACCGATTCGAGTTGAGAATGACCAAGTGACAACTGACAACCCACAACTGACAAATCAAAATGTTCGGAAGAAAACCCACAACCACCGAAACCGCCCGTCCCGGCTTGCCCGAGGCGCCCGAAAAGCTCAATGAAGCGCTGCCGGAGCTGGAGACGCTTTGGGCCCCCACCGCCGCGCCCGTGCGCCAGAGCGTCGAGGCATTGCTGCTGGAGCGAAAGCAGATCACCGAGGAACAGCTCGTCCAGGCCAAGCAGGTGGCGTCACAAACGCCCGGCAAGAGCATCGCCCAGGTCTTGCTGACGATGAACGCCGCCAGCGAGGCGCAGATTCTTTCCGCGCTGGCCGAGACGCTTGGGTTGGCGTTCGAGCAACCGTCGCGCGAGGAGATCGAAACCGCCGCCTTTGAGATGCTCTCGCCGGACTACATCCGCCGGCAATTCGTGCTGCCGCTGCGATTGGAGGGCGAACGGCTGGTGGTAGCGGTCGTCGATCCCAACAACGTATTCCTGCTCGACGAGGTCCGGCGCAAAACGCGCAAGGATCTCAAGACCGTCGTCACCACCGCCGCCGACATCAACCGCATCGTCGAGCAACTCACCGCCAGCGCGGTGGACACCAAGGTGGACGACATCATCAAGGACGTGGCCGAGGACGACGTCCAGGTCATGAAGGAGGATCAGGACGATGTCACCGACCTTGCCAAGGCCGGCAGCGAATCGCCGATCATCCGCTTCGTCAACTACCTGATATTCGACGCCATCAAGCAGGGCGCCAGCGACATCCACATCGAGCCCAAGGAAAAGTCGCTGAAAATCCGCTACCGCATCGACGGCGTGCTTTTCGAGTCGATGAACCCGCCGGCCAACATGCAGTCGGCGATCGTCTCGCGCCTCAAGATCATGGCCAACCTCGACATCTCCGAGCGCCGTTTGCCGCAGGATGGCCGCATCCGCGCCATGGTGCATGGCCGCAAGATCGACCTGCGCCTCAGCACCCTCCCCACCGCCTACGGGGAAAAATGCGTGATGCGAATTTTGGACAACAAGTCGATCAATGTGTCCCTTGACGACATGGGCTTCAACGAAAATGCCCTGACGATCTGGAAAAAGCAGATCGACCAGCCGCACGGCATTCTGCTGGTCACCGGCCCCACCGGTTCGGGCAAAACCACCACGCTCTATGCATCATTGCGCTGCATGGACGCCGGCAAATTGAACATCAGCACTGTCGAGGACCCGGTGGAATATCACCTGGGCACCGCCACGCAGGTGCAGGTGCATGACAAGATCGGCATGACTTTTTCCGCCGCCCTGCGCGCACTGCTGCGGCAGGACCCGGACGTGGTGATGCTCGGCGAAATCCGCGATCAGGAGACGGCAAACATCGCCGTCCAGGCCGCCCTCACCGGCCATCTGGTTCTTAGCACGCTCCACACCAACGATGCCCCAGCCTCGGTTACGCGTCTGATAAACGTCGGCGTCGAGCCGTACCTCATCAGCGCTGCGGTCAACGCCATCCTGGCCCAGCGCCTGGTCCGAAAAATCTGCCAGCATTGCAAGGAAGAGTATGTCCCGACCGATGAGATGCGCGAGTTTCTCAACTTGCAGGGATTTGCCGGTGAAAAGAGCTATGTCGGCAAAGGCTGCGACCGCTGCCGCAAGACCGGCTACAGCGGCCGGCTGGGCATTTTCGAGATGCTCGTGATGGACGACGCCCTGCGCGACACGGTGACTTCAAACCCGGACGTGAACCACCTGCGCAAACTTTGCCGCGAGCGCGGCCTGGTCACGCTCCGCGATGACGGCTTCCAAAAGGTTATGAAGGGCCTCACAACCGTCGATGAAATCTTAAGGGTGACCGACGGCGCGGCATAAGAGGAGCGAGAAGAGAAGATTTGAGTGCTGAGTGCTGAGACTGGAAGCTCGGCGAAATGATACCGTATATCTGGTCCTTCTCAGCACTCAGCACTCAATTCTCAGCACTATTTCACGAGGAACCATGAGCTTTCTGAACGACATGCTCCGCAACGCGGTAACGATGAAGGCTTCGGACGTTCATGTGAACGTCGGCAGCCCCCCGTTGTTCCGCGTCCACACGATTATCACCCCCAGCGACTTCCCCATCGTCACGCCCGAAGGCTCGCTGCGGCTGGCCAGGGAAATGATGAACGACAAGCGCTGGGCGGAATTCGAGGAAAAGCGCGACAGCGACTTCTCCTACGAAATCCCCGGCCTCAGCCGCTTCCGCGTCAACGCCCACTACCAGCGCAATACCGTGGCGCTTTCGATTCGCGTCATCAATGATAAAGTCCGGCCCCTCGAGCAGTTGTTGCTGCCCGACATCTGCAACAAGCTGACCTATCTGCCGCGCGGGCTGGTGCTGGTGACCGGGCCGACCGGCTCTGGCAAGAGCACCACGCTGGCGGGCATGGTCGATGCAATCAACCGCCGCGAGCAGGGCCACATTATCACCCTCGAAGACCCGATCGAATACGCCTTCATCAGCAACAAATGCGCCATCGAGCAGCGCGAGGTCGGCAGCGACGTGCCCAACTTCGCCAGCGGCCTGCGGCACGTTCTCCGCCAGGACCCGGACACCATTCTGGTCGGCGAAATGCGCGACCTGGAAACCGTCAGCGCAGCCATCACCGCCGCCGAGACCGGCCATCTGGTCTTCAGCACATTGCATACGGTCAACGCCCCGCAAACCATTGAGCGTATCATCGACGTCTATCCCGCGGACGAGCAAAACCAGATTCGCTCGATGCTCTCCAATACGTTGCAGGCGGTCATCAGCCAGACGCTGTTCAAACGTCACGATCAGCCGGGCATGATCCCGGGCCTGGAGATCATGCTGTGCACGCCCGCCGTGCGCAACTGCATCCGCGAGAATCGTATTTTTGAAATTCCGAACATCATCACGACCAACCGCCAGCTCGGCATGCAATCGCTGGACGACTCGATCAAGCACCTGTACGTGAACGGGTTTATCAGCAAGGAAGACGCCATCGCCCAGGCCGCACATCCAGAGAAACTGGAACGGGCATTGGCAGCTTGAACAGTGCTGAGAGGCGAGTGCTGAGTGCTGGGAAAAGAGATGAGTGCTGAGTGCTGAGAATTGAGGGATTTTACTTCTCAACTCTCGGCGCTAAACCGGAGCTTAAGGAGGGCTGGGCGCCCGAATGCTGAATTTCTGAGAATCTCCCCTCTCAGCACTCAGCACTGGGCACTCAGCACTGGACCCCATGCCGATTTATCGTTACGAAACCAGCGGCGCCGGCGGAAAGACGTCGGCGGGCGTGATCCAGGCGGCCAACCTCACCGCCGCCTCCCAGCAGTTGCGCGCCCGCGGCCAAACGATCCTCGCCCTGGCGCTCTCCGACGGCGCCGGCAAAAAGAAGGGCCAGTTCAGCATCAACTTTGGCCCCAGCGCCAAGGATATCTCCAGCTTCACCAGCCAGCTTGCCGTCATGATCCGCGCCGGCATCAGCATCCGCGCCGCCATCGAAGGCATCAGCGAGCAGGTCGTCAATCCCAAGTTCCGCGACATGCTGGTGCAGATGAAACGCGACGTCGAAAGCGGCAAGAGTTTCTCCGACTCCCTGTCCCGCTATCCCAAGAGCTTTTCGCCGCTCTTCATCAACATGGTGAAGGCGTCCGAACTGTCCGGCGGCTTCGCCAAGATGCTCGACCGCATCGCCGGCTACCTCATCCAGCAGATCGAGACGCGCAACATGGTCGTGGGCGCGATGATCTACCCCGCCATCATCGGTCTCATGGCCACCGGCACCACCATCTTCCTGCTGACCTTCGTTTTGCCAAGATTCATGGTGCTTTTCGCCGGCAAGGAATCCGCGCTGCCGATCACCACCAAAATGCTGCTCGCGCTTTCGAGCTTCATGGTCAGCTACTGGTACATCCTGTTGTTCGGCGTGGGCGCCACGGTCTGGGGCACGGTGCTCATGCTGCGCACCGATTGGGGACATACCTGGTTTGATAAAGTGAAGTTGATGGTGCCGCTGTTCAAGAAGATGTTCCGCGCCCTGTACATCAGCCGCAGCCTTCACACCATGGGGCAGTTGGTGAACGCAGGCGTTCCCATTTTGGATACCATCAGCATCACCGCCGAGATCAGCGGCAACGTCATGTACCGCCGCATGTGGCGGGCCGTCTACAGCGCCGTCAAGCAAGGCAAGAAAATCTCCGCGCCCCTGGTGAAAAGCACGTTACTCCCCAAGGCCGTCATCCAGATGATCAGCGCCGGCGAAGAGTCCGGCAAGCTCGGCGAAGTCCTCGACGAAGTCAGCGAATATTACGCCCGCGAACTCAAGTCCGTCATCAAGAGCGTGACGGCGATGATCGAGCCGCTCATGATTGTCCTCATGGGCAGCGTCGTCGGCTTCATCGCCACCAGTATCATCCTCCCAATCTTCAAGCTCAGCCAAATCATGGCGAAGTAGGGCCCTACTTCGAGCGGCGGGAAGATTTGCGCAGGGATTCAAAGGCGCAAGGCACAGAGTAGGGAAGGCTGCCGCGGTGCGGGATCACCCTCCATCTTTTGGCTCTAACTAAGCTTCAATTGGACATTGACATACTCAATTTTCCGTTGGGATATTGAGTTCTCGTTT